>OBCO01000248.1_pt1 | contig 73203 bp, 71 predicted proteins | sample 1495971 | NCBI WGS metagenome assembly OBCO01 (sample SAMN04168690, study PRJEB22393) | synthetic metagenome | isolation source: purchased from BEI Resources HM-276D | reverse complement strand
TGGTGTTCAGTCTCGAAGACATGAAACGCAGGGCGTATAACGCCCTGCTGGCCCAGGTCATTTTATCCAATCTGGACCTCTCGGCTCGCTTTGAAGAATGAGCGAATTCGCCGTTCAGTCCGCTGGATTTCGGACTTAAAGCCGCCTAAAACTGCACGAACCATTGTTTATGCGCTCCGCGCAAAATTGCGCCCGGACATGTCCGGTACTCAATTTGAAACCGTGTGAAGGGTGGCGATCAGTTCGGCGGCGCCTTCCCGACTGTGCAGGAATTAAGCGGAATCCGTATGAGACCAGCGGGCCGTTCTTGCCGAGAGGTTTCTTCTGCATCACCTCGAGCTCAAGCCTGCTGCCCGGCGAGTTGGGAGGCGACAGCTTCTTTCAGGCTGGTGCTGGGCCTTCCAATCAGTTCGCGCAGGTCGCTGTTGGGCAGCTCCAGTTCGCCCCGCGCCACCCCTTCGTCCGAGGAAACGAGCATCTGCGCGACAGGCGCAGGCAACCCGAAGCCTTCCAGGGTGCGCTGATAGTCTTCGGGCGCGAAATTGCGGTATTGCACGTCCTTGCCGCTCTGCTTCGACAGTTCGGCGGCCAGTTCGGACAGGCTGAACGCTTCGTCGCCCGCCAGTTCGTACACTTTTCCGGCCTGTCCGTCACGGGTCAGTGCGGCGGCAGCGGCCTCGGCCAGGTCCTTGCGGGAGGCGGCGCTGATGCGGCCCGTTCCGGCGGCTCCCAGGACACTTCCGGTCTGCAATGCCTGCGCCAGATCGTAGTTTTCCAGATACCAGCCGTTCCGCAGGAGGACGAACGGCACGCCGCTTTCGGTCAGCAATTTCTCGGTGGCCTGATGGTCGGCGGCCAGGGACATCCGGGCCGTGTCGGCCTTGAGCAGGCTGGTGTAGGCGAGCAGTTCCACGCCCGCTGCGCTGGCCGCCTCGATCACCGTGCGGTGCTGGTCCGCGCGGTCATTCAGGTCGCTCGACGAAATCAGCAACAGCCGCTGCACCCCCGCCAGTGCCCTGTCCCAGCCTTCCGGCGAGTTGTAGTCGGCCTGACGAATCTGCACGCCGGGCGCGAACAGACCCTGCGCCTTGGCAGGATTCCGGACGATGGCGACGATGTGGTCGGCAGGCACACCGCGTTCCAGCAACGACGAAACGACGAGCTGACCGAGCTTCCCGGTGGCGGCGGTGACGGCGATGGTCGGGGATGAGGTGGAATTCATGGTGGACTCCTTTTGGATAGGCTTGAGGAAGCAGATTCAGAGTGTCTGGGCCGGACAGCTTGGAGAATGATCTCCCCTCGAAGGCCCATATCGTGGGCGTTTTCCTGAGGGTGCGTCGCGTCGCCCACATGACCACCCGTGAAGCTGGCGAAAGGGAGCATAGGGCAGTGCTCCAGAAAATCCTTCAAGCGGCTTTGAGAGACTCGGCCACTTCCAGAAGATTAGCCCAGGGACGGTCGTATCCCAAAGCGGAATGATATGGTTTCAAATTGAGTCCCGGACATGTCCGGGCGCAATTTTGCGCGGAGCGCATGGAAAAAATACGGCTTTAAGGAGATGGACGGGCATCCGGCGCCTCTTCCGGATGTTCGGGAATCGGATTAAAGCCGTATGAGGGCCAACAGTGTTGCACCAGGTGCGGAACTCAGCGCATAACGCGCTCAGTTCCGCTTTTGTTTTCGGCCCCTCCCTGAAGATGAACTCGCACTTCAGGGTGCAGTTGACCCGCTCCAGAATGCCCATTCCATCCTTCTGCGACACTTTGACTCTTATCCAGGTCCCCACCTCGTTACAGGCAGCTTTGAAGTCGTCTGACGTTATTCCTCGGCCTCGTAACCCAGGATTTGCAGAATCCGGTCGAGCTCCTCGCGGGAGCCGTAGTTGAGTTCCACGCGGCCCTTGTCCTCGCCGGTGATTTTGACGCGGGTGCCGGTGCGGCGGCTGAGGTCGAGTTCGAGCTGCCGGTAAGCGCGCGGCGGGTTGACCTTGATGGGCGCGCCCTGCCCCTTGTCGCGTCCGCCGCGCTCGCGCTTGAGCGCTTCGGCCTCGCGGACGTTCAGGCCCCGGCTGCGAATCTGCTCGAAGGCCCACAGGCGATCGGCTTCCGGCTGCGTCAGGACGGCGCGGGCGTGGCTGGCGCTGATGCTGCCTTCGTCGAGCGCGCGCAGCACCGGCTCGGGGAGGGTCAGCAGGCGCAGGGCGTTGGTCACGGTGCTGCGGCCCTTGCCCACCGCCTGCGCTACGCCTTCCTGGTTCAGGCCCTGGTCGAGCAGCGCTTGATACGCCCGCGCTTCTTCCAGCGGGCCGAGGTCTTCGCGCTGCAAGTTCTCCACGATGGCGATTTCGAGCGCCTCGCGGTCGCCGAGGTCGCGAATCATCACCGGCAGTTCGGTCAACCCGGCGAGTTGTGAGGCCCGCCAGCGTCGTTCGCCCGCCACGATTTCGAAGGCGTCGCCGCGCGGGCGCACCAGCAGCGGCTGCAACACCCCTTTTTCGCGGATGCTCTGGGCGAGTTCGGCGAGCGATTCGGGCTCGAACACCTGCCGGGGCTGGTAGGCGGCCTGGGCGATGCGCTCGATTTTCAGGGTCTGCACCTGTGTTCCCGTCCCTGCCTGCGCGACGGGCTCGCCTTTCTTGGTCAGCAGGGCGTCGAGGCCCCGGCCCAGGCTAGATTTTTTCGACACGTTGCAGCACCTCCTCCGCCAGGCGCTTGTAAGCGGCGGCCCCACTGGAGAGCGGCGCGAAGGCGTTGATGGGCTTGCCGAAACTCGGCGCCTCCGAGAGCCGGACGTTGCGCGGCACCACCGACCAGAACACCAGTTCGCCGAAGTGCTGCCGGACCATCGTTTCGACTTCCTGCGCCAGATTGGTGCGCGAGTCGAGCATGGTCAGCACGATGCCCAGCACCTTGAGCCGGGGGTTGAGGCCGCCCTGCACGCGCTCCACTGTCTCCATCAGCCCGGCGAGGCCCTCCAGGGCGTAGTACTCGGCCTGCACCGGAATCAGCAGGGCGTCCACCGCCGCCAGCACGTTCACCGTCAGCGGCCCCAGGCTGGGCGGGGCGTCGACCAGCACCAGGTCGTAGCCCTGCACGCTCGCCAGCAGCCGCGCCAGGGCGTCGGGGTCGTCGGCCAGTTCCACGCCCGCGCCCGCCAGGTCGGGGGTGGCGGGCAGCACGTCCAGGCCTTTTTGCGTGGTGCCGAGGGTAAAGTCGGCGCTGCGGGCCGGTTCGCCCAGCGCCTCGTACAACCCCTGTTCGGCCCCGCGCTGCCCCAGCCCGCTGGTGGCGTTGCCCTGCGGGTCCATGTCCACCACCAGCACCCGGCGGCCCCCGGCGGCGAGGTAGGCCCCCAGGTTGACGGCGGTGGTGGTCTTGCCCACCCCACCTTTCTGATTGACGACTCCGATGGTTTTCATGCCTCTCCTGTCACTCCTGGCCCCTCCTGCACACCTGCGCGGCGCCTGCCGGTTGCTCCCGCGCAGTGGCGCACAGGTCCAGAGTCTAGAGCAGTTCTCCGAATGGCGTGCTGCGGGGTCCCCGCCCGCGTGGTCCGTCATTCCGCGTCCTGCTCGTCAAATCTGCTGTCAACGGGACTGTTCTTTCGCTTTCCAGAAGAGCGGCTGATGGGTCGGCACGCCCTCACGGCGGGGGTATTTGGCCGGGGTGGGGCGCTGCTTTTCCAGCACGATGAGGGTGCGGGCGTCGCCCGAAACGGGCAGGGTGAAGGGGTCCACTTCGATGATGCGCCCGCCGACTTCGCCTGCCGCCCGCCGCCCGGCGTCGAGTTCTTCTTCGCTGAGAGGCCCCTTTTGCGCCACGAACACGCCGCCGACGCGCAGCAGCGGGAGTGCCAGCTCGGCGAGCACCGGCAGCGCCGCCACGGCGCGGGCGACCACCCGGTCATAGCTCCCACGGTGCTCGGCACTTTGCCCTAGTGTCTCGGCGCGGCCCACCTGCGGGGTGACGTTGGAGAGGCCCAGTTCAGCGGCGGTCTCGCGCACGAAATCGATTTTCTTGCGAATGGAATCGAGCGGGGTCAGCCGCAGCTCGGGGCGCAGGATGGCGAGCGGCAGCGCCGGAAAGCCCGCGCCGGTGCCGAGGTCAAGCGTCTTCCACTCGCCGTCCAAATGACCGCCGCGCAGGGTGGTCAGCGAGTCCACGAAGTGCTTGAGCACGATGTCCTCTTCCGTCTTCAGGGCGGTGAGGTTGAGCCGCTCATTGCCCGCGCGCAAGAGCGCCAGCAGCCGGGCAAACTGCTCCTCGTGCGGGGCCACGTCCAGGCCCAGGTCGTCGGCCCCGCGCCGCAGCAGTTCGCGGCCCGCCGGGGTCAGTGCGTCGGGAATCACAGGCCATACCTCCGTTTCATGTCCTGGTAGCGCTCGTAGGCGTGCTCGTCGGTCTGCTCCAGCGGCAGCTCGTCGAGCAGGGGAATAAGGGACTCGCGCAGCGTCTGCCCGCGCATCATCCACTGAAAATAACTGCGCCCGCCGTGGGTGTAGGGGCCGTAGAGCTTGGACTCGGGGAACATTCCCAGCAGGGTTTCAAACAGCCGCTGGTGCCGGGTGTGCATCCGCAGCGTGACGTGCGGCTGCTTGCCGTCGCCGCCGAAGTGCCCCTCGCCAATCAGGATGCCGAGCAGCAGCCCGCGCTGAAAGTCGTTCAGTTCGGTCATGTGGGCTCCCCTGCGGGCCCGGCCCACTCACGTCTTTTCGTCACTCTGCCTGTCCGCCAGTCCACCGCCGGACTGTATCAGGCCGCCTCTTGCCCAGGTTCCTTTGACTCAGGCTGACTCAGTCGTCTTCCAGCAGCAGCTCCAGCCCCCGGCTCGCCGATTCGCGCAGGCTGAAGGTGGCGTCCGGCGTCAGGTCGGTGGCCTCGGGGTTGATTTCGATGACGGCGCCGCCACGCCGCAGCGTCTCCGCTGCCAGCCCCGCAGCCGGGTAGACCACGCTGCTCGTGCCGATGACCAGGGCGACTTCGGCCCCGGCAAAGGCCCGCTGCGCCGCGTCCAGCGCGTCTACCGGCAAGTATTCCCCGAACCAGACGATGTGGGGGCGCATCCGCTGGCCATTGGGAGAAAGCGGCGGCAGCGTCAGCTCGTCCGGCGCGGCCAGGGGAAAGACCTCGCCGGTCAGTTCGTCGCGGGCCTGCAAGAGGTTGCCGTGCAGTTCGACCAGTTCGCCTCCTGCGCTCCCGCTGCCGGCGCGGGCGTGCAGGCCGTCCACGTTCTGGGTCGCCAGGAAAAAGCCCGGGCCCTTGCGCCGTTCGAGTTCGGCCAGCAGCTCGTGGCCCCGGTTGGGCTGCGCGGCCAGCACGTCGCGGTAGCGCCCGGCGTACCACTCCCACACGAGGTCGGGGTCGCGGCGGTAGGCGTCCGGGCTGGCGAGGTCCTCGGGCCGGAAGCGCGCCCAGTGGCCGGTCTGCGCGTCACGGAAAGTCGGAATGCCGCTCTCGGCGCTGATGCCCGCGCCCGTCAGCACGGCGACGCGGCGGGCAGCCTTCAGGGCGGCGCGGGCTTGGGAAAGGTCCATGCCGTGAGGATAAAGGGCCCTGAAGCTAGATGGCCCTGTAGAGAAAGGGACGAGGCCGGGAGCGGACGTGAACTCCGCTTACTGGCCCCCTCCCCGCCATCACCGCCGCAGCTTGCGGGCGGCTTCCTCCGGCGTCAGCTCGCCGCGTTCGAGCTGGCTGAGCACCTCGTCCTGCGGGTCGGGCGCTTCGGGTTCGTAGCCCATCGCTCGCAGCAGGGCATCGAAACGCGAACGCACCGTGGGGTACGAGAGGCCCAGAACCCGCTCCACTTCCTTGAGGTTGCCGCGCACCCGGATGTAGAGGCGCAGAAATTCGAGGTTCTCGGGTGTCAGGGTGGCGAATTCGTTGAGTTCGAACACCCCGCGCACGGTGGTGCCGCTGGTCGGAAACCGCAGTTCCGTGACCAGCGGCGCTTCGGTTTCGTCGGGAAAAGGCAGAGGCAGCGGGCGCATGGGGGGATGGTAGAGGGTCGGGAGCTTTTGCAGCGCGAACCGCCCCGGCCCTGTCACCGGAGGACGGTCACCGAATGCTGATCTGAATCTCGTTCCCCGCGCTGTCCTCCGCCGTCACGAGGTCGCCGGGCGGCGGGTCAGCCTCGATCAGCAGTTGCAGCGCCTCCAGGCTGAAACCTGCCGCTTCCAGTGCGCGTACTCCGTGTGGCGGAATCAGCTTGTGCAGATGCGGCGCGAGGCTCAGCGGAAAGTGGGCGTGGTACTCGCTGCCGTCACTCGACTCGGTGTGAACGCTCAGGACACGTGCCGAGGGCCCCGGCTGCGGGCTTCCCCAGTTCAGGTGCTGCTGGGGTGAGTCGGCGGCGCTGTCCAGGGTGCGGCCCACGAGTTCGGCTGTGCGGTCAGTCATGGCTTCTCTTCCTCCAGGGCGGCCTCGTCCCGGCTGGGGCGTCCGCGGCGACGGGTCACGCAGCCCGCGCAGCAGCAGCAGGTGCTCGGCAAGTTGTTCGGCGCTCAGGTTCTCGCGGGCCAGCAGCGAGGCGAGCAGTTCACGGTCACTGCCTTCCAGCGCCAGTTTCGGACTCAGCGCGGCCAGCAGCGGCGCGGCGTCGTCCAGCGTCAGGCGGCCCGCCTGCACCAGCCCGAGCAGGCGCACCACCTTTTCCCTCATGCGGTCTTCTCTCACGCTGTCCCCAGCCGAATCTGGCCGCCCGCCACCTGACAGGACAGCAGCGCGGCTCCGTCCCCGAGCTGCCCCTGGTACCTCGCGCTGCCGAACTCCCCACTTTTGCGGGTGGCGAAGTCGGCGGCGAACAGGCCCCCGGTAACCCGGGCGTCCACCCGCAGCGAACTGTCCGGACGGAGGGCTAGCCGGGCATTGCCCCCATGCAGTTTCAACTGGTGCTCGCCCGACGCGAGTTCCCCGTTCCAGTTCAGGTTGCCGCCGTGAATGCGGGCACTCAGAGCCGTGCTCCCCGCCACGCTTACGTTGCCGCCGTGCACCGTGAGGTCCGTGCCGCCCATCACTGCGCCCACGCTGAGATTGCCGCCCTGGATGCGAGCACTCAGGGACGCCATAGCCGCTGTCCTCACATTGCCGCCGTGCAGCGTGATCTGCAACTCGCCGCCGAGGCCCGGCAGGGCCACCTGACCGCCGTGTACCTCGGCCTGCACATCGCGCGGCGCGAACGGCAGGGTCAGCACCGCTCGCACGTTGCGCCAGTCTCCGCCCAGCCAGCCCCGGCGAGCCGTGTCCTTCACCTCACGCACCTGCCAGCCCTGCGGCGTGGCGGTCAGTTCCACCCGCCCCGGCTCGCTCACATGCAGTTGCGGGTGCGGCGCGGCGCTGTCCTGAACGACATGCAGCGCGTAGCCGGTCACGTCCAGATGCAGGTTCGGGGGGGTGTCGGTCGCCGCCGTCAACGGGGCGAGGTTGAGGGGTTCGCCGGGCTCATCGCCGGCCAGACCGTCCAGCAACTCGGCGGCTTCCTCAGCGGTGAGTTTGCCTGTGGCGACCAGATGTTCGACCTGGGAACGGAACTGCTCGTGCTGCTCTTCGTTCATGGTGCCTCCTTAAGAGAATAGAAACATGGAATTACCAAAATGTCAAACCCAGGCTTTCATGTTTATGCCGAGTTCAGAGGGATTTTACCCATAAAAACGATAATTCCCAGACCGACCTAGAAAACCGGAGTTTATAGAATGGTAAATCACCCCTTCACCCCTCCCCTTTCAGCCTCCGGGCTATCCTGCTCGGCATGACCCAGCCCGAACTCACCCCCGCCCAGCGCACCGAGGTGGAACTCCTCGCCCGGGGCCGCGCCGACAAGAGCCGCGTCCTGCGCGACCTGAAGCTGCCCGAAACGCCCGAGGCCGCCCACGCGCTGCTGCTGCGCCTCGGCGTCTGGGACGAGGCCCGCACCCCCTACGCCGACCGCCTGCGCGCCGCTTTGAACGCAGTGGAGTTGCCGGTGCCCGACTTCGACCCCGCCGAGGAGCGGCTCGACCTGACCCATCTGCCCACCTTCGCCATCGACGACGAGGGGAACCAGGACCCCGACGACGCGGTGGGCGTGGAAGACCTCGGTGGCGGCCTGACCCGGCTGTGGGTGCACGTGGCCGACGTGGCGGCTCTGGTGGCCCCCGACAGCCCGCTTGACCTCGAAGCGCGGGCACGCGGCGCCACCCTCTACCTGCCCGACCGCACCATCGGGATGCTGCCCGACGAACTGGTGGCGAAGGCGGGGCTGGGCCTGCACGAGGTGTCTCCGGCGCTCTCCATCTGTCTCGACCTCGACCCGGACGGCAACGCCGAGGCGGTGGACGTGCTGCTGACGCGCGTGAAGGTGCAGCGCCTCGCCTATCAGGAGGCGCAGGCCCGGCTGGAGGCGGGCGAGGAACCCTTCGTCACGCTCGCCCGCCTCGCCCGCGCCAGCCGCCGCCTGCGCGAGGGCGAAGGCGCGCTGTCCATCGACCTGCCCGAAGTGCGCGTGAAGGCCGACGAGACGGGCGCCTCCGTCTTTCCGCTGCCCAAGCCCGAGATGCGGACGGTGGTGCAGGAGTGCATGACGCTGGCTGGCTGGGGGACCGCCATCTTTGCCGACGACAACGAGATTCCCCTGCCCTTCGCCACCCAGGACTACCCCACCCGTGAGGTGGCGGGCGATACCCTGCCCGCGATGTGGGCGCGGCGTAAGACGCTGGCCCGCACCCGCTTTCAGCCCTCGCCAGGGCCGCACCACGGGATGGGCCTCGACCTCTACGCCCAGGCGACGAGCCCCATGCGCCGCTACCTCGACCTGGTGGTGCACCAGCAGTTGCGGGCCTTCCTGGCGGGCCGCGACCCGCTGAGCAGCAAGGTTATGGCCGCGCACATCGCCGAGTCGCAGATGAACGCCGACGCCACCCGGCAGGCCGAGCGCCTCAGCCGCCGTCACCACACCCTGCGCTTCATCGCCGCGCAGCCGGAGCGCGTGTGGGACGCGGTGGTGGTGGACCGCCGGGGGGCACAGGCCACGCTGCTGATTCCCGACCTCGCCTTCGACGTGCAGGTAAACACGCCCGCCGCTCCCGGCACCGCGCTGCAGGTGCAATTTGCCGATATCGACCTGCCGCAAATGCGGGTGCGGGCGCGCAGCGTCTGACGCTGTCAGCAAGCGAATCCGCAGCGGGACATTTCGCCCTGAACGAAAAAAAATGACGTTCTAGACGCGGGAAAGTTGCCTCATCTTGCATTTGGAAAGCGCCAGAGCTGTCTAAACTGCGGGTATGACTGCCGCGAGCCTTCCCTGCGACATCGTGTCCCTCCGCATGGCCCACTGCCGTGCCGAGCACGCCGCCGGAAGTCGGCAGTATCACCTCGCGGTGCTGCATTACCGCACCTGCCTCGAAGTCGCCGAGCGCCGCGAAGACTGCCGCGCCATGCAGTTTTTCGCGCTGCGCCTCGCCGAGTGCTATGACGAAATGGGCCTGAGAACCAAGGCGCACTCTTTCCGTCATCTCGCCGACGCCGATGACACCGCTCTGCTGGGCTAAAAATTCTTTTGCTCTAAAGCATTTGACAGAATGATCTGGTCTGTCTTTGACCCTCTACCTTGATGGGAGAGGGCCTTGCGAAGCAAGGGGTGAGGGTGTCTTTTTCTGTCAAATGCCCTAGTAAACGTCAGGAAGACCAACTGGGCCGGAATGGACTCTGCCGATACTCACTGATTTGCTGTGCGAGGCGCAGAGTCATCAGAAGATGTTCGTACCGTTCGGGATGACCATTGAGAGCCTGTCCGCTGGGATGCCAACTGTTGAGGGTCACAGTCCTGCTGACGGCTCTGCCCTTGACCCGCGCCCACCCGCTGGCGGCGGCTCGTCCCAGCGTGACGACGACAGCCAGCTCTGGCAAAAGCTCGATGAGCTCGGCGAGAAGGTCGGCGCCTTCCTGAATCTCGCCTTGCTTGACGCCGCGAATTCGGTGGTCATCACCTACGTACCACGGCACGATATTCCACAACAAAAGCTGTTCACGACGCACGCCGCTGTCTGCAATGAGCTGAAACATGGTGTGGGCCGTGTGGTCGTCATTGTCCATGCTGATAAATCCACTGCCACCGCGGGACTGCGCGGCTTGTGGCCCCGGCGCTTCCAGCAGGCAGAGAATGCGGCTGTTGACGCCTCCACCTGCCGGGTCAAGCTCTGGAATGTCCAGGCCGCGTGGCGCCACCCTTGCCCGTAAGTCCTGAAGGTGAGCTTGCAGCGGGACGTGGTGCGGCAAAGTGAGCTAGGAGCGGCGCTGCTCTACTTGGGTAGGGTCGGCAAGCTGTCTGGATGAAGTTGGAAATTCTGGGAGAGCGCTGTCCATGTCCCCAACTCTACGGGGGCCTCTGAAAAGCTGACATACATGGGGAAAACAAAAAATCCCCTGCCAGGGACAGAGGAGTTCTCGTTTGGTGGCCAGGGCCGGACTTGAACCGGCGACCCAACGATTTTCAGTCGTTTGCTCTACCAGCTGAGCTACCTAGCCGTGCTCCCCAGGGGGAGACTTTGGCGGTCCGGACGGGATTTGAACCCGCGACCTTCTGCGTGACAGGCAGATATGCTAACCGCTACACTACCGGACCAACTGGTAAATATGAGGCTGCCAAAAGCAGCGCGATTAAAGATAGCGGGCGATTCTCAGGGTGTCAACCATGTCACGGTGTGCGGGCGAGAGCAGGGTGACTGGCCCGCTAGACTGCGGGGCGTGATGAGTGATCTTTCTGCTGACTCGGCGTCCCCCCGCGTCGGCGTGGTGATGGGCAGCCGCAGCGACTCCGAGACGATGCAGGGCGCCTTGGACCTCCTGTCGCAGCTTGAGATTCCCTACGAGGTGCGCGTGCTCTCGGCCCACCGTACGCCGGGGCTACTGTCGACCTACGCGGCCCGCGCCGAGCGGCTGGGACTCGCCTGCATCATTGCCGGGGCGGGGGGGGCCGCGCACCTGCCAGGGATGCTGGCGGCCTTTACGCGGGTGCCGGTGCTCGGCGTGCCGGTGCAGTCGCGGGCCCTCAGCGGTCAGGACAGCTTGCTGAGCATCGTGCAGATGCCTGCCGGTGTCCCCGTCGCCACCTTCGCCATCGGACAGGCGGGGGCCAAAAACGCTGCGCTCTTTGCCGCCGCCCTGCTCGCCACCACTGATGCGGGGGTGCGGACCCGGCTGGAGGCCTTCCGCGCTGCTCAAACTCAAGCCGTGCTGGATGACCCCTATTTCGACGGTCATCCCCAGGCGGGCACCGAATGAGCGACCAACCTGCGGCCACCCTCGGCATTCTGGGCGGCGGACAACTCGCTCAGATGCTGGCCCTCGCTGCGCTGCCGCTGGGGGTGCAGGTGCGGGTGCTTGAACCTGATGCGGAAGCCCCAGCCCGGCTGTGTGCCGAGCATGTGCACGCGCCCTACACCGACCCGGCGGGGCTGGACGCGCTTGCGGCGTGCGACGCGGTCACGCTGGAATTCGAAAATGTCCCGGTGGAGTCGCTGGACGCTCTGCGGGGCCGGGTGCCGGTGCGTCCCGGAGCCGGGCTGCTCGCCCGCTCCAAGCACCGCGCCCGCGAGAAGGCGGCGCTGCAAGAGGCGGGGGCGCGCACGGCGCCCTTCGTGGTCATCCAGCGGGAAGCGGACCTGGACGGCGCTCTGGACCGGGTCGGGGGCCAGGGCATCCTCAAAACCTCCGAACTCGGGTACGACGGAAAAGGGCAGGTGCGGGTGGCCTCCGACACCGACCTGCGCCAGGGCTGGGCCGAGCTGGGGCAAGTCGCCTGCATATTGGAAGGCTTCGTCACCTTTGAGCGCGAAGTCAGCCTCGCTGTGGCGCGCACGGCGGACGGGCGCCTGGCCTTTGGGCCGCTGGTGGAGAACGTCCACCGTGACGGGATTTTGCGGACGTCCGTTTACCCCGCTGCCGTGCCGGACGGCACCGAAGCCCGCGCCCGCGAGATGGCCCGCGCCGTGGCCGAGGGCTGGGGCCTGGAAGGGCTGCTCACGCTGGAATTCTTTCAGGTGCCGGACGGCGACCTGCTGGTGAATGAGGTCGCGCCCCGTGTCCACAACTCCGGCCACCTGACCCAGGACGGCGGCGGTGCCAGCCAGTTCGAGGCACAGGTGCGCGCGGTGCTGGGCCTGCCGCTGTCCGACTGGTCTCCCCTGCTGCCCTGCGCGATGGTCAACTATGTCGGTGTGGAGGGGGCCGCGCCCGACTGGGCCGCCATTGACGCCCTTCCCGGCACCCGCGTCCACCTCTATCACAAGGCGCACCGCACCGGGCGCAAGCTGGGACACGTCAATCTGGCAGCGCCCGACCTGCCCACCTTGCATCAGCGGCTGGCACAGCTCGAACAGCTCATCCCCTGACTTTTCGTCTGCTTCCCGCACCCCCCGTGACCCGTTCCTGATCGAGTGTCGGGGCAAAGGTAAGCTCTGCTCATTGCCCGTCAGCCAGGGGCGTCTAGGGTAGATGGATGAAGCGTTTTCTTCTTCCCCTGCTGCTGACCTGGCCTGGCGCGGCGCTGGCAGCCCAGCCTGCTCCTCAGCTGGCACTGGCACAGGATCTGCAACTCACTTTCAAGGGCGAACTCAAAAAGATCGACGACGGTCAGCTCGTCACGGCGCCTGTGACCAAGAGCTGGACCCTGCCCGCCAAGTGGGTTGCCCGCAGCCGTGAGTACAACAAGCTCAGCTCGTACCTGACCCCCTACCTCGACCGGGTGGAAAAGGAAACCTTCGTGCGTGGGCGCCCCGCCAAGTTCGAGCAGGTGGGCAACAAGTGGGTGGCGACCGACCAGCCCGAGTGGAAGCTCGACCGTCCGGCGACGGAGGCCAAGCTGCTCGAAGCGATTCGCACTGGGGCAACGACCCTGCCGGTCGTCTTCAGCGAAAAGGTGCCCCAGCGCAGCGTGGCCCTGCTTGCCGAGCGCGGCGTCATGCGCAACCTGGCGAGCGCCCGCAGCTCATTTACTGGCAGCCCGGATTTCCGCGTCAAGAACATCGTGGTCGGGTCTTCTAAGCTTGACTACCAGTGGGTGGCGCCCGGCGAGGACTTCGATTTCAACAAGTCAATGGGGGACATCAACGCGGCCAACGGCTTCGTGCCCGGTTACATCATTTCCGGCGGCACGCTGGCGCTGGAAGACGGCGGCGGCATCTGCCAGGTCAGCACCACCATTTTCCGCGCCCTTTGGGAAGCGGGCCTGCCCATCGTAGAGCGCAACCAGCACTCCTACCGCGTCCACTACTACGACCCGGTGGGCTACGAGGCGACGGTGTACGCCCCCAGCAAGAACCTGCGGATGAAGAACGACACCGATGCCTACATCTTCATTCAGGCGAGCTGGAACACGGCGACCCAGAAACTACGCTTCGACGTGTTTGGCCCTGACACGGGCCGCAAAACCCAGATCAGTGCCCCAGTGGTCACGGATGTGAAACCCGCCGCCTCTCCCACCTTCACCCCTGATAAGCGCGTGGTGCTGGGGCAACAGCGCCTGCTCGACCAGCCGATGGAGGGGATGACGAGCGTGATTACCCGCACCGTCACCTTCCGCGACGGCACCAGCCAGCAGGACAGCATTAAGAGCGTCTACAAGCCCTGGGGCGCGGTGTACGGCGTGCATCCCAGCGACCCGCGCCTGAAGCAGACGGAAGCGCAGGCGAAGAAGTAAACCGAACTGCAACCCCGGCGGCTCCCTAGACGGGGCACTGCCGGGGTTGTGTAATCTCTCGGCAGGGCGGAATGTTTTAATGCCCTCACCATGACCACCGACCAGCAGCGCCGCGCCGCCAACGCTCGGCAATTTGACCGTATTGCCGCCGACTATGACGCGCTGGGTTTTTTGACTCAGGCTGCGTTGGCCCTGGCCGCCGCGCTAGATGTTCCGCCCACTGGCCGGGTACTTGATGTGGCGACAGGTACCGGCACTGTGGCCTTGACGCTCGCTCCAAAGGTTGCTGAGGTGATGGGCACTGACATTGCCCCAGCCATGATTGAACAGGCGCGGCAGCGGGCGGCTGGACGCTCCAACGTGCAGTTCGTGCTTGCTGAGGCAACAGCCCTGACCTTTGCCGATCAAAGTTTCGACGTGGTGGTTTGTGGCGCAGGGCTTTTTTTCGTGCCCGATATGGTCGCAGCTTTAAGAGAGTGGCGGCGGGTGCTGCGGCCCGGTGGCGAAGTCGTGTTTAGCGCGTTTGGGCGTGGCCTGCTCGGCCCGTTGCCGGGACTGTGGCGCGAACGGCTCGCCGGAGAAGGCGTCAAACCTGGAGCGCCGCCGCTGGGGCGTATCGGTACGGTAGAGGCCGCAAAGGACTTGCTCATTCAGGCAGGGTTTGCTGAGGTGACTGCCGAATTGACGCCGTTGCCCTACACCCTCGCTACGCCTGCTGACCGCTGGGCCGACATCCGGGCAGGACTGGAAGGATTGCCCCTTGCCCAATTCACGCCAGAAGTGCAAGCCCGTCTAGAAGACGAGCATCTTGCCGAATTACAACCGCTGTTCGCCGCTGGGCCGCTGACGGTGCCGATTCTCTTGATCGTGGCGCGAGGGCGCAAAGCGGTTTCAGATTGAGCCTGACTCCTTGGAGGGGACTCACTCTTAAGCTCAGTGAGCCTCCTTCCCCATTTGTTTCACCGTCAAGTTTCGCGTGAAACCTAACTTCCCACTCGCTGGCCTTTCAGATGCACCAGCAGGGCACTGATATCGGCGTGGCGGACACCGGAAATGCGGCTGGCCTGCTCCACTGTCTGCGGTTGCAGGCGCGTTAATTTTTCGCGCGCTTCGTTGGACAGGGCCGTAATACCGGCGAAATTCACGCCGCTGAGGCTGAGTTCACGGGCTTTGGCTTCTGAGCGCAGTTGCGATTCGGCGCGGGCGATGTAGCCGGCGTACTTGACGCGGATTTCCACCGCTTCGCGCTCGCTGGCACCCAGTTCGGCGGGCAGTGTGGCGCCCAGAGTTTCTACGTCGGCCAGCGACAGCTCGGGGCGGCGCAGCCAGGCATCGGCGGTTTGCCCTTGCATGCGCTGCTTGCTGAGGCTTTTGATGCCGCTCTGCACCCGAGCGTACTTCTCCTGCACCCTTATCAACTCGGCGTCATCAACCAGCCCCAGCGCATGGCCGATAGGCGTCATGCGCTCGTCGGCGTTGTCCTGGCGGACCAATAGGCGGTGTTCCACCCGGCTGGTCATCATGCGGTAGGGTTCGTCGCTGCCCTTGAAGACGAGGTCGTCGAGCAACACACCCAGATAACTGGTTTCCCGCCCGATGACCTGTTCGTCCAGGCCAAGGGAGCGCCGCGCTGCCGCCGTCCCTGCGACCAAGCCCTGCGCCGCCGCTTCCTCGTAGCCGCTGGTGCCGTTGAGCTGCCCGGCGGTGAAGAGGCCCGGCAGCTTTTTGGATTCGAGGTTGAGGGTGAGTTCAGTGGAGTCCACCACGTCGTATTCCACCGCGTAGGCGTAGCGCTGAATGACGGCCTGCTCGAAGCCTGGGAGCGTCCGCACCAGTTCGTCTTGCAGGCGCGGCGGCAGTGAGGAGGAAAAGCCCTGGAGGTAGACCTCGCTCGTCTGCACGCCGTCGGGTTCCACGAACAGCAGGTGGCGGTCGTGGTGGGCGAACTTGACCACTTTGTCCTCGATGCTCGGACAGTAGCGTGGCCCCAGGCCCTCGATGTCGCCGGCATACATGGGCGACTCGTGCAGGTTTTCCTGAATCAGCGCGTGCGTCTGCGGTGTGGTGTGGGTCTGCCAGGTCGGAGACTCGGCGGCGCGGGGACCGGGCGTGCCGGTAAAGCCGCGCGGCTGCGGGTCGGCGGGAATTTCCAGCAGGTCGGCAAAGCGCACCGAGTCGGCCCGGACGCGCGGAGGGGTGCCGGTCTTGTAGCGCTTGAGCACGTGCCCGCCGCGTTCCAGTGGAGCTGAAAGAAAGCGCGAGGGCGGCTCGCCCTGTCGTCCCTCGGGGCGCGATTGGCGGCCATACCAGGTCACACCGCGCATGAAGGTACCGGCGGCAAGGACCACACTGCGGGCGTGCAGGCGGCGGCCATCGCTGGTCACGACCACCCAGCCGCCCTGCCCATCCTGTTCCAAGTCGGCGGCTTCACCGCGCACAATCTCAATTTCGGAGTGCCCGAAAATCACGTCCTGGGCGCGTTCGGCGTAGGCGTCGCGTTCGTTCTGCACGCGCAGCGACTGCACGGCGGGGCCCTTGCTCGCGTTGAGCATCCGGGTGTGAATGGCGGTGTCGTCGGCGAGGCGACCCATCAGTCCGCCGAGCGCCTGCACTTCAAAGACGAGCTGGCTTTTGCCCGGCCCGCCCACCGCCGGGTTGCAGGGCATGCGGCCCACCGTCGCCGGGTTGCCGACGAGCAGCGCGACCCGCGAGAATTTGGCGGCGGCCCAGGCAGCTTCCAGCCCCGCGTGGCCTCCGCCGATGACGATGACATTCCAGCCCTTCATAAGGGGTCAGTGTAGCGGCCTGAGCGCCTAATAAACGTGCTGTGCGTAGGAGCGCCAGCCCCTCCTGAATTGTGGACCTGGCCACTCTTAGGGCTCACAATAGCGGCATGGACTTCGCCAGCTTAAGGGCCGACCTCATCGGGTCGGAGGCCGTCATCCGCACCCCGTTCGGCGAGCGGCGGGTCACTTACGCCGACTACGTGGCCTCGGGCCGGGCGCTGCGCAGCGTAGAAGACCAGGTGCGCCGGCTCGCGCTGCCGCTCTACGCCAACACCCACACCGAGGACAGCGCGACCGGCGCGCACTCCACCCACCTGACCCACGAGGCGCACGAGTACGTCAAGGCGCAACTCGGCGCGGACGCGAGCTGCAAACTGGTGTTCTGCGGTTCGGGCAGCACGGCGGCGGTGCGGAGAATGCAAGACATTCTAGGCCTCAGCGTGGGCTGCGCTCACCGGCTGACGGTGCTGGACGCTCTGCCCGAGCACGAGCGCCCGGTGGTCTTCGTCGGCCCCTACGAGCACCACTCCAACGAGGTGAGCTGGCGCGAGACGCTGGCGGAAGTGGTGGAGATTCCGCTGTGTGCGCGCGGCAATCTGGATTTAGATGCCCTGATTACGGCGCTCAAAGACCCCCGCTACGCCCGCCGTCCCAAAATCGGCTCGTTCAGCGCGGCGAGCAACGTCACTGGCCTGCTCACCGACACCCGCACCGTCGCGCGGATTTTGCACCGGCACGGGGCCTACGCTTTCTTCGACTTCGCGGCGAGCGCGCCTTACGTCGCCATCGACATGAAGCCGGGACAGCCCGACGGCTACGACGCGGTGTTTCTCAGTCCGCACAAGTTTGTCGGCGGCCCCGGAACGCCCGGCCTGCTGTGCTTCCGCGCGGAGCTGTACCGCCTCAGCAGCCCCAGCACGGCGGGTGGCGGCACGGTGCGCTATGTGAGCCGGACGAAACACACCTTCGTGGACGACATCGAGGCCAGGGAAGACGCCGGAACGCCCGCCATCCTCGGCAAGATTCGCACGGCGCTCGCCTTCCGGGTTAAGGAAGAACTTGGGGTCAGGGCGCTGACCGAGCGCGAGCATGAGCTGTTCGGGCGGGCGGTGACGCGACTGGGTATCCATCCCCGCGTGCAACTCCTCGGCAACCCGGACGCGCCCCGGCTGGCCTTCCTGTCGTTTCTGGTGAAGGCCGAGGACGGCACTTACCTGCACCCGCGCTTCGTGGTGCGGCTGCTCAACGACCTTTTCGGCATTCAGGCGCGCGGCGGTTGCGCCTGCGCCGGGCCGTATGGGCACGCGCTGCTCGACATTGACGACGAACGCTCTGAGCGGTATTTCCAGTGCGTGATGAGTGACCTCGACGGCCTCAAGCCCGGCTGGACGCGCCTCAACCTTGCCCCCTGGGCCACCGACGAGGAAGTGGACTTTCTACTCTCGGCCATCGAATTCGTCGCTGAGCACGGCGAGAAGTTCCTGCCGCTCTACGACTTCGATTGGAAGACCGGCGCCTGGACGCATCCGCAGGACGCTGCGCCGCCCTCGCTGTTCGGTGACGCGGTGCCGCAGCGGGGCAGGGGAGAAGTGCCCTACGCCGCATACCTGCGCGAGGCTGCGGAGCGGGCGCAAATGCTGAACGTAGCAGCGCGGCGCCCCATTCCGGAACAAGTGCCGGGCGACTTGGTCTTTTTTGCTTACTGAGGGGCTTTTTGCCCGTCCAGCCCAGCCGAACTCCCCCCAATTCGCCTTTTGGAGCCGTGGAATCTACAATGCCTAACGCTCGTTAGCTAGACAGATTTCACAGGCCGCCGGGGCAAGCCTTTTGCCCCCAGCGGTCCGTGTGCCAGGAGGCCTGAAGTTCATGATTCAACCCTTTACTGCTGATCCCATCCGCTTCGTGGCGGAAGACGGGCGGCCTGTGCTGGCGCTGCCGGAGCGTTACACCCCGGCGCTGCTGCGTGAGCTGCACCGCCTGATGCTCCAGGGCCGCGAATTCGACCGCAAACTCATCACCCTGCTGCGGCAGGGGCGCACCAGCTTCTACTCGCAGGCGAGCGGCATGGAGGCCACCCAGATCGGGCTGGCGAAGGCCATTCGCGCCGGGCACGACTGGGTGTGGGGCTACTACCGCGACCAGGTGCTCGGCATGGGCCTCGGCGTGCCGATGTTCACGCTGATTTCGCAGTGTCTGGGCTCCAACACCGACGAGTGCCGGGGCCGCCAGATGCCGCACCACTTTTCCTCGCGGGCGCACAATTTCGTCTCGGCAAGCAGCTCCATCGCCTCGCAGGTGCCGCCCGCCGCCGGCAACGCGAGGGCGCAAAAGTACCTCGGCACCGATGAAATCACCGTCGTGACCTTTGGGGACGGCGCGACCAGTGAAGGCGACTGGCACACCGGCATGAACATGGCGGGCGCCATGCAGGCCCCCTGCCTCTTCGTGTGCGAGAACAACCAGTGGGCCATCAGCACCCACATCCGGCACCAGACCGCCTCCGAGAACATCCACATCAAGGCGAAGGCCTATGGGATGCCCGGCTTCTACGTGGACGGCAACGATGTGGTGGCCGTGATGGAAGTCTGCCACCACGCCGCCGAATGGGTGCGGGCGGGCAATGGCCCCGCGCTGGTCGAGTGCCTGACCTACCGCGTCGGCTCGCACTCCAACGCCGACGCCGACGCCGAAAAGAGCTACCGCACCCGCGACGAGGTGAACGAGTGGCTGGGCCGTGACCCGATTCAGCGCGTTGAAAACCTGCTCGAACACCTCGGCGACCCCATCAGCGCCGAGGAACGCGCCGGAATGATTGCCGAAATCCACAAGCAGATCGACGACGACGTGCGCCGCGCCGAGGCCGCCGGGTATCCCGACTGGCGCATCATGTTCGAAGACGTGTACTCCGACATGCCCGACCACCTGCGGCAGCAGGCGGCGATGCTGCGCGAGGAGCAGGGAGGCAGCGCATGACCGCGACCCAGGAGAAACAGGCACAGGGGAAGCAGGCAGGGACGGAACAGCCCGCCGTTCGCACCCTCAACCTCATTCAGGCGATCACTGAGGCGCTGGCCGACGAGCTGGAGCGCGACCCCAACGTGGTTCTCTTCGGGGAAGACGTGGGTGCGCGCGGCGGCGTGTTCATGGCGACGGCGGGCTTGCAGGAACGCTTCGGCAAAAAGCGCGTGTTCGACACCCCGCTCGCCGAGGGTTCCATCGTCGGCGCGGCGGTGGGCATGGCGGTGCGCGGCATGCGCCCGATTGCCGAGATTCAGTTTGCCGACTACATCGGCCCCGGCTTTGACCAGATTCTGAGTCAGGCGGCCAAGATTCGCTACCGCAGCGGCGGGCAATTCAGTGCGCCGCTCGTCATCCGCACTCCGTCGGGCGGCGGCGTGAAGGGCGGGCACCACCACAGCCAAAGCCCCGAGGCGTACTACTGCCACATGGCGGGCATCAAGGTGGTCATGCCGAGCACGCCCTACGACGCCAAGGGCCTGCTCAAAGCCGCCGTTCGCAGCGACGACCCAGTGATGTTCTTCGAGCCCAAGCGCCTTTACCGCGCTGCCAAGGGCGAAGTGCCCGAGCACGACTACGTGGTGGAACTCGGCAAGGCGGCCATTCGCCGCGAGGGCGACGACCTCTCGCTCATCGGCTACGGCGGCGTGATGCCCGACCTGGAACGGGCCGCCGACGCGCTCGCCGCCGAGGGCATCAGCGTGGAAGTCATCGACCTGCGCTCGCTGGTGCCGTGGGACCGTCCGCTGGTGCTTCAGAGCGTGGAAAAAACGGGCCGCGCCGTGCTCGTCAGCGAGGCGCCGCGCATGGCGAATTTCATGGGCGAGGTGGCCTACACCATTCAGAACGAGGCCTTCGATTCCCTCTCGGCTCCGGTGCAGCAGGTGGCGGGCTTCGACACGCCCTATCCCTACATTCAGGACAAGATTTATCTGCCGGGCGCCAACCGCATCGTCGCCGCCTGCGTCAAGGCGCTGAACTACTAGTGCTGATTGGCGGCTGCTAGCTTCCCCCCATGCCTGACCCTCTGCGTCCCGTTCTCGGTCTTCTCGGCCTCGTCATCGGCTTCGGTCTGTACGCCCTCGCCGGGCGGCTGGCCGAGCCATGGCAGAGCGTGACTCTGGCCCTGCTCTTTGCCCTGCTGGGCGCCGCCGCGTGGGGCTACGCGCAGGGTGAGCGGTGGATTCACGTCTTGGCGGGCGTGTTGCTCGCCTACGCCCTGTTTCGTCTTCTTTTCCCCTTCCTGAACCCGAGGTAATTCATGAAAGAACTGCTGCTGCCCGAACTCGCCGAAAGCGTCGTCGAGGGCGAAATCCTGAAATGGCTGGTGGAGGAGGGCGACGCTATTGCCCTCGAACAGCCGCTGTGCGAAGTGATGACCGACAAGGTGACCGTCGAACTGCCGAGCCCCTTTGAGGGCACGCTGCACAAGCGCATGGCGAACGAGGGCGACGTGGTGGCCGTACACGCCGTCATCGCCCTGATCGACGACGGTGCGGGTGCCGGGGCCGGAGCAATACCAAGTGCTACCCAGGCCATTCAGGACAGCGCCGAGAACCCGACGACGACTGAAGTGACCCTGCCTGCCCAGGCGGAGGAGGAGCGCGAGGCGATGGGCGGGAGCATCGTGGAAGCCGGGCACATCGCCAAGGCCGACGACGACTCGACCAGCCTCTTCAAGACCTTCGCCAACGACGAGGAGGTCAAGGTGCAGGGCCTCGGCGCCCGTTCTGGCAGTGGCGCGCCCGGCAGCAGCACGGCGGGCACCGGGACGCTAGACCGCGCACCGGAGACTGCCCCCGCTTCCCCTACGCCTGCCACTGCGAACGGGGGCCGCGTCCTCGCCGTCCCCGCCGCGCGTCAGGCGGCCCGCGAGCTCGGCATTGACCTCGCTGCGGTGCGCGGCAGTGGCCCCAACGGGCGCATTCGCGTGGCGGACGTGCTCGCGCACCAGCAGAGCGGGCAGGCCCAGCCCCAGCAAACCCAGCCTCAACAGGCGGCGGCCTCTCAAGCAGTGGCCCCTCAGCCTCAAGCCGCCGCTCCCGCTGCCCCGGCACCTGCCGGCAAGCTCGCCGCGCCCTCCGCGCACCTGCCCGCCCCGGTGCAGTACCGCACGCCCAAGGGCTACGAGGACCGCGAAACCCGTGTGCCGCTGCGGGGAATGCGCCGCGCGATTGCCAACCAGATGCAGGCGTCGCACCTCTACACCGTCCGCACCCTGACGGTGGACGAAGTGAACCTGACCAAACTGGTCGAGTTCCGCCAGCGCGTGAAGGACGAGGCCAAGGCCGCCGACGTGAAGCTGTCGTACCTGCCCTTCATCTTCAAGGCCATTACGGTGGCGCTGAAAAAGTACCCCAGCCTCAACACGTCCTTCGACGAGGCGACGCAGGAAATCGTCCAGAAGAGCTACTACAACCTCGGAATGGCCGTCGCCACCGAAGCCGGGCTGACGGTGCCGGTCATCCGCGACGTGGACCGCAAGAGCATCTTCGACCTCGCCCGCGACGTGGTGGACCTTGCGGGCCGCGCCAACGCGGGCAAGCTCAGCCCCGACGAACTCACGGGCAGCTCGTTCAGCGTGACCAACATCGGCAGCATCGGCGCGCTGTTTTCGTTCCCCATTATCAACGTGCCCGACGCCGCCATCATGGGCGTCCACTCCATCGTCAAGCGGCCCATCGTGGACGAGCACGACAACATCACCGTGGCCCACATGATGTACCTCTCGCTGTCGTTCGACCACCGCCTGATCGACGGCGCCGAAGCCGCCCGCTTCTGCAAAGAAGTCATCCGGCTGCTCGAAAACCCCGACCGGCTGATGCTCGAAGGGTTCTGAGCCGAGCTTTCCCCTTGGCCCTCTCCCTACGCGGGGGAGGGCTTTTTTGTGCCTCGTGGGCGCGGCGTGCAGGCTGCTCAGGAAAGACAGGAAAGAACGGCCTCGGCCTCGATTTCCACCAGATGCCGGGGGTCAATCAGGGCGGCCACCTGCACCATGGTCGCGGCAGGACGGATAGCGCCGAAGACCTCGCCGTGCGCCCGCCCGACCTGCTCCCAACGGCTGATGTCGGGTACGTACATGCGCGTCCTGACCACGTCTTCCAGCCGCGCCCCCGCCTGCTCCAGCGCTTGCCGGATGAGCCCGAGGGCCACTTTGGTCTGCCAGTAGGCGTCCCCCACGCCCACGACCTCGCCGTCCACGGTGGCGGTCGTTCCGGCCACCTGCACGATATTTCCGACCCGGACGGCTCGCGAGTACCCCACGGTGTCTTCCCAGGGAGACGTTCCAGCAATGTTCTGACGCATAGCCCAGGGTAGTGTCCTAATGTCTCCTTGCGGGCCAAGCGTCAGCTCTGCGGTTTTGCGCTCTACTCCCCTCATGCCCACCATCCGGACTGCCGCCGACCTCGGCCTGCGCCTGCGCACCGCCGCCGACATTCCCGACCTCATCGGCGCGGCGTATGGGGCCGACAGCGTCATCTTGCACGCAGACGACCTCGCGCCCGAGTTTCTGGACCTCCGCAGCGGCCTGCTGGGCGAACTGTTTCAGAAGGCCACCAATTACCGCCTGCCGTTGGCACTCGTTCTTGCAGACACTGACGCTTACGGCCCCCGCTTCAGCGAACTGGCGCTCGAACATCGCCAGCACCCGCTGATTTGCTTTTTCGATTCGGAAGAGGCGGCGCGGGCGTGGCTGGAACGGGTCTAGCCGCCTGACCCCAGGCCCGCAGCCGATAAGCTAAACTGAATTACGGTGCTGTGCGCCGTGCTTTTTTTTGACCCCTGTGCAGGTGGCAAGGAGACAAAGAAAGTAAGTCTGGGCGCATGGCTGGAGGGCTGAGATGCCTGGAATTGCAATTGTCGGTGCCCAGTGGGGCGATGAAGGCAAGGGGAAAATTGTCGATTTTCTGGCCCCCGAAGCCGAGTACGTGGTGCGCTATCAGGGCGGGGCCAACGCGGGCCACACGGTCAACGCGAAGGGCAAGACCTTCAAGCTCAACCTGCTGCCCAGCGGCGTGCTGCACGAGGGCGCGACCAGCATCCTGGGCGACGGGATGGTCATCGACCCCGAGAAGTTCATCGAGGAACGCCGCAACCTGATGGAAGGCGGCCTGAACCCGCGCCTCAAAATCAGTGACCGGGCGCATATCGTGCTGCCGCACCACAAGTATGTGGACGGGCGCAAGGATTTCGTCGGGACGACCGGCAAGGGCATCGGCCCCGCCTACGCGGACCGGGCGCGGCGCGTGGGCATCCGCTTCGGCGACCTCCTCGACGAAGGCGTGCTGCGCGAGCGCATCGAGCGCCTGCTGGAGGCCAAGCCCAACTCGACGCGTGACGCGGGCTGGGCCACCGTCGAGGATGGCCTGAAGTCGCTGGCGCCCATCCGTGAGCAGCTCGCGCCGTTTATTGCCGACACCGGCAGCGAACTGCGTCAGGCCATCAAGGACGGGCGCAAGGTGCTGTTCGAGGGCGCCCAGGCCACGCTCCTCGACCTCAACTACGGCACTTACCCCTTCGTGACGAGCAGCCACCCCACCGTCGGCGGCATTCTGGTCGGCACCGGGGTCAACCACAAGGCGCTGCACCGCGTCTACGGCGTCGCCAAGGCCTTCAACACCCGCGTCGGGCACGGCCCCTTTGCCACTGAGGTCCACGACGAGGCGGGCATTCTGCGCCTGCGCGGCGACGGCTCGCAGCCCTGGGACGAGTACGGCACGACCACCGGGCGGCCCCGGCGTGTCGGCTGGCTCGACCTCGAACTGCTGAAATACGCGGTGGACGTGAACGGCCTTGACGGGCTGGTCATCAATAAGATGGACATTCTGGGCGGCCTCGACGAGATTCCCGTCTGCACCGGCTATGACGAAGGCGGTCAGCCCGTCTTCAAGAAGATGAAGGGCTGGTCGAGCACCGACGGCGTAACTAGTCGCGCGACGCTGCCGAAAGAAGCGCAGGCTTACCTCGACCTCATCGAAGACACCGTGCAGTGCCCCGTCGTCATCTTCTCGGCGGGCCCTGAGCGCGAGAAGACGTATGGGGAAGTGCACTGGGGGTGAGGTTGGGGGCTGGTTTGGGCTGGTGGACCCCCTCACCCCTTTGCTTCGCAAAGGCCCTCTCCCACAAGGGTAGAGGGTCAAAAACGCCTGAGCCCTGAGCTTAAGCTGACCCTCTCCACTGGTGGGAGAGGGCCTTGCCGCAGGCAAGGGGTGAGGGGGCCACCCCGCCAACGTCTCTCCCCAACCCTTCCCTCAAAGGAGTCCCCTTGCCCGACAACCCGAACAACCTCGAACCCCTCACCCGTGAGTGGCTTGCCGCCATCGGCGAAGACCCGGACCGTGAAGGGCTTCAGCGCACGCCGCAGCGCGTCGCCAAAGCCTGGGCGTACATGACCGAGGGCTACGGGCAGACGCTCGCGCAGGTGGTGGGCGAGGGCGTGTTTGCCGCCGAGGGCAGCGAGATGGTCATTGTCAAGGACATCGAGTTTTATTCGATGTGCGAGCACCACATGCTGCCTTTTTATGGCCGCGCCCACGTCGCCTACATTCCCGGCACCCGGATTCTGGGCCTGAGCAAATTCGCCCGCATCGTGGACCTCTACTCGCGCCGCTTGCAGGTACAGGAGCGGATCACCACGCAGGTGGCCGACGCTGTGGAAGAGCTGCTGGCCCCCAAGGGCGTGGCGGTGCTGATGGAAGGCATTCACCTGTGCATGGCGATGCGCGGCGTGCAAAAGCAGAACAGCTCCACGACGACCTCGGCCATGCGCGGCCTCTTCCGTTCCGACCCGCGCACCCGCGCCGAGTTCATGAGCGCTGTGCAGGGAACGCTGCGGGGCCGCTAACCGCAACAGTGCCGGAAGGGAGCCCGCGTGGCTCCTTTTTGCGTTTGCCCCTACCCTGACCCTATGCTCGCGCCGTTTTTGCTGCTGACCCTCGCCGCCACTTCGGTGCCCGGCAAAGCCCCTGTGCCGGGGGCGCCTGCGCTGCCCTACGGTCAGGACCTGCGGGTGCCGGGCAGCAAGGCATCGGTGCGGCTTGAAAAGGATGGGATGGGGACGAACATTTCCTCCCTTTTTCTCGACGAGCAGTACGACACCCTCGGCAAGACCTTCGTGCAGTTTCGCTGCGGTGAGGGAGGCCAGCTCAATTTTTTCCTGAAAACCAAAGTGCCGCTGCTCAGCGAGGCCGATCTCGTGTCTGGCCGCTCGCCGAGCCTCAGCTACCGGGTGGACGGGCAGCAGCCCCGTGCCTTTCCCGGTGTGCTGACGCGCAAAAGCGGCGACTTTGACCGTTTCGTGCTGGCGGTGAGCGACGCGAGTGACGCCCGCTTTCTGGCCGCGTTTCAGGCCGCGCGGAAAAAAGTGGAACTGCGGGTGGCCCGCACGGGAGGCGCCGCGCCGCTGACGCTCACTTTTCCCGTGAAGGGCTTTCGGGAGGGCTTGCAAGTGCTGGCAGGGTGCCCGGCGTTGCCGTAAGTAGAGGGCCGTTCTTTCTGGACACCCCACAGTCAGCTGGGGGCCGCAGGCTTTACCATCTGTTCATGACCACTGCCGACCAGCCTCAGGCCGTCCGCGACGACGCGGTCTTCGACCTGATTGCCCAGGAAGCCGAGCGCCAGCGCACCGGCCTTGAGCTGATTGCCTCCGAGAACTTCACCTCCGCCGCCGTGCGCGAGGCCCAGGGCAGCGTGCTGACCAACAAGTACGCCGAGGGCTACCCCGGCAAGCGCTGGTACGGCGGCTGTGAAGTGGTGGATCAGGTGGAGCAGCTCGCCATCGACCGCGTCAAGCAGCTCTTTAACGCCGAGTGGGCCAACGTGCAGCCGCACTCGGGCTCGAGCGCCAACCTCGCGGTGTACAACGCCCTGATTCAGCCCGGCGACACGGTGCTCGGCATGGACCTTTCGCACGGCGGGCACCTGACACACGGCAACAAGGCCAACTTCTCGGGGGTGCGCTACCAGATGGTCGCTTACCAGCTTGACCGCGAAACCGAGCGCATCGACATGGAAGAAGTGCGCCGCCTCGCCCACGAGCACAAGCCCAAGATGATTATTGCCGGGGCGAGCGCCTACAGCCGCGTCATCGACTTTGCCGCCTTCCGCGAAATTGCCGATGAGGTGGGCGCCCTGCTCTTCGCCGACATCGCCCACATCGCGGGCCTGATCGCGGCAGGCGAACACCCCAACGCGCTGCCGCACGCGCACGTCGTCGCCTCGACCACCCACAAGACCCTGCGCGGGCCACGCGGCGGCATCATCCTGGCGAACGACCCCGAAATCGCCAAGCAGCTCGACCGCACGGTGTTTCCCGGCTACCAGGGCGGCCCCCTCGAACACGTCATCGCGGCCAAGGCGGTGGCCTTCGGTGAGGCGCTGCGTCCCGAGTTCAAGGACTATGCCCGGCAGATCATCAAGAATGCCCAGGCGCTGGCGGGCGAGTTCCAGCAAAAGGGCTACCGCGTCGTCTCGGGCGGCACCGACAACCACCTTTTTCTGCTCGACCTGCGCCCCCAGGGGCTGAACGGCACCAAGGCGACGCGGCTGCTCGACGCCAACCACATCACCATTTCCAAGTCCACCCTGCCCTACGACACCGAGAAAATCCTGCACGGCGGCGGCATCCGCATCGGCACGCCCGCCGTCACCACGCGCGGCATGACCGAAGCGCACATGACGCAGGTGGCCGACCTGATTGACCGTGCCCTGAAAGGCGAGGACGTGCAGGCCAAGGTCCACGACTTTGCCGGTGGCTTCCCACTGCCCTGAAGACGGCTGCACCGGCCTTCCGCTGCTCACTTCCTGGGCAGCGGGAGGTTTTTTGACGGTTCGTCGGTGCTTGGCGGCGGCACTGGCCTAGAATGCCCGCGCATGACTCCAGACGCTTCCCTCTCGCCGCAGCTTCCGGAGCTGGCCCAGCTTTCTCCCTCACAGTTGACGCTGCGCCTGACCCGGCTGGGGTTGCAGGCCCCGGACCTCGGCAGTGCCATGCAGCCGATGCTCGAAGCGCTCGTGGTGTGTACGGGCGCGGCAGGCGCCGGGTACTTTCAGTGGCGGGACGCGACGCTGGCCTACCACGCCCGCGCCGCCGCCGGGGAAATGCCCGCCGGCCCGGCGATGGAGGCGATTCTGGCACACGGGCTGCCGGGCCACCTGCCGCTGATCGGGGCACTCTCCACCGCCGAGGACACGCTGTTTATCGGTGACACCCGGCAGGAGGCCGTCGCGCTCGGCTTTCCCGAACTCGGCGTGCTGGGGCTGTGCGCCGCGCCGATCCGGGCCCGCGACGGCGAGCTGGTCGGCGCGATTCTGGCGCACACCTTTACGCCCTCGCCCTGGCCGGAGCCGGACCGCGTGCTGATCGGCAACGTGACGGGCACCCTGTCGTTGCTGGCCGCCCGGCTGCACGCCGAGGAACGCGAGCAGGCCGCGCACGAGGGCGCTCTGCGGGCGCTGGGGCTGTCGCTGGAAGCGCGCGACGCCGAAACCAAGGGCCACACCGACCGGGTCACGCGCCTGGCCGAGCGGCTGGGTGAGCGGCTGGGCCTGGACTTCGACGAGCGGCGCGAACTGCGCTGGGGCGCCTACCTGCACGACCTCGGCAAGATCAGCCTGCCCGACGAGATCCTGCTCTACGAAGGCCCGCTGACCGCCGCGCTGCGCCGGCAGATGCAGGGGCACGTGCAGGAGGGGGTGCGCCTCGCCGGGCAGCTTCCCTTTTTGCCGCAGTCGGTGCTCGACGTGATCGGCGCTCACCACGAACGTTGGGACGGCGCCGGGTATCCGCTGGGTCTGCGCGGCGAGGAGATTCCGCTGCCGGCCCGCATCTTCGCCATCTGCGATGTGTACGACGCCCTGAGCAGCGCCCGCCCGTACAAGAAGGCCTGGGAACGTGCCGATACCCTCGCCTACCTGCGGGCCGTGAGTGGGGAGCAGTTCGACCCACAGGTGGTGACGGCACTGCTCGACCTGCTGGACGGTGAGGGGTAAGTCGCAGGCAAGAGAAGCGGCTTAGAGCACCACTTCCAGCCCACTCAGGCACTCCTCGGCAATCGCGCGGGCCAGCGGGTCGCGGGTGGTGCGGGCGTAGCTCACGCCGAGTTGCAGGTGGGCCTGCCCGGTGTCGGCGTCGTTGCCGAGCGCGAGGGTCTGGTAAAAGGCGAGGTGGGTGTGGGCGAGCAGCACGTCGCGGGTGTGCTCGGGAGGCAGGGTGAGCAGCAGGTCGAGGGCGCTGTGATAGGCCGTCAGGGCGCGGTGCGACTCGCCCCCCACCGCGTACTCGCGCCCGAGTTGCAGGTGCCGGGCAGCGGACAGGTAAGCGGGCCTCATGGGACCGATTGTAGAGGGTAGGGTCCAAAGCGTGACCTTCGGGCGAGCAAGCTGGGGAAGGGAGTGACGCGGGGCGCTTTTTTCCGCCGCACGAAAGGCGGAGAACTGCTCTAGACTCGCCGTATGCCCGATCTTGACCGCGTGCGTGAGGCCCTGCAAAACAGCATGTCCACCTGGGCCACGCTGGAAGTGCGGGGGGACCAGGCCCGCGTGGTTCCGGCCCCCGACCTCGAACAACTCATCGCCGAACTCGACCGCCTCGCGCCGCAGTGGAGCCTGAACTGGGGCTGCGACGCCGCCTCGCCCTACGTGGTCCGCGCCCGGCTCGACGTGGCCGGGGTCAGCCGTGAGGGGCTGGCGCAGGCCCCCACCCTGAGCGACGCCAAACTGGCCGCCCTGGCCGAGCTGGCGCGGCTGTTTGGCATTTCCGGTGGTGAGGGCCGCTGGGTGGACTACGACCCCGAAGACGGCCCCAATGTGGCCGACCTCGACGCCGAACGTGAGTTGCCCACCTCACCACGTACGTCCGCCCTGCCCCCCGAGCCGCCGCGCGACCCGCAGATGGACAAGGCCCGGCGCCACATTGACGAGCTTCTCGAGCAGCTCAAGGCGGCGGGCAAGGGCGGCGAGGCGACCCGCATCCTGATGCGCGGTTACGGCGAAACGGTGGACGAGAGCCGGGCGCTGTACAAGCAGCTCAAGGCCATTCTCGACCAGTAACGCGGAGCCGGGGATGCACAAGTTTATTGCCATCGGGGACGTGCACGCCGAGTGGGACACCTTCTGGGAGGCGCTGCGGGCGGCGAGCTGTGTGGACGCGGACGGCCTGCCCACGCCGCCAGTGCGTCTGGGACGCTATCAGGTAGTCGTCATCGGCGACCTCGTGCATCCCAAGTCGCCCGAGGCCTATACCCGGCTGACCGGCTGCGACCCTTTCGACATGAACGACGAGGACCACCGCCTGATTGCCGCGCGTGAGCAGGTGCGGCAGCTCGAAAAGTTGCAGCGTTATCAGGCCGCCGCGCCGCACGCGGTGCATGTCATCCTCGGCAACCACGACGACGCTGTGCTCGACCCCCGTTTCGTACTGGGCACGAGCGGTGGCCTCAAGCACGTCGAGTTCGACCCGGAGCACGGGGGCCTGCTGCTGCCGCCCCCCCTGCACGGCTGGATGAGCCACTTTCCACGGGAGCTGCGGGTGGGCCGCCTGCAATTTGCCCACGTCTCGCCGCTGCCCGCCCACCTGTACTACGACGACCTGTTTTACAGCGACCGCAGCGCCAAAACCTGGTTTCGTGATACGCCGGACTATGTGGACATGGCCGGGCTGGTCTTTGGGGTCTACGGCCACACCAAAACGGACGGCGGCGTCCTGCTGCACCACGCGCCCACTGGGCAGCCGCTCTTCGCCATCATTGACGCCCTGACTGAGCGCGAGTATCTGGAAGTGCTGTACGACGCCGCCGCCGAAGTGCCTCTGCGTGGGGTCAGTGTGGTGCCGTTCTGAATCTCTACTGTGTGGGCTTGACAGAAGAGGGAACCGCCGTTAGACTTCTTTCCGCCCTGGGTCGTTAGCTCAATTGGCAGAGCAGCTGACTCTTAATCAGCGGGTTGTAGGTTCGATTCCTACACGACCCACCAGGAAAAGCCCCCCGCCACGTGCGGGGGATTTTTTATTGTCCTTCGGGGTGGCGCTTCAGCACGTAAAACGCCCGCTCGCTTTCCCGTGCCAGGTCGGTCACGCGGTAGCCGCGCCCCAGGTAAGCCGTCAGCGTGTCGCGTAGGGCGAGGCGCCAGGGGGCGCGCTCCTCGTCGGAGACGGCCAGCGGCACTTCTGCCAGCACGGTGGGCGCGTCGGCGGAGAGGTCCGGCGTGCCAGGGCGTGCCCCGACGCCACGCAGGACCACGGTGCCCAGCGGGGGCGAGGCGGGCGCAGGAACGTGGGGCCGGGTCAGGTCCCACTCCACCAGCAGGCGGTCGGCGTGTGGGGCGTACCAGTCGGGGAGGTAGGTGCTCGCCGTCACTCCCAGCTTGCCGAAGTTGAGCCGGGCGTTGCGGGCCACCAGCGGGTCGAAGGTCCAGGTCATGCGCGTCAGGCCCTGCGCCAGCGCCCGCCCGCGCTGCGCGAGTTTGAGGGCCACCGCCAGCCCGCTGCCGCGCACCTCGGGCCGCAGCGCCAGAAAGTGCGAGTGGTGCCAGAGGTCGTGGCCCCGGCCCGGCAGCTCCCTCCCCAGCAGCCCGCCCAGCGCCGGGAACCCGTAGGCCAGCCCCACCGCCGGGCCGCCCTCCGCGCGGTAGGCCGCCAGCACGATGCCCCCGGTGGCTGCGCTGATGCGGAACATGGTGGCGGGTAGCACCTCGCGGTCCTCAAAGCCCCAGGCCGCTGCCTGCACGTCTTCCAGTTCACGCATCGCCTGCGGGTCGGTCACGTCGCGGATGACGTAGCCGGGGACCGTCACGCCCGGTGTTCCTCCTGCGCCTCGGTGACGGTCGCCAGGAACTCGCGGTCAAGGGTCACGCCCGTGCCCGGCCCCTGCGGCACTGGCATCAGGCCGTCCACGGCTTCGAGCGGCTCCTGAATCAGGTCGCGCTCCCAGTAGCGGCTGGCCGAACTGGTGTCGCCCGGCAAGCGGAAGTTGGGCAGCGTCGAGAGGTGGATGTTGTGCGCCCGCCCGATGCCGCTCTCCAACATCCCGCCGCACCACACCGGGGCGCCGAAGCTCTGGGCCACGTCATGCACGCGCCGCGATTCGGCGTGTCCGCCCACGCGGGCCACCTTGAGGTTGATGACGCCGCCCGCGCCCAGTGCCAGCGCCTTGCGGGCGTCCGCCGCCGACGCCACCGACTCGTCGAGGCACAGCGGCGTGCGGATGCGCCGGGCGAGTTCGGCGTGGTCTACGAGGTCGTCCCAGGCGAGCGGCTGCTCGATGTAGGTCAGGTCGTACTCGTCGAGTTGCCGCAGCCGCCCGGCGTCGGCCAGGGTGTAGGCGCTGTTGGCGTCCACCGTCAGGCGAATGTCGGGAAAGGCTTCACGGGTCGCCCGTACCGGCTGCACGTCCCAGCCGGGCTTGATCTTGAGCTTGATGCGGCGGTAGCCCTGCTCGACATGCTTTCGCACGAGGTCCACCGTCGCCTGCTCGCCCGCCTGAATGCCGAGGCTGACCCCCACCTCGACCTGCTCCTTGTGGCCGCCGAGCAGTGTCCCGAGCGGCACCCCCAGCGTGCGCGCCCACAGGTCCCAGGCCGCCATCTCGACCATCGCCCGTGCCATGCGGTTGCCCCGGTAGCTGCCGAGCGCGTCCGCCACCGCTTCGGGGTTGGCGAAGGTCTGCCCCAGGATGGCGGGCAAAAAGGTGCCGCGCAGCAGGTCCAGTGCCCCGGCAATCGTTTCCTCGCGGTACATGGGCCGCGCTTCCATGGTGCCCTCGGCGACGCCCTGCACGCCCTCACCGTGCAGAATCAGCAGCGGCACCACCTTGTGGGTTTGCACCCCGAAACTCGTTTCAAAGCGGAACTTGAGCGGCAGCCGCGCCACGACGATTTCAGCAGCTTCAATTTTGAACATACGGCCAGTATGCGCCATCCGGCGGAGGCACCCCAGCTTTTATCCGGGTAAAATCTGGACATGACGGAACCCACTCTGACGGTTTTTGCCGGAGAAAAGCGGCTGCTGACCGGCTCCCTGCGCGAGGTGCTGACCTATCTCAAGGTGCAGGAGCCTGCGCAGGTGCTGATTTTCGATGACCAGACGGGCCGGCCGCGCGACTTCGACCTGTCGGGCTCGCTGGAGGACGTGCTGGCGCGCGAATTGCCGGGCGCGCCCGCCGGCTCGCTGAAACCGGGGCGCCCGAAGCTGGGCGTGGTCGCCCGCGAAATCACGCTGCTGCCCCGGCACTGGGCCTGGCTGGAAGCGCAGCCGGGCGGGGCGTCGGCGGCCCTGCGGAGATTGATCGACGAGGAGCGGCGCCGCCACCCCGGAGCCGAGGCCGCGTCGCAGGCTCAGGCCGCCGCCGACCGCTTTCTGAGCGCGGGCTGGGGTGACCTGCCCGGTTACGAGGACGCAAGCCGCGCCCTGTACGCCCGCGACGAGGCGCGGTTCCTGGCGCTGAGCGAAGGCTGGCCTGCCGATGTCCGTGCCCACGCGCTCGGGCTGGCGGCACCGGCCTTTGCGCCGCAGGGGACTGTGGCGGATGATGAGGCTTAGATGACTGGCCCTGCGACCCCCGCTGCCGAGCTGACCCGGCTGGCGCACTCGCCCGACCCGGCGCTGCGGGCAGCGGTGGCCGGGCACCCCAACACACCGCCAGAGACCCTGGCCGCGCTGGGGGCCGAGTTTCCCGCCGAGGTGCTGGGCAACCCGGCGCTGCCGCTGCTGCGCCTCGCCCAGCCGGGGTTGCTGGCCCGCTGGCCTGTGCGGACGCTCGAAGCTCTGGCCGCGGCCCCGGCAGCCCCCGTCTGGTTGCTGCGGCTCGCGGCGGCGCACGAGAAGATTGACGTGCAACTCGCCGCCGTGACCCGCCCTGACCTGCCGGGCGACGTGCTGTTAAAGCTCTCGCACTCGCCCTTCTGGACCATCCGCGAGGCGGTGGCGCGCAAACCGCAGTTGCCGCCGGGCGTGCTGGGGCAGCTCGGGCACGACCTCGACTACGGCGTGCGGCTGTCGGTGGCGAACCGCAGCGACCTGTCCCGCGAATTGCGCGGGGCGCTGCGCCGTGACCCGCATCCGCTGGTGCGGGCGGTGGTCATTCTGGGTGAGCCGCAGGTCAGCGAACTCAGTCTCTCTTGATGGGTTTACCTTGAGGGCCGCATGACTCCTGAGTTTCTCCGCCGCCGCAACGCCCTGTGGGCGAAACTGCGCTCGCTGCCGCCCGGCTCGCCCGAGTTCGAGACGGTGCTCGGCGACCTCGCGCAGCTCATCGGCTGGGACCGGCCACGAATTCTGGCGGGGCTCGGTCTAAACGAGCCGGACAGTGAGTCGAATATGTCCCCCGGAGAGCGGCCATGAGCAGCGGGGGCGGCGCGCAGGCGGTGCAGTCGCTCGACTGGCAGCGGATGTTCCTCGGCGATTACGATCTGCTGTTTTACGTCGAAATCGTCATTCGGACGCTCATCATTCTGGTGTGGCTGCTGGCGCTGCTGCGGGTGGCGGGCAAACGCGGGGTCTCACAGCTCAGCCCGCTCGAACTCGCCATCGTCATCGGGCTGGGCTCGGCGGTGGGCGACGCGATGTTCTACGCCGAGGTGCCGCTGGTGCACGCCATGCTGGTGATGGCGCTGGTGGTCGGGTTTCAGCGGCTGGTCGCGCACCTCATCATCTCGCAGGAAAAGGTCGAGACGTTTCTGGAAGGCACGCCCGTCGAACTCGTCCGCGACGGTGTGATGCAGCTCGGTGGCCTGAAGCGTTCGGCGCTGAGCTACGAGGACCTCTTCGAGCGCCTGCGACCCGAGGGTGTGCGGCAGCTCGGGCAGGTGCAGCGCGCCTATTTCGAGCAAGACGGGCAGCTCTCGGTGTTCTGCCATCCAGATGGCAAGGCCCCGCCCGGCCTGCCTATCGTGCCGCCGTGGGACCTGGAAGTGCCGGCCCCGCCACCCGACCACTACGCCGGCCTGCTGGCTTGCCTGCGTTGTGGCCGCATCCACGAGCAGTCAGCGGAGGAGTTACCCGTGCCCTGCGGCTGCGGCGGGACCGCCTGGACACCCGCTGTGCTCGACAGCCTGAGCGGCGACGCGGGCCAGGATAAGAGCCGAGACAAGAGGGGAGACTAAAACTCCACTTCCCGGCGCCCCGGCGGGCTATCTTCGCCCCATGTCCGCGCCCGCTTCCTCTGCCCCTCGCCTGCGCCTGCGGGTGTCCAAGGCCGCCGAACTCCACATCCGCGACGGGCATCCCTGGGTGTACGAGTCGAGTGTGCGCGAGCAAAACCGTGAGGGCGAACCCGGCGAACTCGCGGTGGTGTATGACCGCCGCGACCGCTTTCTGGCGATTGGTTTATACGACCCCTTCTCGCCGCTGCGGCTGCGGGTGCTGCACACCGGGATGCCCACCCAACTCGACGACGCGTGGTGGGCGGCCCGGCTCGATGCGGCCCTCGCCCGCCGCGCCGCGCTGTTCGGGCCGCTGACGGCTTTTGGCGACACCGACGGTTACCGCGTGCTGAACGGCGAATCCGACGGGTTTCCGGGGTTGGTGGTGGACCGCTACGCTGGCGTGCTGGTCATGAAGCTCTACACCGCCGCGTGGTTTCCCCACCTGCGCCGGATGCTGGAACTGTTCGCCGCCCGCGCCCCCGACTTCGCGGTGGTGCTGCGCCTGAGCCGCAACATTGCGGAGCGCGCCGCCGACCTCGGGCTGCACGATGGACAGGTCATCTACGGCGAACTCGCGGGCGACTCGGTGGTCTTTCGTGAGTCGGGCCTGCGTTTCGAGGCCGAGGTCAGGCAGGGCCAGAAGACCGGCTTTTTCCTCGACCAGCGCGAGAACCGCCGCCGGGTGGAGGGTCTGAGCGAGGGGCGGCGGGTGCTCAACGCCTTTTCCTTTTCCGGGGGCTTTTCGCTCTATGCGGCGCGCGGCGGGGCGAGCGAAGTCACCAGCCTCGACATCAGTGCCCACGCCCTGCGAAGTGCCGAGCGCAACTTCGCCCTCAACCCCGAGCTGAGCGCCGTGCACAAGACCGTGCAGGCCGACGTGTTCGAGTGGCTGCCCGCCGGCAAGGGAAGCGGCGCCGACTACGACCTCGTGATTCTGGACCCGCCTTCGCTCGCCCGGCGCGAGGCGGAGCGCGAGGGCGCGATTCGGGCGTATGGCAAGCTCGCCGAGGGCGGGCTGACGCGGCTGGCCCCCGGCGGCATCCTCGTCAGCGCCTCGTGCAGCGCCCACGTCAGCGCCGAGGAATTCGAGGAAGCCGTGATGTCGGCGGTGCGGCGCAGTGGCCGCCGCTGGCGCAAACTGCTGAGCAGCCGCCACGCGCCCGACCACCACGCCAGCTTTGCCGAGGCAGAGTACCTGAAGGCCGTATTTTTGCAGATGGACTGATATTTTTCAGGGTGGTTTGATTACTCGCGCCAGATGGCCCAGTGGTCGTCGAGCGCGTCCATCTGTTCGGGCGTGCGTCCGCCGAGGCGCAGCAGGCTCAAGACCTGCCCCCGGTGGTGGCTGTCGTGGACGATGATGTGCTGCAAAAAGTGAGCAGGGTTGGACTGGTAGGTGCCCTCGCTGTGCGGGTCGGGAAACGTGCGGCCCTCCGCCAGCGCCGACTGCACGGCCCGCAGCGCCGCCTCGTCGCCCAGACGAAACGCCTCGGCCAGCTTGGAAAGGTCGCGCTCGGAGAGGTCGAACTTTTGCCAGGTGCCCTCGATGACATCGGGGATTCCCTCGGCGTCGGCGGGCGAAATGGCACTCAGCCAGCCGGGGCGAAAGTGGGCGAGGTGGCCGAGGTGCTGGCCCACCGTCCAGCCGCCGCGCCCGTCGGACAGGTCGAGGTCGGCGGGGGTCAGGGCGGCGAGCAAGGTGTCGTTGACGCGGCCATTGCGGCGGAAGGATTCGAGCAGGAGGTCGATGTTCGTATTGTTTGGCATGGATTCCTCCAGGGGAGCGGTCAGGGGCGGGCTTTCCACGGCATCGGACAGGAGGCGCGGCAGTCCGGAGTGGCCCTGCCGGGAAATGGTTGGCCGAACGAGCGGTTGCAGGCGCAGCGCAGCGGGGTGTTGGGATTGTTCAGGACGCGAAAACGCGGAGGCTTGAGCCGGTCGCCATAGTCCAGGGTCGCGCCGTACAGGACGCTTGCTGCCTCCGGAGAAAATCTTAACTCCACGCTCTCCTCGCTGAACACCATGTCGTTTTCCTGCCGTGTCAGGGCGAAAGCGTAGGCCGTGCCACAACACCCGCCCGGTTCCAGCGAGATTCGCAGCACCCCACCTAGAGCACAAATCTGCTCCCGTGCCGCTGGTGTCACACGTATCCGAATGAGCTATCACCTCCATCAAGTTCGGTGGTGGGCCAGTCGGGATGCCTCTGCTTCTCCTGCTCTCATCAAACGCCGTCCGGCCTGGTACAGGTCCAGATTTCCGGCGGGTGTGGACTGGTCCGGCAGGGTCAGCACGTCCTCGAAACCGATGCGGCTCTCAAAGCCCAGAGCGGCGGCGCGGCGCAGAAGCGGCCAGGTCGCGTCGTCGATTCCATGCGCCAGCCGGGGCAGGTCGGGGCGGAAGTCATTCAGGGCGCCTAGCAGGATAGTCAATTCGGCGTGGGCCGTGTCGGGGTCGCCAGAGAGCGGTTCCAGCAGGACGCGCCGCCAGCTCAGGTGCTGGAGCGTGCGGAACTTCTGCACGTCAGCGGGCGTCCACAGCCCCGCTTCCAGGGCGACGCCCCGTGCCTCCGCCAGCGCCAGCACGTCGTCTATGCCGGTTTCGGACAGGTTGACGCAGAGGGTGTCGGGCCACGCTGTCCATCCGGCAACCAGTCGGGCACGTTCGGCAGGCGTGGCGGCTATGCCCTCGGCGGTGCTGATGGCGAGTTCCGCGTCGGGACAGACCGCACGAATGGCGTGCAGCGTGTCGGCCACCGCTTCCGGCGCCAGGGTCTGCTGGCCGCCCCGGTAGACGTGCAGGTGAAAGGCCCGCGCCCCCGCCGCGAACAGTTGCGCCACGTCGCGGGTGAGTTCGGCGGGGGTGTGGGGCACCGCCGGGTGCTCGGCCTGGCTGCGCGCCCCGTTGAGGCAGACTTGCAAAGAAGGCACGCTTACCCCAGCGGCGGCAGGTTGCGGCGTTCGTAGAAGGCGGGCGGGGTCACGCCGAGTTCGCGCAGGTACACGTAGCCCTGGCCCCGGTGGTGGACCTCGTTGTCAATCAAATACATCACGCTCATCAGCGGCGACATCTTCCCGAAGGGGGTGGTGGCCGGGGTCGCCCACATCTCAGTGCTTACCTGCGGCACTTCGGCGCCCAGCTCGGCAGTCAACTTGTCCCACCACGCGAGCAGCTCGGCGCGGCCCGGCAGCTCCTTTTTCTGGTCGTTCTCGTCCCAGGTCGGCTGACCCCGCCGGAACCAGTCGAGCTGGTACTCCACCATGCCCGCCAGTTCGCAGGCCATCGCCTGAAAGGGGCGCATGTCGGGGGCGTGGTGGGCGGCAAAGCCCTCCTCCGGGAAAGCCTCGATGACCCGGCGGGTCAGGTCGCGGTGGCCCTGCCAGTGGGCGAGCAGTTCGGCGGGAGACAGCAGCAGTTTGTCGCTCATTTCCTTTTCCTCCTGATGGACTCAGCGTAAAAGCGATTCCCGACAGGACATGACGTATTTCGCAATGGGGTCGGCTCCCTCCCCGGTTCAACGTCCTTAGACTGGGGCATGTCCGACCTGAAACTGGTGCTGCATGTCTCCGAAGCCGACCGCTGGCACGCCGTGCTGAGCAACCTCGTCAACCTGACCGCGTTGGAGGACCGGCCCGAGGTGCGCGTGGTGGTCAACGGCTCGGCGGTGTACGTGCTGCAAGGCGAACACGACCAGCTCGCGCAGATGGCGAAAGCGGCAGCGGCGGGCGTGACCTTTCAGATTTGCAATAACTCGCTCAGGGCGCACGACATCCCGGCGGCCAACCTGCCGAACTGGGCGCAGACGGTCCCGGCGGGCGTGCTGGCGCTGGCGGAGGCGCAGCGGGGCGGCTTTGCGTACATCAAGCCGTGACCTACGACCCCTCGCTGCGGGTGCTGACCGTGCTGGAGCTGCTTCAGGCGCGCGAGGAAGTCACGGGCGCCGAGCTCGCGCGGCGGCTGGAGGTCAGCCCGCGCACCGTGCAGCGCTACGTGGCCCGCTTGCAGGACCTGGGGATTCCGGTGGAGGGCCGCCGGGGAGTGGGCGGCGCGTACCGCCTGAAACCCGGCTTTCGCCTGCCGCCGCTGATGTTTACCGGCGAGGAGGCACTTGCGCTCGCGCTGGGGCTGCGTGCGCTGCAACACCTCGGCCTGAGCGACCTGCTGCCCGCCGCCGAGGTGGCCGGCGCCAAGCTCTCGCGCACGCTGCCGCCGGAACTGCGCGACACAGTGGCGGCGCTGGAGCAGGTCGCGCAGCTCAGCGTCTCGCCCTGGGTGACGAGCACCGACGCCCGGCTGCTGACCACGCTGTTTCAGGCAGCGCGTGAGGGGCAGCGGGCCGAGCTGACCTACCGCTCCGGCGCGGCGCAGCACACCGAGCGCGAGGTGGAGGTCTACCGCGTGGTGCACGTGGACGGACGCTGGTACGCGGTGGGCCACTGCCGACTGCGCGGGGCGCTGCGCTGTTTCCGGCTCGACCGCATCGAAACGTGTCGGCTGCGCGAAGAAACGTTCACGCCGCCCGCCGACTTCGACGCGCTCGCCTTTTTGCAGCAGGAACTGCCCGCCGCCCATCCTTACGAAATCAGCGTGTGGCTCGCGGCGCCGCCTGAGCACCTGCGCGGCGCGGTGTCCGTCTGGCACACCGACCTTCGTGCCGAGGAGGACGGCACCCGCATGACCTGTCAGCGTGAGAACCTGCACAGCTTCGCCGCCTTTTTGCTCGGCGTGGGCGTGGACTTCCGGGTGGACTCGCCGCCCGAACTGCGCGAGGTGCTGCGGACCCTGGCCGGGCGCTGCCAGCAGGCGGGGGAGGGGTGAGCCCTTCTCCTGGAGGAGCGGTCTGTCCGTGCGGGTGGGCCTTTCTAGAGCATTTGACAAAATGAGGCGTTCTGGTTTTGACCCTCTACCTTGATGGGAGAGGGCCTCGCGCAGCGAGGGGTGAGGGTGTCTTTTTCTGTCAAATGCTCTAGGCAGGCGGCCAAAAGTTCAGACTGTGAGAGGCGCACACTCGGAAACATGACGACGTTGTCCCCCGCCCGACGCTCCTTCTGGCAAGACACCCACCCGAGCGCGGTGCTGGCGGGACTGATTGCCGTCGTCATCGGCTGGGCGGGGCCGAACGTGCTGATCTACTCGGTGCAGCAGGCCGGGCACCTCAGCGACGCGGCGGCGATGTCGTGGCTGTGGGGCCACGCGGTGATTACGGGCATCGTCGGGATTTACCTCAGCCTGCGGACCCGGATGCCGATTCTTTCCACCTGGTCCACGCCGGGCATCGCGCTGCTCGTCACCGCCCTGCCGGGGATGCCCTTTGCCGAGGCGGTGGGGGCTTTTCTGGTGTCGGCGGCGCTCGTCTTTTTGCTCGGCACCTTCGCGCCGCTCACCCGCGCGGTGCAGGCGATTCCCACCCACCTCGCCGCCGCGCTCAACGCCGCTATTTTGCTGCCCTTCGCGTTCAAGGCGGTGCAGGCGTTCGGCACCCAGCCGCTGCTGGTGGGGCTGATGGTCGTGACCTATTTCCTGGGCCGGCAGTTCGCCCCGCGCTGGGCGGTGGCGCTGGTGCTGCTGGTGGGGGTGGCGGCGAGTGCGCTGCTGGGTGCCTGGCACCCGGCGCCGGTGCCGCTCGCGCCCACCGTGCCGCAGGTGGTGGCCCCCGCATTCAGCGTGCGCGCCATGCTCAACCTCGCGCTGCCGCTCACGCTGCTCGCCTTTACCGGGCAGTTCGTGCCGGGCTTCGGGGTGCTCAAGGCCAACGGCTACGAGCCCGCGCCGGGGCCGATTCTGCGCGCCTGCGGCGTGGCGAGCGCGGCAGCGGCGCTGGTCGGCTGCCACAACCTGACGCTCGGGGCACTCCTCGCCAACATCGTCAGCGGCCCGGAAGCCCACCCCGACGCGGCGCGGCGTTACACGGCGGCCATCTGGGCGGGGATCTTCAACATCCTGTTCGGCCTGTTCGCCGGCACGTTCCTGCACCTGATGGGCATTTTGCCCGCCGAGGCGCTGGCGGCCCTGGCGGGACTGGCACTGCTGGCGGCCACCGGGGGCAGCTTGCAAGCGGCCTTCACACCGGGACAGAGTGCTTCGGGACGGGGCGCGGCGCAGCCTGGCAGCCTCGCCGCCGCCGTCATCATCGCCGTGACGCTCTCGGGCGTGTCCTTTTTCGGCATCGGGGCGGCCTTCTGGGGCATCCTGGCGGGCTTGGCGGTGCATGGGCTGGAAGGCGTGCGGCGGGCGGGCTAACTTCCCCTTCAGGCCTCCTGTTCGCGCAGCAGCCGCAGCTTGAGCGTGCTCAGGCGCGAGCGGCTCAGCACACCGCGCAGCAGCACCCGGTCCCCCAGCGCCAGCACCGGAATGTGGTCGCCGTGCCGGGCAGTCAGTGCCGCGTCACCGCTGATGTCGTGCAGCTGGTAAGCAAAGCCGAGTTCGTCCAGATGCGTCTGCGCCTGCTCGCACAGGTGGCAGCCGGGGCGGTGGTAGAGGGTGAGGGTGGGGAGGGGGGTCATAGGGGAACTCGGTGAAAAAGCTCAGTCGCCAGCGGGCAGCACGGCGCCGGCGGGGAGGGCCGCTGCCGGGCGCTGAACCAAGGCCATAGCGTGCAGCGGAGCGTACATGTCGCGCTGGGTGATGAGGTCGCCGGCGGGGGAGAAGAGCCGCAGCACCTGCCCCCCCTGGCGCACCGCGTAGATGCGCCCATCGGCGGCGATTTCGAGCAGCCAGGGCGCGTCGTTGGGCTCACCGACCAGGGTTTCGAGCGCGAAGGTGCTGCCCGGAGTGCCGTCGGGCTCGATTTTGCGGACCTTGCGCGCCACGCTGTCCACGATGTAGACGCCGCCCTTGGGGTCTACACCCAGCCCGTCGAGGCCGCGCAACTGCTCGGAGTTGCGGTCGAGGCGAAAGGCGTAGCGGCTGACATACTCGCCGCGCGGCGTAAAGCGCTGGACCTCGTGGTTGCCGCAGTCGAGCACGTACAGTTGCCCGTCTGGGCCGAACTTGAGGGTCGCCGGGCGCCCGAACTTGCCCTGCCCGGTGCCAGGGCCCCCGAAGCGGAAAAGAAACGCGCCGCGTGGCCCAAACACGCTCACGAACTGGGTTTCGGCGTCAAGCACGTAAATCTGGTCTTGCCACACCGCCACCCCCACCGGGCGCAACAACTGGCCGGGGTGCAGCCCGTAGCTGCCGAACGCCAGCTCCTCCTCGCCCTGGGGACCGAGCTTGCGAATCAGGCTGGCCTCCTGCCCCTGGGCGCGTTGGCCCTGGCCCAGTTGGTATTCGGGGAGCGCCAGATACAGGTGGCCCTGGGCGTCGCTGGTCACGGCGGCGGGCGGCAACGGCAACTGACCGGGCTGGGCGCCCTGGTCGCACAGGCTCACGCGCAGGTTGCCCGCGAGGTCGAGCAGCCGCAGCGTGCCGCCCTTTTCCTCGGTGCTGACCGCGAGGGCCACCGGGTCGTTGAACACCTCGTCTTCGAGCACCCCAGCGTCGATGCGGGCAATCACCTCGTCGAGGGTGGGACGCAGCGCGGGGTCTTTCTCGATCATGTGCAGAATCAGGTCGCTGAGCTTGCCCGGCACTTCCAGATTGACCTGCTTGGGCGGCTTGGGCTGCTCGAAGACCTGCTGGTGCACCACCGCCTCGTAGCTGCCCCGGAAGGCCGTCACCCCCGTCACCATCTCGTAGGCGAGCAGCCCGAGCGAATACACGTCGCTGCGGGCGTCCACCCGGTTGCCTTTGGCCTGCTCGGGGGCCATGTAGATCGGCGTGCCCACGCGGGCGCCGGGCATGGTAAGCCGGGTCAGCACCTTGCCCACTGCAATGCCGAAGTCCATCAGTTTGATGCCGCCTTCGCGCAGCTTGCCGTTCTCAAAGGCGCCACGCAGCACCATCACGTTGGCAGGCTTGATGTCGCGGTGCACGACGTTTTGCATGTGAATGTGCCGCAGCGCGTCGGACATTGCCCGCAGCATCTGCACGCTCTCGGAAAAGGTGAAGGGCTGACGCTCCAGCAGGTCTTCGAGGCTGTCGCCGTCGAGGTATTCCATGGCGATGTAGTGCTCGGGCGCCTGCATGCGGTAGTCGTAGACCCGCACGATGTTGGGGTGGGTAAAGCGCTTGAGCACTTCGGCCTCGCGGTAAAAGCGCTTGACGAATTTGGCGTCGGCGAGGTACTTCTCCTGCGGCACCTTGAGCGCCACCACGCGCCCGTCCTGGCGGCGCTTGGCGCGGTACACGCTGCCCATGCCGCCGATGCCGACGCGCTCCAGCACCTCGTAGTCCTGAAAAAACACGTCGCTGCCGCCCACGCCGCCGCGCTGCGCGGTCCGGCCCCGCGCCGTGCGCAGCGTGCCCCCCGAGCCGGTGCCGGTGCGGGTCACGCCCGTGCGCCGCCGCGCCGTGACCGTGCGCCGGGTGCGCTTGCGGTTAAGCTGCGGCAGTTTCATCTCGCTCAGGGCGCCCCGCAGGCCGCCGTCCTTGCCGTCCTTGCGCCCGGCAGTGTTGCGGACACCGGCAGAGCTGACGCGGGTGCCTGCCTGGGCGACGATTCGCGGACTGGGGCGGGCGGGCGCGGCGCGGCGAAACTTGGCGAGTTTGTCGTCCTGCTGCGTTCCGGGCCGCAAGAGCAGCGACAGCACCGAGCCGCCCAGCAGCGCGGCGCTGACCGTCAGCAGACCCTGCATCCGGGCGGGCGCGCCCGCGTCGGCACCGTTGACATGCACGTTCATCACCAGCACCAGCAGGCACAGCGCGGCCACCGACAGCACCGTGATGCCACTCAGCACCCGCTCGCTCAGCCGCCCGAGCAGCAGCAAGAGCAGCGACACCACGAACAGTGCCAGCAACAACAGCAGGCTCACAGCGCCCGTCTCCAGCAACGTTCCCGGAAGTCCGCTGGTACTGGGCAGCAGTGGGGAAGGGAACGCGGCAACATCGGTTCCCAGTGTACCTGCCCGGCCTTGCAACTCACTTACACTCTGACAGTGTTTACCTCACGGTGACGGGAGAGGGAGGACGCGTGCCAGACTGTCCGCAGCGTGCCGACTTCCGAACCGCCCAGCGACCTCGCCCTGGCCTGGCTGCTCGAACTTTTCGAGTATCAGGTCGGCGATCTGCTGGCCGGACGCGAGCCGCGCGGCGGCGAACGCAGCGTCCGCGAACTGCGTGGGCACCTGCGGCAAAGCGCCTGTCCGCCCCCGCTGCGCCGCCGGCTCATTCAGGCCGACCGTCAGTACAGCGCGTGGTGGCAGGCCCGGTCTCAGGCACAGGCAGGGGCGCCGCACCACCCCCCCGCTCCCGACTGGTCCGCCCCGGCCACCCACAACGCCGAGGAAGCCGCCGCCTGGGCCGAGCTGCGGCAACTCGCCTGGCACGCCGACCTGATGGCCGAACTGCACGCCGTGACCCAGCGGCTGCGCCAGGAGCCCGGGCAGCCCACCCTGCGCGTGCTGTACGCGGTGACTGAGAACGCCGAGCGGGCGCAGCGCCGCCTGCCCACGCCTTTTCCGGTGCCGGGGGCGGGCGACGTGCTGGTGTCGCTGGGCAACAGCGAGGTGGTGCGGCAACTCGCCCGCACGCTGGGCGACCTGTTGCTGCTTCCCGGCGGGGCAGCGCAGGTGTGGCAAGCGCTCGACCGGGTGGAGGACGACCCTTTTCCCCCGCAGCCCGGCGACGACGCCCTGTTCGCGCAGCTCGCGGCCATCCGGCAGCGCGGCGGCAGCCCCCATGAGCGCGCGCAGTTGGAAGAAGTGCTGCGGGCGGGTGCCGGGCCGCAGTCCGCGCTGCGGGCCGACCCGCGTGAGCGTCCGCTGCTGCGGGAGGCGGCGCAGCGCATCCGGCGCTGGCTGGCGCGGCGGCTCGCGCGGGCGCCTGGGCAGCTCCCGGGAACGGTGCCGGCCCACTCGGTGCTCTACGCCCAGGAAGAGGCCAGCGCCCTGAGCGCCCCCGCAGCGGGCGACGGCCTGACGCTGCACCTCGGTGGACCGGACCGCCTGGCGCACTGGCAGGGCCTGCGGCTGTCGTGGCGCTCGCTCGGCCCCAACTGGCAACTGCTGGTGCAGGATGAAACGAGTCAGCCGGTCAGCGGCGGGCAACTCGCGCTGCTGCGGCCCGACCTGCCCGCCAGCGAGCGCCAGCTGTTTCTGACGGTGGGCGGCCAGCAACTCCAGGTGCTGTTCAGCGGCGACTACGTGCTGTTGCGGCGCCGGGCCGACGCGGCGCAGACCCGGCACCTCGCCCGGCTGGCCGCGCTGGGCCGCGCCTGCGCCCTGCTGCTGCTGCCTGCCGAGCAGCATGGCCGCCTGCGGCTGGCCCGCACCCTGGCCCGGCGTCTGCGTGGAGACCCGCCGCGTGCCGATGACCCCGCTTCCGGTCAAGTCGCCTTCGCTCAAACGCCCGCCGAGTGCCTGGCCGCCGCCCGGCGCAGCTTGCAACGGCTGGAGCCTTTGCTGGGGCGCTTTTCTCCGGCGCAGGTCGCGCACGAGGCGCAGGTCGCCCAGGCCCTCTTACACTTGCCGCCGCACTACGCCGCGCAGGTGCAGCAGGCCGCCGAGCACGCCGCTTCCGCTGCCGAGCCTCTGCGCGAAGCTGCCACCGACCCACTTGTCGGGCGGGAGGCCGGCCCCCCCGTCCTGCCCGCCACCGGCCACTTCATCGTCTTTCCCCTGGGCCCCGACCCGCTGGAGGTGCGGCTGCCCGGCGACCGCCTGCTCACCCTGCGCCCCGACTACCGCGCCGAACTCGTGGCGGTGCTGCCCGGTCAGGCGGCGGTGACGGTGGGCGACCTGCTGGTGCTGCCGCTGCACGACCTGAGCGTGGTCATCGCGCGAGAAGGGTCGCAGGTCGCGCTGTGTGCGCTGTTGCCGAGAATGCTGGAAGCGGCGGCGCAGGCCTAACCGCAACAAAGGCCAGAGAGTCCATCAAAAAACCGGCCTCCTTCTTACTGGAGACCGGCTCTTTTTGCTGCTGGCAGGGATACAAGGATTCGAACCTAGACAAACAGAACCAAAATCTGTTGTGCTACCATTACACCATATCCCTTCACAGGCAAAGCGAAGAACATTTTAGCGGGCCGGGGCGGTCAGCGTCAAGCTCCCCAGGCAGTGAACTCCGTTCGTCAGCCTTCGCGGTCGTCGGGCACTTGCAAGAGCGCCGCGCTCGGCACGGTCAGGCGCAGCTCGTCGCCGCTGGCCGCCGCTGCCTCACGGGGGCTGAGGGACAGGGTGAGTGGCCCCAGCGGGTGCGCCAGCGTGACCGTTTCGCCCGTCTCGCTGCGCTGTCTGGAGAGCACCCTCAGAAGCTCGCCCCCGGCACCCAGTTGCACGGCGCTCTCAGGAACGAGCAGGGCCTGACCGCTGACCTGCGGATGCGCGAAAACGTTGGTCCAGCCCAGAAACTCGGCCACCCACGCCGTTGCGGGCCGGGCGAAGAGGTCCGCTGCCGCGCCTTCCTGCACCACGTGCCCGGCACGCATCACCGCGACCCGGTGGGCCAGCGCCAACGCCTCGCGCTGGTCGTGGGTGACGAGCAGCACCCCCGCGCCGAGTTGCCCGAACAGCCCGCGCAGGTCGTGCCTCAGTTCCGAGCGCAGTTTCTCGTCGAGGTTGCTCAGCGGTTCGTCGAGCAGCAGCAGCGGCGAGCGGGTCGCCAGAGCGCGGGCCAGCGCCACCCGCTGCTGTTGCCCGCCCGAAAGTTGCGCGGGCAGGCGGCGCTCGTGCTCGCTCAGGCCGACCAGCGCCAGCGCCTCACGCGCCTGCTGCGCGGCGTCCGGGCGACTTGACCCTCGCCGGCGCGGTCCATACGCCACGTTGTCGAGCACGCTCAGGTGCGGAAACAGCGCGTAGTCCTGAAACACCAGCCCGAGGTGCCGGGCTTCCGGCGGCAGCGCCGTCACGTCCCGCCCGCCGACCAGCACCTGCCCGGCGTCGGGGCGTTCCAGGCCCGCCACACTCCGCAGCACGGTGCTTTTGCCGCAGCCCGACGGTCCCAGCAGCGCCAATGTTTCCCCGGCCTGCACTTCCAACGACACGTCCCCCACCGCCTGCACCGCGCCGAACGCCTTGCTCAAACCACGCAGGGAGAGGGCGGGCGCGGCGGCGGTCATGCCCAGAACTGTACCCCGGATGAATGGGTCCCCACACGCCTTGACCAGAGGGAATTACAGCGGCTCGGCCACCACGCCCGTCGCCCGGGGGCCGGTGACTGCCAGCAGGTGATTGCCGATGCTGCGGGTGCCGGCGTCCTCGTAGGTCAGCCCGCTGGCACTCAGCAGCGTGCGCAGTCGCTCGGCGCCCTCCTCACCGCCGGGCGAGTGGAGAAAGGCGACGCGGGCGCCCTCCGGCAGCGTCTCGGTCACGAATTTCGTCACGCTGCGGGCGAGCTGCCGCATTGCCGCCTCATGATCCGGCGCGCGGGCGGTAAGTTCGACCAGTCCGTGGTGATAACGGAAAATCGGCTGCACGTCGTGGCTGCGTTCCAGCGGCGCGGTGACCGGCGTAATGCGCCCGCTGAGGTGCATGAAGCGCACGTCGCTCACCGTGAAATGCATCAGTTGCCGCGCTTGCACCGCGCGCAGGGCGCTGACGATGGCGGCGGCGTTGTGGCCCCCCGCCGCCAGCCGCGCGGCGCGCAACGCCTGCAACCCCAGCGCGTAGCTCCCCGCCGGGCTGTCGAGCACCCGCACCCGTGAGCCGAAAGCGCGGGCGGCCTCCTGTCCGCAGGCGAAAGACACCGACAGCCGCGACGAGAGGTGCAGGCTCAGCACCTCGTCCGACTGCGCGAGCGCCTGACGGAAGACCTGCTCGTAGGCGTCCACACTCGGCGGCTCGATGACCGGCGCGGCCCCCTGCGCCTCAATGAGCGCGAGCAGCCGCTCGGGGCTCAGCTCAGTGCTCGAATAACTCTGCCCCCCCACCCGCACCACCGACGCGAGTTGCCACACGCCGCTGCGCGCGAGGTCCGCCTCCGAGAGGTCGGCAGTCGCGTCGACAATCACCTTTAGAGAAGGCGGTGGGGCGGCGGCTCGGCGGCGCAGGAGCATGGGCTTCTCCAGGGGCGGGTCGGCAGGAACAAGTCAGGAGGAGGGCGCCGGGTTCCGGGGGTGGGCCGGGGTTTTAGCTCGCGATGGTGTTAGTTCGCGCCCACCCCGCGCTCGGCCTCGGGGTTGGCGGCGAGGCGGCCCAGCGCTGCGTCCACGTCGGGGTAGGACAGAATCTCGAAGCGGCTGTTGCGAATGGCGGGAGTAAAGCCCGCGTCCACCGCGATGCGAATCAGTTCGCGCACGGTCGCCGCGTGCCGGTCGTGGCCCGCCGCCGCCGAAACCACGTTTTCTTCGAGCATGGTCGAGCCGAGGTCGTTGGCGCCGTAGTACAGCGCGGCCTGCCCGACTTTGAACCCCTGCGCGGGCCACGACGCCTGCAAGTTGGGCAGGTTGTCGAGCGCGATGCGGGCGACGGCGAGCTGCTGCAAATACTCGTGCGCGGTGGCGCCGGGGGCCTTGCCGTGCAGGCGGGTGTGCTCGGTTTGCAGCGTCCACAGCGCGAAGCCGAAAAAGCCGTTGCCGCCGTACTCGCGCTGCGCTTTGTCCTGCTGGGCGCGAATCTTGAGCAGGTGGCTCACGCGCTGGGCGTAGGTTTCACCGAAGCCGATGACCATCGTTGCAATGGTGTAGAGCCCCTTGCGCTGCGCCGCGTCGATGATGCGGAACCAGTCGCCCGAGCGGATGCGGGCGGGCGCGGCCTTTTGCCGCACGTCGTCTTCCAGAATCTCGCCGCCCGCGCCGGGCAGCCCGTCGAGCCCCGCGTCCATCAGGGTGTCGAGCAGGTCGTCGAGGCTCAGCCCGAACGACTTTTCCATGAACAGCACTTCTTCGGGCGAAAACGCGTCGATCTGAATGGTCGGGTGATGCGCTTTGACGTGCCGCAGCATCCCGGTGTAGTAGTCGAGCCCGAGTTCGGGGTTCACGCCGCCTTGCAGCAGGATGCGGGTGCCCCCCACCGCTTCGAGTTCCCGAATCTTGGCCGAAATCTGCTCGTAATCCAGCGTGTAGCTGTCGCTCTGGCGCCGGGTGCGGTAAAAGGCGCAGAAGTTGCAGCCCACGTTGCAGATATTGGTGTAGTTGATGTTGCGGTCAATCAGGAAGCTGACCACGTCCGGGTCGCGCCGCTGCATCCGCAGGTCGTGGGCGACGGCAGCCACCGCCGGGAGCGGCAGGTGATACAGGCTCTCGAGTTCGTCGGCGCCGAGGCGCTCGCCCTGCGCTGCCCGGTCCAGCGCCAGTTGACCGAGTTCGGGGGAAAGGGGCGGAAAGGCAGCCGTCATGCGGCGAGGGTAGCACCGGGGGCCAGCGGCATTTGTGGAGTGTCGGTCAAAGGCGCGGGCCAGTCCGGCGGGTCCCGGCAGGCAAACCCGTCTCAGTTCCCCTTTGCTCGCGTGGGCCGCCCTACACTGTCCTGATGCTGCCCGCCCGCTCCCCCTACGCCCGCCTGGAACTGTTTTTGCGGGACATCCTGGGGGCGGGGGCCACGCTGCTGCACGAGGAAGAAGTGCGCGAGGCGCAGACGGTGAGTGCGGCGAGCCTCGGCTGGTCGCAGGCCGTGCAGCGCGGCTTCGGCTTTTCCGAAGTCTACGCCCACCAGGCCGACACCTACCGGCTGATGCACGCGGGCAAAAACGTCATCATCACCACGCCGACGGCGAGCGGCAAGACGGGCGCCTTTTTCCCCGCAGTGTTCGAGCGGCTGGAGCAAAAGCCCGAGGCCACCGCCCTGTTCGTCTATCCCCTCGTGGCGCTCGGGCAGGACCAGCGCGACAAACTGCGGGCCTTCCGGGAAAAGGGTGGCTTCGGCTGGGACATCGCCGCCTTTCATGGCTCGGCGCAACCGGGCGACGTATTTACCGGCAACGTGCGGATGGTGACCGCCACGCCCGACAAGCTCCACTGGGCGCTCGACAAGCCCGCCGTACGCGACTTTCTGCGGCGGCTGGAATTTATCGTGCTCGACGAGGCGCACACCTACCGGGGCGGCTTCGGCTCGGAGGTGGCGGGGATGCTGCGGCGCCTCCTTGACCTCGCGCGCGCACTAGGGGCGAACCCGCAGGTCGTGCTGTCCACCGCCACCATCGGCAACCCCGCCGAATTTGCCCGCGAACTCGTGGGGGTGGAGGCCGAGCAGGTCGGCGAGTCGGGCGCGGCGCGGCACGGCAAGCGCTATTACCTCGCCGACCACCGGGGGCAGCCCCGCCGCTTCTGGGACAGCGTGGTGAGCGCCAGCATTCATCACGACCTCAAGGTGCTCGCCTTTTTCCGGGGCCGCTCACGGGCGGCGCGGCTGTACTCCACCTACCGCTCGCAGTCGCGCTACGCCCCGCACGTTCACCTCTATATGGCCGGCACGAGTGACCGCGAGGGGCGCCTCAGCGAGTTTCGCCGAACGAAAAGTGGTGTGATGTTCGCCACCAACGCGCTCGAAGCCGGGGTGGACATCGGCGACCTCGAGGTGGTCATCATCGACGGCTACCCCGGCTCGCGCATGGCCTTCCGGCAGATGGCGGGGCGGGCGGGCCGCGTGGCGCCGGGGCTGGTGCTCTACCTCCCGGCGCTGAACGAACAGGGCGTGCCGCAGCCGGTAGACGCCTTTTATTCCAACCTCGGCAACTTCCGCGAACTGCTCACCGGGCCGCTGGAAAAGGCGGTGGTGGAGGCGGGCAACCCCTACCTGTCCCCCCGCCATCAAGCGCGGCGCAACGCCGAATTCCGTGCGGCGGGATTGCCCGCGCTGCCGCGGCCGGGGCCGAGCTACTGGAACCTGCGCGGCGAGGGGAGCGCGACCTTCGCCGTCATTGAGGAAAAAGACTGGCAGGAGCGCGGGCTGCGGGCCTTCGACGCGCCGCTCGAATCGCCGAGCCAGCACTACGCCCTGACCGAGAAGCACGAGGGTGCGGTGTTCACGCTTGACGGTCAGGGCTACAAGGTGCTGCGCTGGGAGGACACAGCGCGCGGGACGGCCATCATCGTGGAGAAGCATCTGGCGGCGGACCTTTTCACGCGGGGGCTGTATTCCACCCAGGTCCGCCCGGTGAAAATGGGCGAGTGGGTGCGGCGCGGGCCGCTCGCCTACCGGCACGGCGAAGTCGTGGTGCAGCGCATCTATACCGGCTACACGGTGATGCGGCAGGTCTTCGAGCGCGTCTGCACCGGCTGCGACCGCGACCCGGCCCCCTTAGAGCGGGTGTGCGCGAACTGCGGCGGGCGCATTCAGGACCGGATGCAGGACCAGAAACTCGCTGAGCAGCTCTACGACGACCCCATCGAGCTGCCGCCCTTTCGCACCTCGGCGCTGGAAGTCGGCATTGACCCGGCCCGCACCGAGCGGCCCACCGCCGTGGCGCACACGCTCAAGCACCTGCTGATGAAACTCATCCCCGAGCGGGTGGCCTGCGACGAGGGCGACCTCGCCGGGGCCTTTCGCGAGGGCCACGACGCTTATTTCTTCCTTTACGACGACTGGCGCGGCGGGCTGGGCGTCTCGCGCCGCGCCTTTGAGCAGATGGACGACCTGCTGCGGCGGGCGCACGTGCTGGCGACCAAAACGTGCTGCACGTCTCCGCACGGCTGCTTTGAGTGCATCGCGGTCAGCCGCTGTTTTTCACCCCTGCTCCCGAGCGGCGAGCGGCGCCCCACCGACAAGCAGGCGACGGCGCTGTTCTTGCAGGAGCTGCTCGGCCTGCAACCCGCCCCCGCCGAGGCCGAGGTCATCCCCGACGTGGCGCCCGCCCTGCCCGGCGACTGGCCGCAGCAAGCGCGCGAACTGCTGGACCTGCACGGCCTTTCACTTCCCGAGGTCAGCGCCCGCCTCGGCATTCCCAGCCGCGAGTTGCAGCGGGCGGTCAACACAACGGCGCCCCTGCGCCTCGCCCACGCCAAATTCGGCGAAGGCATCCTGACCCAGGGCTCGGGCAGCGGCGACGCCCGCGAGGTGCTGGTGTACTTTCCGGGCCACGGCTACAAGCGCCTGCTCGTCAAATACGCCGGGCTGAGCGTGGTGCAGGGGCAGGCGGCGGGACGACGGTAGAAATCTTGCGAGCATCCTTTATAAGGACGCTCCGTGGACGCCCCCTCACCCTTCCGCCGCGTTGCGGCTCCCTCCCTCTCCCGCCAGGGGCGAGGGACAACAGCGCAGTTTGACCCTCTACCAGGGGGAGAGGGCCTGCCGAAGGCAGGGGTGAGGGGTCATAACTCCCCTAAAACAGCTCGTCCAGCAACTGGTAATACGCCAGCTTCCCCTCATCCACCAGCTCGCGCCCGTAGAGGTCGAGCAGCATCCCCGCGTAGGTGGCCCCCAGATTGCGGCGGGTGCTGCGCCACGCCAGCGCGAGGTCCATGTGCCGGTCCGCGATGCCCGCGCGGCCCAGGTCAATCAGGCCCTCCACGTACTCGCCCTGCACGATGACATTGGGCAAGCAGGCGTCACCGTGCGTCACCACCAGGTCTTCCTCCGCCGGGCGGGTGCGGGCGAGCTGGTTGAAGACCTGCACGGCGCTCTGGCCCTGCCGCTCCTCGTCGAAGTCGCTCTCGTCCACCACGCCCGCCGCCACCCGCTCACGGGCGAGCTTGAGGCGCACGCCGAGACTCATGTTGAAGGGGCAGTCGCGCACCGGCAGGGCGTGCAGTTCGCGCAGGGCGCGGGCGAGCAGGTTCACCATCCGCTCGGGGTGCAGCGCGGCGTCGGGGTGGCTCATGGCAATGCCCGGCAGCCGCGTCATGGCGAGGTATTCCTGCTCGCCGTCGTCTTCGTAAGCGACCACCTGCGGCACCGGCAGCCGCCCGGCGAACCAGCGCAGCCGCTCACGCTCTTGCAGCAGGGTGGACGCGGGGTAGAGCGTGCGCGACTGCACCTTGACCACGAAGCGGGTGCTGCGCCACACCCCGGCCCCGCTTTCGCCCTCCGTGACCCGTTCCCAGCGGGCGGCGGGCAGGACGCGGCGCAGGGCGGGAGGTAGGGTCAGGGCGGGCAAAGAGGCGTCGGACATCACGCGGCAGGATAAAGCAGGGGCGGTACACTACCCAGAATGAAGGTTGGACTCCTGAACTCCCCCGCCGCGCCGCTCACGCCCTACTGGGCGGCGTACCTCAAGGAACTGGGCGTGCCGACCCAGACCCCGGCGCTGGGTGACGCCGAGGCGCTGGCGCTGGGGGCGCAGAGCCTGCCCGGCGAGTCGCCGGTGGTGCAACTCGCGCTGGGGCGGATTCTGGCGCTCGACCGGGTGGACGCCGCCCTGCTCCCCGAGTGGCCGGCGGTGGCGGGCGACGCCTGGGGCGAAGCGCTGAGCGAACTGCTGCCCCGCCGCATCAGCGGGCTGCCCATCCTGCTCCCGGTGCCCGAACGGACCGGCGAACTCGACGCGCTCGAAGCCCAGGCGGCGGCGCTCGGCCTGCGCCTCTCGCAGAATCCCGGCGGCGTGCGCCTCGCGCTGGAGCGGGTGCGCCTGCTCGCCCAACCCGCCCGCACCGACCTGCCGGCTCTGTCGCGGGCGTCGCGCACCACCGTCGCCGTCATCGGCCCGCGCCCACTGCTGCAAGAGCCAGTGCTGGCGGCGGGCCTGCGCCCGGCCCTCGAAGCGCTGGACTTCTACCCGGTGTTCAGCTACGAAGTGCCCCATGCCGACGCCCTGCGCCGCGCCGAGCGCATGGAGCAGGCACACAAAGTTCCCGCTGGCGAACGCGAACTGTTCGGCGCCGCCTCGCTGCTCGCCGGCAAGGGCGCGGTCACGGGGCTGGTCTTCGTGGCCCCGGCCCGCGACGGCGCGACCCAGGCGGCGCTCCAGCGCATCGCCGACAAACTGCACAAGCCCGCGCTGCACCTCACCCTCGACACGCCCGGCGCGGACGGGCCGCAGGCCGCCTGGCCCGAACTCGACGCTTTCGCCGAGCGTCTGGCCTCCGGGGGCCGCGTTCGCCCAGCGAACAGCCCGGCCAGTGATGGGGAGAGCGGCGCATGAATTTCTGGCGCTGGCTGACCACGCCGGACCCCCATCCCGGCTTCACCCGCCCCAAGCTGCTCAAGCTGGCGGTGCGGCTGTTTTTGTTCGTGCTGCTGGCGACCGTTCTGAGCAGCCTGCTCAACCTCACGCCGCTGCGGCCTTACCTCAACACCTTCTGGGGCAGCCTGCTTTTCGTGCTGCTGCTCTACATCCCGGCGGCGCGGTTTCTCAACATAGATACCTTCATGCCCCGGCGCTTTCAGACGCCTCCCCCCCAGCCCGGCGCCAGAGCGGGGCAACCCGCAACCAACACGCTGGACAAGCGGCGCGAGAAAAACCGTTATGCGGGCGTTCGCAAGTCGCCGCCGCGCATGGGCGGGCGCCGCTAAGACCACCTGCCCCGAGCGCCCGCAACATCTGGGCTAGGGGAAAACCTGAAGGTTCGGCCAGGGTCATAACCCTGTGAGAACAGCTTTGCTCTGCTGCGCGCATGAAATGGCACGGCGCCTCGCAGCGTAAAGGCACCTTCCGCCGTGTTGAGCCCGACGGCAAGGACGTCAAGCCCGTCACGACCTATACGCACACCTTCGTCCTCATCGAAGATGGCCGCGCCGACGAGCAAAAGCAGCCCTTCTACACGGCGGAGGCGGGCACCCCGGAGGAAGCCGAAGCCCGCGCCTACGCCGCCTACTGCCGCGCAAGCGATTGCCTGCACCAGATGACCAGCAAAGGCCCCACGCTTATCGAGTGCGTGCACTGCGGCTTGCAGCGCCGGGTGACCATGCCCAGCCTCCCTGCTCCAGCGCCCGCCCGCAAACCCGAGCGGCGGCTGTTCGGGCTCTTGCGAATCTGAAGGTCTTGGTGCCCGGCCTCTGCTGGGAGGCGGGACACTGGCACCGGCTTCCCCGATGTGTTATGTTATTTACGTAAGGAGGAGGCAGATGTTGCAGATTGAATTTATCACCGACCTGGGTGCGCGGGTCACGGTGAACGTGGAGCATGAAAGCCGGTTGCTGGACGTACAGCGCCACTATGGCCGCCTGGGCTGGACCAGCGGCGAGATTCCGTCCGGGGGCTACCAGTTTCCCATCGAGAACGAGGCCGACTTCGACTGGTCGCTGATCGGCGCCCGCAAGTGGAAGAGCCCCGAGGGCGAAGAACTCGTCATTCACCGGGGCCACGCCTACCGCCGCCGCGAACTCGAAGCCGTGGACAGCCGCAAGCTCAAGCTGCCTGCCGCCATCAAGTACAGCCGCGGCGCCAAGGTCAGCGACCCGCAGCACGTGCGCGAAAAGGCCGATGGCGACATCGAATACGTCAGCCTCGCCATCTTCCGCGGTGGCAAGCGGCAGGAGCGCTACGCGGTGCCCGGCGGCGCGGCGGGGAACGGTCAGGGTCGCCCGGCGCCCCAGGGACAGCCCGCCCAGGCCCGTCCCCAGGCCACTGCCGCTCGCCCCGCCGCTCGGCCCCCGGTGCAGCCCGGTCAGGAAGAAGAAACGCCGTTCTGAGCGGCGAAACGTGACGCAAAAAGCAGGCCGCCCCGGTGAAGGAAGGCGGCCTGCTTTCGTGTTGCGTATTTCTTAGAGCATTTGCCGTAAAAAAGACCCCTCACCCCTAGCTTCGCTAGGCCCTCTCCCCTCGGTAGAGGGTCAACAGAGGCAAGTTATTTTTCTGGCAAATGCTCTAGCTCAGGGGTTGGCGGGTGCCGACTCTGCTGGGGTTTGGTTGGCCGGCGCCGTTTCGGTGGGCTTGGTCTGTGCCGGGGCAGTGCTGCTTCCCGCCGCATCTGGGGTGGTCGTCGTTCCCGGCGCCGTCGTCTTGGGCGTTTCGGTTTTGGGAGCCGACGCCGCGACGCGTTTGGCCTGGGCCTCGAGCACCTGGTCGAGGTTGTTCTTGGGGCTCAGGGCGCTGACCTGCTTGTCGAGGAAGGCTTGCCCGGCTTCGGCCTGCTTGCTGCTCAGCAGGCCCTGGCGGATTTCGTCGCCGACTTCGCTCAGCGGGCGGGTGGTCGGGCGCACGAGGTCGCGCACGTAGCCCACCGAGAAGCGGTCACCGACCGGCACCACCGGGGTCAAGCTGCCCGCGCCTACGCTGCGCAGGTTCTGGCCGAAGGCGGCGGCGGTCAGGGGAGACACCGCGCCGGTGGTCTGGTCGGCGGTGGGGCTCACCTGCCCGCGCTCGCTGACGGTGCCCCCGGCCTTGCTCGCGGCGGTCACGAAGTCACCCTGGCCGTTCCAGTCGGCGCGGAAGGCGGCGGCCTGGTTCTTGTCCTTGAAGCTCGCCTCGTCGAGGGTCGCGCTGGCGGGCACCTCGTACTGCTTGACGTTCTCGCGGTAGTACTTCTGCACGTCGGCGTCGCTGACCTTCACGTCGCGCGCCCCGTAGGCGGCGAGCTGCTGGGCGATTTCCTGGCGCGAGCCGCTGAGCGACAGCCCCAGCTTCTGGGCGATGTTGGGCGCGGCGTAGCCCTGAATGAGTTGCTGCACGACCTGCGGCTTGAAGGTCTTGTTGAGCAGCGTGGGCAGTTGCTCGGCGGGCAGCTGGCCGATCAACCCGGCAATCTGCTGGTTGTTCATGACCTGCGCGACCACGTCCGAGTAGGGGATGTTGTGGCCGGCGACGCTCGCCACGGTGGGGTTTTCGACCTTCCAGGTGGGGTCCACGTACTCGACCTGGGCGTTTTTCCGCAGGTCGTCGGACCATTTTTCGAGCGCGGCGTTCTGCTTTTGCTGACGCACGGCGCTGACGACATCGGTCTTGGCCTGCTCGAAGGTCTTGGGCTGGCCGGGCAAGAACTTCTCGACCTTGACGATGTAGAACTTGCCGCCCGATTCGATCACGTCGGTCAGGCCACCGTTTTTCAGTCGGAAGGCGGCTTCGCCCACGGCGGTCGGCAGCGCGGCTTGCAGCACCGGGCGCGGCTGGTTGCCGTCGAGCGGCGCAAGGGCGCCGCCCCGGTCCTTGTTCTCGGTGCTGTTGGCGCTCGCCAGCACGGCGAAGTCGGCCCCGCCACGCGCCTGGGCGAGCAGCGACTGTGCCTTGGCCTTGTCGGTCACCACGATCTGGCGCCCCACGATCTGCGGCTCGGCCTGATACTTGCTCTTGTTCAGGTCGTAATAGGCCTTGAGTTCGGCGTCGGTGGGGGCGGGCACGGCCTTGCGCAGCTCGTCGGTTTTGCGCTGGTAGGCAAGTTGCTGGCGCACCTGGGTGCGGAAGCTCGCGTCGGTCAGGCCGTTGCTTTGCAGGGCGTCGGTCCAGGCCTTGTTGTCGGTGAGCTTGTTGGACTCGCGGACCTTCTGCACCTCGGCGTTCACGTCGGCGCGGCTGACCTGCACGTCTTTCAGGCCGCTGAGCACGGCTCCCCGGTCAATGGCCTGCGACACCAGATACACCTTGGCGTCGTCGGCGAGCACGCTGCCGGGTTCGTCGGCGAGCAGTGGGCTGGCGCGCCGGGCGCTTTCGAGCTGCTCGGCGGTCACGGCGTCGCCATTGACCTTGATGACTGGGGTGCCTTCCTGACGGTTAAAGAGGCTGCCCACATTGGGCGTGAACTGGTAGGCCATGCCGGCCACCAGCAGCACCGAAAGCCCGATCAGCAGGCCATTGACGGCTGTTTTCTTGTTCACTGATTCTCCCTGTTTCGCTTGTCGTCTCGCCCGGTTGCGCGCCCCGCAGCCCGCAGGCCGCCCGGCTTGCACAACCTGGGCCGAAGTGCTAGCTTACCCCAGCTCTGCACTCGTAGCTCAGGTGGATAGAGCGTTGGCCTCCGGAGCCAAAGGCCACTGGTTCGAGTCCAGTCGAGTGCACCACCCACAGCATCACTGCAAGCGACGCCGCCTTCACGGGCGGCGCTTCGCATTCTGGGCCTCGGCTCCGCGACAAGCACGCGCCGGATTGTAGCACGCGCCCCTGAGACACATGAGGGCAGTTTTGCCGTGTGGGCGCCAGTTTTTCTGTCCTTCCTTTCGTGGCCCGGCCAGAGGACTACTATGCCCGCATGAAGCGAGTCCTTTCGGCCCTGGTGCTGGGCGCCGGCCTGCTCACGGCCTGCCGTTCTCCCTCAGCGGGCGCAGACGACCTGACCACCCGCGTGCTGTTTACCGCCAACGGTTCTTACGACGCCCAGGCCGACCAGCGCGGCAAGGTGCCGGGCACAGCGGGCCTGCGCCGGGTCGAGTGGCGCACCCGCCCCCCGCTCGGGGCCCAGGCGGTGACTGTCGAGTACGACGGCGAGCAGCGGCCCCAGGGCTGGCAGATGACGGTGCAGCAGCCGCCCTTCGCCCCCGCCGACCTCGCTGGACCGAACGGTCAGGCGGTTCAGACGAAGCAGGGCGCCGGCACGCTGGTTCGCAGTGGCCCCCTGGCGGGCGTGCTGCTGCTGCCGGGAAGCACGACCCCGCCTGCCCAACTGAGGCTGTTGACGCGGGGCTACGCCGTGCAGCATGAGCCGGAGCTGCTGCCGGCGTTCGGGCAATGAGCTGAGGTGTCGGTCTGAGGCGTACTGCGTCCGATTCCCTGAAATCTAGAAAAGAACTGGATTTCAGTCCATCTCCCGCAGCACGTTTCCATTGCTTCTCGCTCCGCTCGGGTTTCATCGCTCAGTGTGAGCGATTCAACCGCAATCCGCCGCGCTCTGGGTCGCCTGAATAGCCGTGAGGGCGATGGTGTACACGATGTCGTCCACCAGCGCCCCGCGCGAGAGGTCGTTGACCGGCTTGCGCAGGCCCTGAAGCATCGGCCCCACGGCGACCACGCCCGCGCTGCGCTGCACGGCCTTGTAGGTGGTGTTGCCGGTGTTGAGGTCGGGGAAGATGAAGACCGTGGCGCGCCCCGCCACCGGGCTGTCGGGGGCTTTGGAGCGGCCCACGCTCGGCACGCTGGCGGCGTCGTATTGCAGCGGGCCGTCCACCAGCAACTCGGGACGGCGCTCGCGGACCAGTTTGGTGGCTTCCTTGACCTTTTCCACGTCCTCGCCGCTGCCCGATTCGCCAGTGGAATAACTGAGCATCGCCACCCGCACCGGAATCCCGAAGGCGTGGGCGCTGTCTGCCGACTGAATGGCGATGTCGGCGAGTTCCTGCGCGTTGGGGTCGGGGTTGATGGCCGCGTCGCCGTAGACGAGCACCTGCTCGGGCATCAGCATGAAAAACACCGAGCTGACCAGTGAGCTGCCGGGCGCCGTCTTGATGAGTTGCAGCGCCGGGCGCACCGTGCTGGCGGTGGTGTGCACCGCGCCGGACACCAGTCCGTCCACCTCGCCGAGCGCCAGCATCATGGTGCCGAGCACCACGCTGTCTTCGAGTTGCGCCTCGGCCTGCGGCTCAGTCAGCCCCTTGCTCTTGCGGAGTTCCACCATCGGGGCGACGTACTTGCCGCGCACCGTTTCGGGGTCGATGATTTCCAGGCCCTCGGGCAGTTCGAGGCCCTGCCCCTGCGCCACCTGCCGCACTTTCTCGGGTGGGGCGAGCAGCACGCAGCGGGCAATCCCTTTTTCGGTGCAGCGGATGGCGGCCTTGACGGTGCGCGGCTCGTCGCCCTCGGGCAGCACGATGCGTTTATTCGCCGCCCGCGCGCGCTGAATGAGTTCGTAGCGAAAGGCGCTTGGGGGCAGCCGGCGCTCGCCTGCCACACCGGGAGCGCGCAGTCGGGCACCGAGCGGCACGGTGTCGAGGCGGTCGGCGATGTAGTCGAGCATCCGGTCCATGCGGCGCGGGTCATCGTGCGGCACACGGAAATCGAGGTGCACGAGGCGCGAGGCCGTCTCGAAGGAGTTGGTGGGCACCCGCAACACCGGCAGGCTGCTCGTCAGCGCCACCTCGCAGAGTTGCTGAATGGTGGCCTCGGGCGCGCTGCCGGAGGTGTACATCAGCCCGGCGAGCGGTGTGCCGCTGAGATGCGAGAGCGCCGCCGCCATAATCACGTCCTCGCGGTCGGCGGGGGTCACGATGAGCGCCCCGGAGGTAAAGAGGTTGGTCATCTGCGGCACACTGCGGGCAGTGACCACCGTGCTGCTCACGCGCCGGCTTTCGGCCTCGCCCGCGTTGATGATTTCGGCGTCCAGAGCGCGGGCCACGTCGAGCGTGCGCAGTTGTCGCAGCGCCGGGTCGAGCGACACCACGCCGAGCAGCGGCAGTTCGCCCGAAGCCAGCACCCGGCTGCGCGAGCGCAACTCGGCCATCAGCGAGCCGAAATCCAGCTCACGCGGCGCGAAGTTGAGCACGAAACCCGCCAGCCCCGAGCCGTCGCTGCGGCGGTAGCCCTGTGCGGCGATTTCCAGTTCATCGGCGAGTTCGGCGGGCGTGACCCCGGCGAGGCTGCTCACCAGCACGGTGTCGGCCTCCAGGTTGCGGGCGAGCCGGGCGTTGAGGGTGCCCGCGTACACGTTGCGCTCGTTGAGTGCCAGCCCCTCGGCAATCAGCACGTCGCTGCCCTCGCCCGCCGCCTCGCGCGCCAGGGCAATCACCTGCTCCATCAGGTCTTCCTCGCCACCCTGACTGAGCAGCTCCTCGGCGCGGGTCAGTGGAATCGGGTCGGGCGTGGTCAGGTGCGCCACCGCGCGGGCAAAGTGCACGCTGTCGTCGGTGCGCGGTTCATACGTCTGGGCAATCGGCTTGAGAAAGGCGACTTTCAGGCTCTGGCGCTCCAGGGCGCGGGCGAGGCCGAGCGCCGTGCTCGACAGCCCCACACCGTTGCGGGTGGGTGCGAGAAACAGGGTTTTCATGCGGGACTCCTTGGGAACGGGGGGAGACAGGGGCAGGAAAAAGGGGATGGGGCCTGCCAAAAGGCTACCCCACCCCCCGCGCTCCCCCGCGTCGTCAGTCCTGTTCAGCCCGCGCTGCGCCCTTCCCGCAGGGCCTGCGCTCCGCCCACCACGAAGGTGTTGAGGCTCTGAGACAGTTGCTCGGCGTCGAGGCTGGGGTCGGTGACGGCCCGGAAGGCGAGGCTGTCGAGCAGCGTGGTGAGCAGCAGCAGCAGCTCGGGGTCACGCCGGATGAGCAGTTCGGGCGACAGGGTCAGCCGCTCGCCGAGTTCGCTGAGGAATGCGTGGCGCCGGGCCTGAAAAGTGGGCGCCCCGCCGCTGTGCAGCAGCCGCAGCGTGTCGGCCTCGCCGAGGAGGAAGCGGAAGACCACCTCGATGACGTGGCTTTGCTGCTCGGTCAGACTCTCGGGCCGCAGCGAGGCGAGCAGCGGGTCGAGCCGTTGCAGCAGGCCGGCGAGCCGCTGTTGCAGAAGGGCGTCGAGAATCGCCTCGGTGGAGGGAAAATAGCTGTAGATGGTGGGGCGCGAGGTCTGGAGTTCGTGCGCCAGGTCGGCCACCGTCACGCTCTCGAACCCCCGCTCGACAAAGAGGCCGGCGGCCATGTCCAGGATTTGCTGGCGCCGTTCCTGAGCGCTCAGCCGGCGGGGTAAGACGGTCATGATATCAGTCTAACATTAAACATAACGGTGCGTCACTTGACGGTGCGTAGGGCGTGGGAGAATAATACGTTTCCTTATGGTGACGGTGCGTCACTCTTGCTTCTCCGTCACCTGCCAGCTTCGCCGTTTTGTTCCGGTCCGGGCGCCCGGCGCCCCGAGGAGACTGAATGTCTTTCATCCGTGATTTTCAAACCCTGACCCCCCCAGAGCGCAGCTTGTGGCGGCACCCGATGATGTGGCTGGCATCGGCAGCCATCGCCATCGTGCCCACGCTGTACTCGACCATTTATCTGGGCAGCACCATTGACCCCTACGGCAACCTCGACCAGCTCCCGGTGGGCATCGTCAACCTCGACCGGGGCACCACCGAGCGCGGCAAGGACTATGACCTCGGCAAGGAGACGGTCAAAAAGCTGTTCGACGACCCCAAATTCAACTACGTGCGCTACGCCAGCGAGGCCGAGGCCCAGGAAGCCGTGCGCCGGGGCGATATCTATTTCAATCTGACGATTCCGCGCGACTTCAGCCGCCGGGCTCTGAGCGGCGACAGCGCCCAGCACGGCCTGCTCAAGTTCTACGTGTCCGAAGGCAGCAGCTATTTCGCCACCCGCGTGGCGTCGAGCTTTGCCGATACCCTGTCGAGCGAACTGAACAAGTCGCTCGGCGAAAACCGCTGGGAAGTCGTGCAGGACTCGCTCGCCGACGTGCAAAAGGGCTTTGCCGATATCCGCACGGCGACCCGCAAACTGCGCGACGGAGCCACCGACCTGCAAGAAGGCACGGTCAAACTGCGTGACGGGGCCAGCGACCTCGCCGACGGGGCGAACCGCGCTGCCGACGGCAGCCGCAAACTCGCCGACGGAGCGGGCACCCTGTCGAGCGGCGTGGGCCGGTTGACCGACGGCACGGTGAAGCTCTCCGACGGCCTGCGCCAGCTCGAAGCCGCCGCGCCCGGCGAAACCCAGCTCGCGCCCCTGCGCAGCGGTGCGGGTCAGCTCCGCACGGGTTCTGAGAGCCTCGCCAGCGGCCTGGGCCAGCTCGCCGACGGCACCGACCAACTGGCCGCCGGCGCCAAGAAAGCCAACGGCGGCGCCCAGCAGGTCGCGGCGGGCAACAAACAACTCGCGGCCCAGCTCCCGCAGCTTCAGAGCGGCCTCACCCAGCTTTCGAGCGGGGCGGACAAGCTCGCAGCGGGGGCCAAGTCGGCGAACGGCGGCGCCCAGCAGGTGGCGGGCGGCAACAAGCAACTCGCCGAGCAGTTGCCCAAGCTGCAAGGCGGTCTGACGCAACTTTCGGAAGGGGCCGACAAGCTCGCGGCAGGGGCAAAGTCAGCCAACGGTGGTGCTCAACAGGTCGCAGGCGGCAACAAACAGCTCGCCGACCAGTTACCGCAGCTCCAGAGCGGTCTGACGCAACTTTCGGAAGGGGCCGACAAACTCGCAGCAGGGGCGAAGTCGGCGAACGGCGGCGCTCAGCAAGTGGCGGCGGGCAACAAGCAGCTCGCGGACCAGTTGCCCCAGCTTCAGAGCGGCTTAGGCCAGCTCTCTGAGGGCGCCGACCGCCTCGCCAGCGGCGCCAAAGATGCGAACGCAGGTGCCCAGCAGGTCGCAGCGGGGAACAAGCAGCTCGCCGCGCAGCTTCCCCAGTTGCAAAGCGGTCTGGGCCAGCTTTCCGAGGGCGCTGACCGTCTCGCCAGTGGCGCAAAGGGCGCCAACGCGGGTGCTCAGCAGGTGGCGGCAGGCAATAAGCAGCTCGCCACGCAGCTTCCTCAGTTGCAAAGCGGTCTAGGCCAGCTCTCCGAGGGCGCCGACCGGCTTGCCAGCGGCGCGAAGGACGCGAATGCGGGCGCTCAGCAAGTGGCGGCGGGCAACAAGCAACTCGCCACGCAGCTCCCGCAGCTTCAAAGCGGTCTAGGCCAGCTCTCAGAGGGTGCTGACCGTCTCGCCAGCGGCGCCAACGACGCCAACAGCGGCGCCAAGCAAATTGCGGCAGGGAACAAACAGCTCGCCGACCAGCTGCCCCAACTCCAGAGCGGTCTAGGCCAGCTCTCCGAAGGGGCCGACCGCCTCGCCAGCGGGGCCAACGATGCCAACGCCGGGGCCAAGCAAATCGCGGCGGGCAACCGGCAACTCGCCACTCAGCTCCCGCAACTGCAAAGCGGGTTGCAGCAGGCGAGCGCGGGGGCCGACCGGCTCAACACCGGGGCCGCCGAACTGGCGACCGGCACGCTGCAACTCAACGACGCGGTCAAGAACCAGGCGCTGCTCCCCGGTCAGCTCAAGCAGGGCGTGGCGAAGGTCAACAGCGGCGCCATGGAGGTTCACAGCGGCACCAACACGCTCAGCAACGCGCTGCCGCAACTCGAAGCGGGCGCAGGCCGGGCGGTCACGGGCGCCTCGCAGCTCGCGGAGGGGGCCGACAAACTGGCCGCCGGCACCGCGCAACTCTCCGAGGGCGCAACCACCCTGTCGAGCAAGCTCAAGGAAGCCGGTCAGGGCAGCACTGCCGCCGTGCAGGGCGTGCAGCAGCTCAGCGAAGGCGCCACCCGCCTCGCCGCCGGGACCGCACAGCTCTCCGAAGGGGCGGTCACCCTGTCCAGCAAGTTGAAAGAAGCGCAGCAGGGCACGACGGCAGCAGTGCAGGGTGCGCAGCAGTTGGGTGAAGGCGCTGACAAACTGGCTGCCGGAACCGCGCAGCTCTCCGAAGGCGCGAATACCCTATCGAGCAAACTCAAGGAAGCGCAGCAAGGGACGACGGCAGCGGTACAAGGCGCGCAGCAGTTGGGTGAAGGCGCTGACAAACTGGCCGCCGGAACCGCGCAGCTCTCCGAAGGGGCAACCACCCTCTCCAGCAAGCTGAAGGAAGCCCAGCAAGGGACGACAGCGGCGGTGCAGGGCGCGCAGCAGTTGGGTGAAGGCGCTGACAAGCTGGCCGCCGGGACTGCGCAGCTCTCCGAAGGGGCAACCACCCTCTCCACCAAGCTCAAGGAAGCCGGCCAGGGCAGCGCCGCCGCCGTGCAGGGCGTGCAGAAGCTCGCGGCGGGGTCAGCGCAGCTGGCGTCGGGCACCGCGCAGCTCGAAAGTGGCTCAGCCACGCTGTCGGCAGGGCTGAAGACGGCGCAGCAAGGCAGCACGGCAGCGTCCCAGGGCGCCCAGAAACTCGCGGCGGGGTCGGCGCAACTGGCGTCGGGCACGGCACAGCTCGAAAGTGGCTCGGCCACGCTGTCGGCGGGCTTAAAGACGGCGCAACAGGGCAGCACGGCAGCGTCTCAGGGTGCCCAGAAGCTCGCGGCGGGGTCGGCACAACTGGCGTCGGGTACGGCGCAGCTTGAAAGCGGTTCGGCCACGCTGTCGGCGGGATTGAAGACGGCACAGCAGGGCAGCACGGCAGCGTCCCAGGGCGCTCAGAAACTCGCCTCCGGGGCGGAGCAGGTGGCTGGTGGCACCGCACAACTCGAAAGCGGTTCGGCCACCCTCGCCAGCAAGACGCGGGAAGCCGCGCAGGGCGCACAGACCCTCAGCAAAGGCGCCGGGTCGCTGCAAGGCGGCGTGAATCAGCTTGTGGAAGGCAACCTCAAAATCAAGTCGGCGCTGGGGCAAATCACCGAGAAACTGCCCGCCCAGAGCGACCTCGACCAGCTGTCGAGCGGGGCCTCGACCCTTGCCGAGAAGTCGGGCGAGTTGGCCAACGGCCTGGGCGACCTCAAAGACGGCAGCCGCAAACTCGCCGACGGCACCGCCGACGTGGACGATGGCGCGGTCAAGCTGCGCAACGGCCTGCGCGAGCTTTACAGCAAGTTGCCGAAAAGCACCGAGGAGCTCGGCGGCGACCCCGAGGGCCTGAGCGCCAGCGTAAAGCCGGTGACCCGGAAGTTCGCGCCGGTCAAGAACAACGGGGCCGCCTTCGCGCCGTACTTCATGGCGCTGAGCCTCTGGGTGGGCGCCACGCTCAGTACTTTCATCTTCCCCTACCAGCAGCTCGCCCGCAGCGCCCACCGCACCTCGCAGCTCGCGCGTGTGGCGCGCAAGGGGCTGCAACCCGCCGTGCTGGTCATCGTTCAGGCGCTGCTGGTGGTCTGGGGCGTGCACCTGCTCGGGGTGGATTACCTCAATCCCTTGCAGGTCACGGCGACGGCGGTCACGTCCAGCATGGTTTTCCTGACCCTGGTCATGGGCCTGATTTTCCTGTTCGGCGCCGCCGGGCGACTGTTCGCGCTGATTTTGCTGGTGCTGCAACTCGCCGCGTCGGGCGGCAGCTACCCGGTGGAACTCTCGCCCGCTTTCTTCCAGCATATCCACCGCTGGATTCCGGTGACCCAAAGCGTGAACGCCTTCCGGCACTCCATTTCCGGCGCCTACGAAGGCCAGTACCTCAACTTTATGCTGGTGCTGCTCAGCATCGGCGTGGGCGGCGTCATCCTGACCCTGCTGGGCCGCCGCCGCTGGGACTTCGTGCGCGACCGCGACTTCAAGCCGCTGATCAACCTGCCGCTCTCCTACCACGACCTGCCCCCGGAAGACGAGGAAGAAACGCCTCCTCCGCCCGCGGCGCCGCGTTCGCCTTCGGTCTGAGTTTTTCTTTCCTAAGCCCCGCCCTGCTCCTTCCGGGTGGGGCTTTTCTATCCTCGCCGCCCTATCTTTCCCCCATGACCGCCCCCACCTTTCCCATGCACGTGTCTGTTGCGCAGGCGCGGGAGCTGTTCGCCGCGCTGCTGCCCGCGCCGCCCGTCGTGACGCTGCCTTTGCGGAAGGCCCTCGGCTGCACGCTCGGCGCTGACCTCACGGCGCTCGTCAGTCATCCCTCGGCCACCGAGAGTGCCCTGGACGGCATCGCCTGCCGGGAGGCCGACACGCTGACCGCCTCAGCGGGGGCGCCGGTGGCCCTGCGCGTGGTAGGCGAAAGCCGGGCAGGTGAGCCGTTCGCGGGCGAGGTGGGGCCGGGTGAGTGCGTCCGCATCTACACGGGCGCTCCGCTCCCGCCCGGCACCGACGCGATTTGCCCGGTGGAGCAGTTGCGTGAAGGAGAAGGCACAAGCGCAGTGGAGAGGGGCACAGTAGAGCTGCTGCGCCCCGCCCGCCCCGGCGACGTGCGACCCGAGGGGGGCGACTTCCATGCGGGCGAGACCGTCATGTCCGCCGGACTCCGCCTGACCCCGGCGCGGCTGGCGCTGGCGGCGGCGCTCGGGCACGCGCAGGTGCCGGTGCGGCGCTGGCGGGTGGCACTGCTCTCCACCGGCGACGAGGTGGTCGCGCCGGGGCAGCCGCTGGCGCCGGGGCAGGTTTATGATTCCAACCGCGTGGGCCTCGCCGCGCTGCTCACCGAGGCGGGCTACGAGGTGCTCGACCTCGGGCACGCGCCCGACTCGCCCGCCGCCCTGCGGGAACGCCTGGGCGCGGCGGGCGGCGCCGACTTGCTGCTCACCAGCGGCGGCGTCAGCATGGGCCGCTACGACTTCATGCGCGACCTGCTGCTCGGCGAGGGCGAGATCACCTTCTGGAAGGTGAAGATGCGGCCCGGTGGCCCCGCGCTCTGCGGGCGCTGGGGGGGGCTGCCGGTGTTCGGTCTGCCGGGCAATCCGGTGAGCAGCCTGGTCGTGTTTCAGGTCATCGTGCGCCCGGTGCTGACCGGCGAACCGCTCCCGACCCGGCAGGTGACGGCGGCCACTCCTTTTGCCTCACTGGCTGACAAGACGGCGTTCTGGCGCGGCGTGCTCTCGGGCGACGAGGTGCGCGACTACCCCCGCCAGGGCAGCGGCGTCCTGCGCTCGCTGAGTGACGCCGACGCCCTGGTCGTCGTGCCCGAGGGGCAGAACATCGCGGCGGGCGAGCGGGTGGAGGTGGTGCTGCTGTAGGCCCGCCGTCCCGCGTTACCCCTGCCGTGCCCAGGCCGCCGCTGCCTGCACCTGTTCCGGCGTGGGCCGCACGCCCGTGTAGAGCACGAACTGTTCGAGGGCCTGAAGTGCCGCGACTTCTTCCCCGGTCACGACGGGCTTGCCCTGCCGCCGCGCCTCGGCAATCAGCGGCGTTTCGGCGGGCAGCGCCACCACGTCGAACACGGCGCGGGCCTGGGCAATCAGCTCCGGCGCAAAGCTGAGATCGTGTTCCTCCGGCCCCCCCGCCATGCCGATGGGCGTGACGTTGACCAGCAGGTCGGCAGCTTCCGGCTCGGGCGTCCAGCGCCAGCCCAGCCGCCCGGCCAGTTCGCGCCCCGCCGCCTCGTTGCGGGCGACCAGCACGCCGTTTTCAAAGCCCGCGTCCCGCAGCGCCGACGCCACCGCCTTGCCCATGCCGCCGCTGCCGCGCACGCCGACACGCCAGGACGGGTCGAGTTCTTTTTCCCGAATCAGCAGGCGAACGGCTTCGTAATCGGTGTTATAAGCCCGCAGCACGCCGTCATCGTTGACGATCGTGTTCACCGACTCGATGGCCGCCGCCGACGGCATCAGTTCGTCGAGCAGCGGAATCACCGCTTCCTTGAACGGCATGCTCACCGCGCACCCACGAATCCCCAGCGCCCGGATGCCGCCGATGGCAGCAGGTAAATCCTGCGTGGTGAACGCCTTGTACATGTAGTTCAGGCCCAGCAACTCATACAGATAATTGTGAAAACGGGTGCCGAAGTTGCCGGGCCCGGCGGCGAGACTCATGCAAAGCCGGGTGTCACGGTCAAACCGGGGAGCGGGAAGCATGGGTCAGGATAGGCCGAGCATCAGCTCCAGATTCTGCACCGCTGCGCCACTCGCCCCTTTGCCGAGGTTGTCGAGCCGCGCGGCGAGCAGGGCGCGTTCGCCGTCCGCCGCCGGGTATACGAACAGTTCGAGGTTGTTGGTGCCGTTCAGCGTCTGCGGGTCGAGAATCTCGGGGTTGTCGGCCAGCTCGAAGACCTTCACGTACTGTTGCCCGGCGTAGTGCTCCTTCAGCGCGGCGTGCAGCGCCTCGGCACTCACTCCCAGCTCGGCCAGATGCAGGGGAACCGTCACGGTCATCCCCTGCGCCCAGCCGCCCACGTTCGGCGTGAACACGGGCTTGCGGGTCAGGCCGCCGTACACCATCGTCTCGGGCAGGTGCTTGTGCTCCAGCGTGAGACCGTAACTGATAAACGCGCCCTTGGATGGGTGCGCGCTGCCCTGCTCGTGGGCGTCTACCAGCGCGCGCCCGCCGCCGGTGTAGCCGCTGTAGCCCTGAATATGCACCGGAAAGTCGGCGGGCAGCAGCCCGCGCCCAGTCAGCGGGGCCAGCAGCGCAATCGCGCCGGTGCTGTAGCAGCCGGGGTTGGCCACGTACCGCGCCTGCCGGATTTTCTCCGGCTGCTCTGCGCTCAGTTCGGGAAAGCCAAAGACCCAGTCGGGGTGAATGCGGTGAGCGGTGCTGGCGTCCAGCAGCCGCGAAGCTGGGTTGGTCGTGAGGCTTACCGCTTCCCGCGCCGCGTCATCGTGCAGGCACAGGATGGAGACGTCGGCGGCGTTGAGCAGTTCGGCCCGCGCCGCGCTGTCTTTGCGCCGCACTGGGTCGATGCTCAGCAGTTCGAGGTCGCTCCGCCCGGCGAGGCGCTCTCTGATTTGCAGGCCGGTGGTTCCGGCTTCACCGTCAATGAAAATCTTGGGCTTGTTCATTCTTCCTCCCTGTAGCAGCGCCGCACCAGCTCGGCTAAGTCCCCTTTCGCCGCTTCACCCGCCGCGATACGGGCCAGCAAATGCTCCGGCGTCAGCCACTCGCCGCCGCTGATGTCGTTGGGGTTAAATATGGGCGTGGCGTCGCTGCGGAGTTCGTAGACGCACATGAACGAACTGAGCGTCGTCTGAAACGGTGAAAACGAGGCCAGCGGGCGCCAGGACAGCGCGTCAATCTCCACGTTGAGTTCCTCGCGGGCCTCGCGGCGAAACGCTTCCTCGTAAGTTTCGCCGCTCTGCACTGCCCCGCCCACGCTCACGTCCAGCGCATTCGGAAAGAGGCTCTTGCTGGGGCTGCGGCGTGGAATCCACAGCTGGCCCTGGCTGTTGCGGAGAAAGGCGTTGACCACCCGCACCCGCTCCCAGCGCAGTGCCGGGTCGGTGCGGAGAATCTGCCCGACCACTTCGTCGCGCTCGTTCACGAGGTCCAAGCGTTCGTCGCTCACGCCCCCCATTCTCCCATTACCAGCGCGGCTTCATGTCGCCCAGCACGTGGTAGAGCAGCGCCTTTTGCGCGTGCAGGCGGTTCTCGGCCTGGTCGAAGACGCGGCTCTTGGGGTGCTCGGTGGCTTCCGGCACGGTTTCTTCACCGTAGTGCGCGGGCAGACAATGCAGAAAAATACCGTCGGGCGAGATGGTCTCCAGCATCTCCGGCGTGACCTGATAGCCCCTAAAAGCCCGGCGGCGGATGTCGGCTTCGGCCTCCTGGCCCATCGAAATCCACACGTCGGTGTACAGCACGTCGGCACCCTGAATGGCGTCCAGGTCGTTGGTCAGGTGCACCTCCACGCCCGCCTTCACCGCGTCCATCAGCACGCCCGCGTTGGGTTCGTAGCCTACCGGGGTCACCACCGTCACGTCGGTGCCGGTCAGGATGCCCATGTGAATGTGGCTGTTGGCGAGGTTGTTGCCGTCGCCGATGTACACCACCCGCTTGCCGCGCAGGTCCTGCCCGAACTCTTCCTCGATGGTCTGATAGTCGGCGAGCAGTTGCGCCGGGTGCAGCATGTCGCTCAGGCCGTTGATGACCGGAATGCGGGCATGCTGCGCGAGTTCCACCAGGGTCTGTTGCAGGTACACGCGGCCCATCACGCCGTCCACCCAGCGCTCCAGGTTGCGCGCCACGTCGCTCACGCGCTCGCGGGTGCCCAGGCCGATTTCGGTGTTGGAAAGGGTAATGGCGTGCCCGCCGAGCTGGTACATCCCCACATCGAAGGTGGTGCGGGTGCGTAAGGAGGCCTTCTCGAAGACCAGCGCCAACGACAGCCCCGAGAGCGGCTTGACCGCGCGCCACTCGCCCGCCTTCATGGAGTGCGCGGTGTCCATGACTGCCCGCAACTCGGCGGACGTCATGTCGAGGTTGCTCAGAAAGTCGCGGCCCGCCAGCACCGGGCGCGGCAGGGTGTCCGGCGTGTGAAGCCGGGCCTGCGCGGGGGTGGGCACGGACGGAGCAGACTTCTTACTGGAACGGGCGGCCTTCGTCATAGGGAAAAAGTATACGCCGCCCCTGTCCAAAGTGGTCATGTGGGCGGCGTCCCCAACTCAAAGTTATGCGGTTTGCTGTATAGAAATACAGCCCGGTTTGCTCAGCTCTGAGCCCCGCGCAGCGATTCCGGCACTTCGTAGAACGTCTCGGAGGTGACGCGCTCAGGGAACTTGCGGATGAAATCCACCGTCGAAAGGGCCTGCGAGCGGTGACAGGCGATGGCCTGCAATTTGCGCGTCACCAGGGCGCTCACGTCGCGCTTGACGGTCGGCGGCAGCCACGCGGCCCGCAGTTCCTCGTTCTCAGGTGGCGTCTCGCTCGCGTAGTACCACAGCACCGGGCGGCTCCCGGCGGGCAGACGGTCCCAGGCGGCTTTCACGGCGCGGTGGGTGGTCATATGGTCGGGGTGGCCGTTGCTGCCGTTGGGCGGAAAGGTCAGCACCGTCTCAGGCCGCAGCCGCTCCATCGCTTCACGGGCCGTTTCGACGAGTTCCTCGAACGGGTAGTCCTTCAGGTATTTGTCGGGAAACTGGTGTTGCTCGTGCAGGCTGCCGGGCGTGGTCGTCAAGCCGATGACTTCCAGGCACGCCGCCAGTTCTACGGCCCGCATCCGCGCCAGTTCTTCAGGGCCATCGCACAGGCCCAGGGTGCGTCCCGCTTCGCCCCGCGTCAGCGTGACCAGTCCGCACGACTCACCCGCCGCCAGATATTCCATCAGTGTGCCGGACGCGCCGTACACCTCGTCGTCGGGGTGTGGAACAATCAGCAGCAGTTTCAGGCCCTTGCCTGTTTCGCTTGTCATGGTGGGCAGCATAGGCCAGCCGCGCCGTCAAAGAGAGGCGCCTGTCCTATTCCCACCGGAGCGTCCACACCCGGTAAGCGCACACGACCAGCAGCGCGCCCAGCGGCAGCGGCACGCCACCCAGGTCCAGCCAGAAGTCCACGCCCTGACTGATTCCGCCAATCCGACCCCGCACCTCCCTCTCGTAATGCCGCAGTCGTACGTCCTGCCCTGCTGTAAATGACCCGTAACGCCCCTCGGCCCCTTCCGGCGTAAAGGTAAGCCGCACGTCGTCTCCCGCCGTCAGGGTGCCGAGCCGCACGACCAGTTCTTGCCCCTGCACCTGCGCGTTCAGGTCAAAGCCTTGGGTATAGCCGCCCACCCGGCCCACGATGCCTGCCCCGCCCGCCGTCACGGTCACGTCCAGGCCATCGGTATACCCGCCGATGCGTCCCTGGAACGTCTGCCCGTCCCACTCGCCGCGCAGGTCCAGTCCGGCAGTCACGCCGCCCAGTCGTCCTTCCAGACTCATGAGGTCAGCTTAGGCCGCTCTCCCTCACGGCCCTCTGACCAAAAAAGCCCCAGCCTTGCGGGGCCGGGGCAGAGAGAACAGGACAGCTCAGAGGTCCAGCAACATGCGCGCCGGGTCTTCCAGCAGGTTCTTGATCATCACCAGGAACTGCACCGCTTCCTTGCCGTCGATCAGGCGGTGGTCGTAGGACACGGCGAGGTACATCATCGGGGCGATCACGACCTGACCGTTCTGGGCAATCGGGCGCTCGATGATGTTGTGCATTCCCAGGATGGCGCTCTGCGGCGCGTTGATGATGGGGGTGCTCATCATGGAGCCGAAAGTGCCGCCGTTGGTGATGGAGAAGGTGCCGCCGCTCATGTCTTCCATGGTCAGCTTGCCAGCGCGGGCGCGGGTGGCGAACTCGGCAATCTGCTTCTCGATGTCGGCGAGGCTCATGTTGTCGGTGTCGCGCAGAATCGGCACGACCAGACCACGCTCAGACGCCACCGCGATGCCAATGTCGTAGTAGCCGTGGTAGATGACGTCCTTGCCGTCCACGCTGGCGTTCACCATCGGGAAGGCCTTGAGGGCCTCGGTGGCCGCGCGTACGAACAGGCTCATGAAGCCGAGCTTGACGCCGTGCTTCTTCACGAACTGGTCCTGGTACTTCTTACGCAGCTCCATGGTGGGCTGCATGTTCACTTCGTTGAAGGTGGTGAGCAGCGCCGCCGTGTTCTGCACTTCCTTGAGGCGCTCGGCGATGCGGGCGCGGATGCGCGTCATCGGCACGCGCTCTTCGGGACGGGGGCCGCTGGGCAGCACAACCGCCGACTTGGCTGCCTGGGGTGCAGGCTGAGCAGCAGGTGCAGGAGCGCTGGCGCCCATCGCGTCCGCCTTGGTGATGTTGTTCTTGGGGCCGGTGGCTGGAACTTGCGACACGTCCAGACCCTTTTCCTCCACGATCTTGCGCACAGCAGGGGAAAGGTCTTCACGGCGCTCACCGCTCTGGGCGGCAGGCTGGGTGCCGGTGCTGTCGGGCTGCTGCGCCGTGCCGCCGGCGGTGGTTTCGCTCGCCACTGGGCCGCTCGCCTGGTCCTGAGCGGCAGGAGCCGGGGCCGCTGCGTCGCCCTCGCCCATCGTGCCAAGCACTTCTTCGCTCAGCACGGTGTCGCCCTCGTTCTTGGCGATGCTCTGAAGCACGCCGTCTTGTTGGGCAGTGACTTCCAGCACGACCTTATCGGTCTCGATTTCGGCCAGCAGCTCACCGCGCTTGACCGCTTCGCCGGGTTTCTTATGCCAGGTCAGCAGCGTGCCTTCGCTGACCGATTCGGAAAAAACAGGAACTTTGATGTCCGCCATAGCCCCTCGATTGTAGCCCTCCAGCCGGCTCAGAGGCTCATATATAGGGTGCTGTCCCTTTGGCATGAACGAAAGGTTTCCTTCTCGCCTCTTCTGTTTCTCTTTGCTGGCAATGATAGAGGAGAAAAAAGAAGACGTTTTCTGCGACGGTTTTTCGCCTCGCTGCTTGTCCATTGGCAAATTGCTGAGTACAGATGTCGTGCTGGACGCAATTTTCCCGCACCTCCTGAAACCACTTGAAATGCTTGAGGCGAGGGGGTTGACAGATTTATCTGGGGCGGGTACTATTTCTGAGCCTCGAACGAGGCGGGACGCATGAAAAGGAAAGAGCAAGTGCGAGAACAGGCTCGTCCGACAGGATGAGGCACACGGAACTCACCCCGAGTTCTCCAGATG
>OBCO01000210.1_pt1 | contig 96517 bp, 83 predicted proteins | sample 1495971 | NCBI WGS metagenome assembly OBCO01 (sample SAMN04168690, study PRJEB22393) | synthetic metagenome | isolation source: purchased from BEI Resources HM-276D | reverse complement strand
CCAATAACAACCAACAACCCTCAAAACACCCGGCCCACAAAACCAGACCAGGCCAGTGTCGGACCCTCATGTAGTGCAAATCCCCAGCACAGGCATAACAAAACCGCCCGGCGCGCGGCTGGGCGGGGTGGAGCGGGCGACGGGAATCGAACCCGCCTCTGAAGCTTGGGAAGCTTCCATTCTACCGATGAACTACGCCCGCAACTCATCGTCCCGAAGGAATCGACCTGTCGATCATATCGTCACGCCGGATAACAGTGCAACCTGCGTTGCTTGGGCATGGTGTGGGAGTGCTGGGCGGAGGGTGCGATGACGAGTCGTGGTGGCGGCGTCGGGAGGGTGTGGGTGGCGGCGTCGCCCGGCACTCAGCCTCTGTCCCATCCGCACGCTACCAGGCCCGATACACTGGGCTTGCCTGACTGATTGGAGTTCCCATGCCTCGTCCCGTGGTGGCGGCCGCGATCGTTGATTCCCTGAGCGACCCCACGATGCTGCTCGCCTGCTCACGCGCCTACCCGCAGGAGCTGCGCGGCCAGTTCGAGCTGCCCGGCGGCAAGATTGAGGAAGGTGAGGACCCAACAGCCGCCCTCACGCGCGAGATCGCCGAGGAGCTTGGCGCCCGCCTGACGATCGGCGAACGCGTGTGCCCCGAGGGTGGTCAGTGGTGGCCGATCCTGGGCGGGCGCGTCATGGGCGTATGGCTCGCCGAGGTTGCATCGAACTCGCAAGAGCCGCGCGCAGGCGCGTCGCACCTTGAGGCCAAGTGGGTGCCCCTCGCGGACCTCGCTGCGCTTCCGTGGATTGCCGCTGACCTGCCGATTGTCGAGGCCGTGGTCACCCGCGCCACTCGCTGACGTCTGAACACTGCCCCATTTGACGACACATAGGGGCAAGATGTCAGAATAAGCGCATGCCGAAGATCATTGGGGAGTCCCTCGCCTCTCATCGCGAGCTGACCCGTGCGCGCCTGTTTGAGGCGCTGGGGTCGCTGATGGGGGAGCAGTCCTTCGAGTCGATCACCATGAGTCAGATCGCCGAACGCGCGGGGGTCGGACGCACGGCGGTCTACAACCACTTCGCGGACAAAGAGGTGCTTCTGCTCGCCTACATGCGCGAGGTGACCAGCGAGTTTGCGCGTGTCCTGACGCAGCGCCTTGAAGCCGAGCCGGACCCGCTCATGCGCCTGCGCATCTATATTCGCTCCCACCTGCAGATGATTGGCCGCTACCACGTGAAGGCCGGCATGGGCCTGCGCCGCCAGATGTCCGGCCAGGGTGCCTCGCATCTGCATGATCATGCGGGCCTTGTGGGTGAGGTCCTGATTGGCATCCTTGACGAGGCCATGGAACGCGGGCTGATCGCCGAGCAGAATACCCTCGGCGCGGTTCACTTGATCCACGCAACCCTGCAGGGCCAGCGCCTCCCCAAGAATCCAGAGCATCGGGAGTCGGCGCTCGCCCTGGTGGAGACCTTCATCTTGCGAGGCTTGGGCGCTTCAGAGGAGAATGTGCGCCAGGTCACCGCTTCCTCTGTCGCTTCGGGGGAATAGAGGGCGCATCGTGCCCGTTGAATAAGACAGTTCACGCGAGGCCCCACGGGCCCGCCCCAACGACCGTCGGATGAGCCGGCGATAATAGGAGAAACATGGCTACCGTTACCCTCACGCAGGAGAACTTCGAGCAGACCGTGTCCGCCGGCGGAATCGTCCTGGTGGATTTCTGGGCGACCTGGTGCGGCCCGTGCCGTCAGTTCGGCCCCATCTTTGAAGAGGCCTCCGAGAAGTACCCGGACATCGTGTTCGGCAAGATCGACACGGACGACCAGCAGCAGCTGGCGATGGCCGCTCAGATCACCTCGATCCCGACCCTCATGGTCTTCCGCGACGGCATCGTCGTGTTCCGTCAGTCCGGTGCGCTGCCGCTGTCCGCTCTCGAGGATCTGATCTCTCAGGTCCAGAACCTCGACATGGATGAGGTGCGCAAGCAGATCGCCGAGATGGAGGCGAAGGAATCTGCCGAGTGATGAGCTCGTGACAAGGCCCCGAGGCGCGTTGCCTCGGGGCCTTTCGTATGTGGTGGCGGGTCACTCGCTCGGCAGCCGCGCCGACCGGCGGGTGATGAGTTCGTAGTCGGCGTGGTCGCCCACCATGAACGAGTAGTCGCCGACGATTTCGAAGCCGTGGCGCGCGTAGAAGCGTTGCGCCCCGTAGTTTTCGCTCCAGACGCCGATCCACAGGGTGCGGGGTCCGTCGCGCTCGAGCCAGTCGAGCGCCGTAGTGAGCAGAGCGGTCCCGCGGCCGCCACCTTGGTGGCCCTGCAGGATGTAGAGGCGCTGGATTTCCCCATCGTCGGGTGCGACGTCGGGGTGGGGCAGGTGCGCGGGGCATGCGGTCACGTAACCGATTGGGGCCTGGGATGTCGACGAGGCCGGGGCCTCGTCACCCGGTTCTGGCGCGCGCGGGTGGTCGTCGGGGGAGGGCGTCCCGGACGCTGCCTCGGCCTCGCAGGCCACGTCCTCGAAGAGGAGCCATGTTGCCCGTTCCGGGTCCGCGAGTTCGCCGCGCAGGACGTCGGGAGCGTAGGCCTCGTCGAGGAAGGCCTCCAGGTCACCGGGATCGTAGAGGTGCCCGAAGGTCTGCGTGAAGCAGGTGCGCGAGAGGGTGGAGAGCGCCTCGGCGTCTGCGGGGGTGGCGCGGCGGATCATGGCTGCCTTTCGTCGGTTCATCACCCATCGTAGGGGCGAGGATGTGGGACGCCCAGCCGGCGGGACGGTCCCTGAGAAATCCCTGAAAAGACGGGGATAGCGTTGCTGCGTGAATGAGGCGCACCTTACAATTGGGCAACGCCGTTCATCGAAGGAGACGCACGTGGCACACAAGACCCGCACCGCCCAGGTGCTCGATATTGTCAAGGTCCTTGCCTGGGTAGTCATCGCGGTGGCTTTGGTGAAGTTCGCCTTCTTCCCCGCCGTTCAAGAGGATGAGGGCAGCGACGGGATGGACCCGGGCGGTAACTTCGGGCAGATGACGATCGAGGTTGGCCGCGCGGACATCACGAATACAGTGAGCGTGACGGGGACGATCCAGGCCGACGAGCCGGTAGTGGCGCGCGCGACCTTGGACGGCAACGTCGTGCGCACATTCGTCAACGACGGCGACAAGATTGCCAAGGGTGACGCCATCGTCCAGATCCGCAAGGAGTTCCCCGGCGAGACCCGCCAGGTCACCGACGAGGAAGGCAACGTGAGCGTCGAGACCTCCGAGCCGACCTACAAGTACGAAACCATCGTGTCCCCCGGCGATGGCACGGTCTCGACGGGCGTGCTGGTCGGCCAGCAGTTCGCTATTGGCGACACGGTTGCGACCGTCGCCCCCGCGACCTTCTCTGCGGTCGCCTCCCTCAGCGCGGACCAGATGTACCGCCTGCAGGACGCACCGTCGACCGCGACCGTCACCATTAAGAACGGGCCTGCTCCCTTCGAGTGCACGGGTGTCAAGTTGGTGAGCCCGACCGGCAAAGCCCAGGACCCCAAGGCGAACGCCGGCTCCGACAACGGCGCCTCGTCCTCGACGGACCTGAAGGCCCGCTGCGCGATCCCCTCCGACCAGACGGTGTTCGCCGGCCTGCAGGTGACCCTTGAAATGACGGCGGGATCGGCGACGAGCGTCCTCGCGGTGCCGATCTCCGCGGTCGAGGGCCGCTACCAGTCCGGCTCCGTCTACCTGCCGACCTCCGACCCGACCAAGCCCGAGAAGCGTGCCGTTACCCTGGGCATCACGGACGGCAAGATGGTCGAGGTCAAGGAGGGCCTCACGGAGGGCGAGGAGATCCTCGAGTTCACCCCGACCTCGAACAAGGACAATCAGGACGGCCAGACCGGCCCCTACGGTGGCATGGACTCCGGCATGGCCGGGGGATCGGGCGACTCGGCGGGCACGCCATGAGTCTCGTATGCCTGCGGGATGTCAGCCGCACGGTGACCCTGCCCGATGGGGAGGATCTGCACATTCTACGCGGCGTCAACCTGGACGTTGCGCAGGGGGAGCACGTCTCCATCGTGGGCCGCTCGGGCACGGGGAAGTCCACGATGCTGAACATCATCGGTCTCCTGGACGCCCCCACTTCGGGCACGTACGAGCTGGACGGCGTGGATACGACGCGCCTGGGCGAGGGGCGTCGTGCGCGCATGCGCGGGGAAGACTTCGGCTTCGTGTTCCAGCAGTTCAACATCTTTTCGGCGCGCACGGCCGCCGAAAACGTCGAGGTTCCCCTCCTGTACGCGCCCGGCCCGCAGCTGCTGCGTCGGCGTTCGATCGCCGTCGACATGCTCGAGCGCGTGGGCCTGGGTGAGCGCGCAGACTCCTACCCGGGAGAGATGAGTGGCGGCGAGCAGCAGCGCATCGCGATCGCGCGCGCCCTCGTGCGCCGCCCGCGCGTCATCCTCGCCGACGAGCCGACGGGTGCCCTCGACCCGGACACAGGCGGCGTCGTCATGGCCCTCCTCGAGGAGGTCGCCCGCGAGTCCAACGCTGCCCTCATCGTTATCACGCACGACATGGCCGTGGCAGCGCGGGCGCAGCGCGCCTACGAGCTCTACGACGGCACGCTGCACGAGGTCGAGGATCCCTCCGCGCTCACCCAACGCGCGGAGGCCGGGCACTCGGGTGACGAGGCTGTGGCTGGGCAGGAGGGTGAGCAGTGAACGCTGTCAGTCAGATCCTGGGCGCTCTCATCGAGGCCTGGGGCGAGGTCAAAGTACAGAAGGCGCGCGTCGTCCTCTCCCTCGTGGGTGTGGTCGCGGCTGTGGCCGCCATGACGATCGTTATCGCGCTCGGTGACCTGCTCCTGCAGTCCTCGCGCGAGTTGGCGGAACTGTACGAGGGTCGCTCCGTTACCCTGCGCCTAACCCCCGAAAGCTCCTCGAACGCCTCGGAAGGACCGGCGACTGGCGGGCCCTACCAGGAGGCGTCCGATCCCGCCGCGGCCACCGCCGCGCAGACGGCGAAGCGCCCCGACGAGAAGGACACGATCGGTGAGGCCATGGGGACCCTGGCCGAGCGCACGGACATTCACTACTGGTCGCGCTTTTCCAGCGGCGGCGGGGATATCGTCGAAACGCGACAGGCCCGCTCCAGCGGACAATTCCGCGGATACCCCCTGACGAAGATCGCCGACATGGTTGACGGCGTCGCGTTCCAGGGCGTGGACCCCTCCTATGCGGTCATCTACCGCACCCGCATGCTCGCGGGACGCTGGGTCGAGAGCAGTGATGCCGACCAGCGCCTGATTCCCGTCGTCATCTCGCAGTCCCTCTGGGATCAGCTGGGGCGCGCCCCCATCGACCAGGTGCCGATCGTCCTGCACACGAGCGAGGGCACGGCGATGCGCGTCGTCGGCGTCACCAAGTCGAAGAGCTCCTACGACATGCCGACCGTGTTCGCGCACTACGACGCGGCGCGCGTGTCCTTCCCACAGATGACCTCCCAGGCCATGATCGCGTGGGTGGGCACCGAGAACGCCGACCAGGCCCGTGAGAACCTGCCGCGTGCACTGGCCTCCATCCTCGGTGAGGGCTGGCGGGTGTCCGTCTCGGGTGGCGAGCACGAGGATATTGGCGAGGAGCAGCTCGGCACGATCTCCAACGTCATCATGGTGATCGGCGGCATCATTGTGTTCCTGGGTGCCCTGGGCCTGCTCAACGTCGCGATCGTGACCGTGCGCCAGCGCGTGCGCGAGATCGGCATCCGCCGCGCCGTCGGTGCCTCCGCGGCGCGTGTCTTCTTCGCCGTCTTCATGGAGTCGGTCGTCGCAACCTTCGTCGCTGGCGTCATCGGTGTGGGCATCGCGGTCGTCGTCGTCCGATTCCTGCCCCTGGAGGCGCTCAACATCACCCTGAGCGACACCCCGGCCTTCCCCGCCGGTGCCGCCATCGCCGGCGTCGCCATCTCCACGAGCATTGGCGCCCTGTGCGGCATCATCCCGGCACTCGCGGCCGTGCGCATCAAGCCGATCGACGCGATCCGCTACTGATTCACTGACGAGGCCGTGGGTGCCTCCCGGGTCCGCGCGCGGCGGGCATGGGGTGCCCCGGCCTCGTCCTATGAGTGTTAGCGGGGGAGCGAGACCCGCTTGGTGTCCTCGTTGTAGACGATCATGCCGTCCTTCAGGAGCGCCCGATAGACGCGGGTGGGCTGGTAGCGGTCGCCCCCATCGATGCGGGCGGCGTCGAGGACTTTGCGTTTGGTGAGGCCGTCGGTGCCCTCGAAGTGGGCGGTGCGCAGTGCCTTCATGATGCGTCCGCGCGCCTGGCGGTCGGTACCCGCGTAGGGCTGGGGCGTGGGACGCTTCTCGTCCTTGGGGAATCCGGCGGCGGCCCACGCGCAGTTGTCGTGGATCGTGCACTCGTCGCAGGAAGGGTTGAGCTGCGTGCAGACCAAGGCCCCGAATTCCATGAGAGACAAACTGACCTCGGCCGCGTGGTGCCCGTCTTCGGGCAAAATTGCGTCGGCCCGCATCGTTTCCGCTTTCGAGGGGGTGGTGTGGGGAGGAAACTCCCGGCCGTCCAGAAATCTGACCAGCACGCGACGCACGTTCGTGTCTAGGACCGGCACGCGGATTCCGTGGCGGAACGCGAGCAGCGCGGATGCGGTGTAGGTACCGACGCCCGGCAGGAGCGTCAGCTCTTTGAGGGAGAGGGGGACCTCTCCGTCGTGCTTCTCGACGATCGCGGCCGCGCAGGCCTTGACACGCAGGGCGCGGGAAGGGTATCCGAGGTTTGCCCAGGCAACGATGATGTCGGCGGAGGAAGCGGCCGCCACGTCCGCCGGCGTGGGCCAGCGTTCCATCCATTCGAGCCAGATCGGCTGGACGCGCGCGATGGGCGTCTGCTGGCTCATGATCTCAAAGACGAGGGTCCCCCAGTCAGAGACGTCGGCTGCGCGCATTGGTAGGTCGCGCTTGTGCGTCGCGAACCAATGGGGCAGGTCGCAGTGGAGTGCTCGTGTGGCCTCCGCCGATGGATTGATGAACACTCAGTCAGTCTATGGAACAAAACTTCATCGTGATGAACGAAAGGAACTATGCTGTGATCTGCTCCATAATAACGGATGGGTATTGTACAAAATCAGAAGGTTCCGCTAATCTTACCGTGTTTTCAAAAATGCCCTTATGGGCTCCCATCAACACATAGGAGGCACTATGTCCGCTCCTCAGCAGCCCGTCTTCAATCAGCCTGCGCAGGGCAAGTCCCGTGTCGTCGCCGGCCTGCTCAACCTGTTCCTCGGCGCCCTCGGCGCCGGTGAGTTCTTCCTCGGCTACACCCAGTACGGCATCTACAAGCTCGTCATCTCCATCGCGTTCACCGTGCTGGGCTTCCTGGATCTCGGCTTCATCTCGACCCTTATCGGCCTGCTCAACTACGTGTGGTGGGTCGCTCTGCTCGCCATGGCCGTCCTGACCTTCATGGGCAAGTGGATCTACGAGAAGGACGCCAGCGGCGTTCCTACCGTCTGAGCTGTGTTCATGCGCACAGTGGGTGCGCGTGAGTAACCTCGAGCGCGGGGCCCGGCATTGCGCCGGGCCCCGCGCCTTTTCTCCGACCGGGTGGTGTTCTCCGGGATTGATCAGGGGGGTATCGGGGATGGACTGGGTATCGCCAAGTGCCGACCCCACGCTACCCTGTACCGGTACGGCCATTTCGGCCCCCACGTCTATTATCGAAAGGCTTTCCCATGACGACGCCCGATCCGCAGGCCACCCCCTTCCAGCCCGAGGACGCCCCCGAGGTCCCGGCCTTCCCCCAGGCCTCGGCCCCCGTCTACGACGAGGCCACGGCGACGCCCGGCTCGACGACCTACGGCACTGCGTATGACGCCCCCGCGGCCAGCCCCTACGCCCAGCCGGAGCAGGGCTACGGCGTCCCCGGCCCCGACGCGAACGCGCAGGGCGCTTACGGTGCGGATGCCTACGGTCAGCCCGGCTACGAGCAGGCCGCCTACGCTGCAGGCCAGCAGGCCTACGGTCAGCAGGCCTACGGTCAGCAGGCTTACGCGCAGCCTGCTTACGGTCAGCCTGTCTTCGGCACCGCCCCCAAGCAGTGGATCGTCGCTCTGCTCCTGGCGCTCTTCCTGGGTGCCCTGGGTATCCACAACTTCTATCTTGGTTACACCACCAAGGGCATCATTCAGCTGATTCTGACGATCACCATGATTGGTGCGCCTATCGCCGCCATCTGGGCGTTCATTGAGTTCATCATGATCATCGCTCGCTCGGGCTCGTACGCATACGACGCTCAGGGCCAGCCCCTGCAGTGATCCCCTGAGGCTGTTGTCGCGGCGCCGAGTATGCGACAATCGAGTCATGCTGCTCAGTGACCGCGACATCAAGGCCTCTCTGGATTCTGGACGTATCCAGCTCGACCCGCTCGACCGGGACCTGGTCCAGCCGGCCAGTATCGACGTGCGCCTGGATCGCCTGTTCCGACTCTTCGATAACCACCGCTACCCGGTGATCGACCCGGCGGCGGACCAGTCGGACCTCACCCACCAGGTCGACGTGGGCCCCGATCAGCCCTTCGTGCTGCACCCCGGCGAGTTCGTCCTGGGCGCCACCTACGAGCTGGTGACCCTCGGCAACGACATTGCCGCGCGCCTCGAGGGCAAGTCCTCCTTGGGCCGCCTCGGCCTGCTCACCCACTCGACGGCGGGCTTCATTGACCCCGGCTTCTCGGGCCACGTGACTCTGGAGCTGTCGAACACGGCGACGATGCCGATCCTGCTCTACCCCGGCATGAAGATCGGGCAGCTGTGCTTCTTCGACCTGTCCTCCCCAGCTGAGCACCCCTACGGTTCCAGCGGCCTCGGCTCTCATTACCAGGGCCAGCGCGGGCCGACTCCCTCGCGCACCCACGAGCGCTTTACGCGCACCCGCATCGAACGGTGATACCCGATGTCGGCTCTTCCTCCTCCACCGCCCTCCCGGCTTGAACGCATGCGCGCCGAGCGTGCCGAGCGTGCGGCCCGCGAGGCGAGCTATCCGCCAGCACCGGATTCCGCCGACCTGCCGGAGCCTCCCGCTCCCGAGCCGGCTGACCTGCAGGCACCGCCCCCGCCGGAGCCGCCCGAACCGACGCCCGTCATGGGTGTTCCTCAGGTGCAGATCGCGCCGCAGCGAAGCGCCGGTCACGAGGCCGAGGCCGGCATCCCCCCGGTGGCTCCCAGTCAGACGCGCACGGGCGTCATTCAGGGCGTTGCACTGCCCGGTATGACGCCGCGCGAGCAGGTCACCAACAGGGACGAGGCCCCTCAAGCCGCGCCGGTGAGGCGTTCCCTCAAAGAGCGCATGGCCTCGGCCTCCCATTCGTTCGCGGACCCGACGCCGATGAGCGTGACGGACAGCCCGCTCACCCAGACGAACGTCGGCTTGACGACGATGACCTCGACGGACGCTGCCTTCCAGATCGCGGCCGACGGTGAAGTCACGAGCGCTGAGGCCACCATCCCGATCGCCGCCGCCATCGAGGTGAGCGAACCCGCCGGCGTCCTCGACTTGGACGTTGCGCGCGAGCATCACCTGTTCCTCGTCTCCGACGCGGTTGATCCAGCCGAGCTCGAGGCCCTCGCGATTTCCATGTGGGACGAGGCCGGATGGATCGCCCCGGGACGCCTGCGCCTCTCCTCCGACGCCGAGCTGGAAGGCCCGTGGACCCTCGACCAGCCGACGCGCGCGGCGCTGGGCACCCCGGCCTCGCTGTCCAACGCGTGGGTCCTGCGCTGCCCGCAGGCGCCCGCCCGCCAGCAAAACAACGGCGTCATGGGCGAGTGGGACAAGGCGTTCCCCGACGGCCTGCCCACGGGCCTGGAGTACCGCGTGCTCGAGGCGCTGCGCCGCATGGCCCGCCGCCTCGCGGGCGGACTGCGCATCGCGGGCAGCGGCTACGTCATGGTCCCCGACGCCGACTCGGCAGTGAACCTGACGGTGTACTCGCCGCGCTGGATCAACCCCGAGGATCTGCTCTCCGCGATGCGTGAGCGCGCCGGTTTCGAGCAGATGAAGGACGCGCGCGACATCACGCCCGAGGCCCCCAAGCCCGTCCCGCTGACCCCCGCGCAGATCGCCCAGATCGAGAAGCTGAAGGCCGAGCTGGGCCCGGTGCGCAAGGACATCGCCTCCAAGATCGCCAAGGCCCGCGAGGAGCACGAGGCACAGCGCGACAAGCCGCAGGTCGTCGACGGCTACGCCCTCATGAGTCCGATCGGCCACCGCTCGGACATGATGATCGAGGTCCACGCCGTGCCCACGCCGCCGCGCGTCTTGCGCTGGGAGCCGTGGACGGCCGGAGCCATCATCGAATACCAGGTCCGCTGGCTGCCCACCTCCGCGCCGACGCCCGGCGTTGGCGCGATGAGCCGCACCGCTCGCCTCGAGCGCCTGCGCTCGACCCAGGACGTGGAGAAGGCCGCCGGCATGATCGCGACCCTGGTGGGCGGCAACGTCATCGACGAGGACGGCTTCCTCGTCGGCCTCGAGGAAATCTCCCCTGAGGACGGGGAATAGGCCACCTGTAGACGGTGGGGGTGTCACCCGCTAAGGTGAATGTGTTTTCATATCCACACGAAGGAAAGGACATGCCATGAAGCTCTCTGCACGCAACCAGCTCCCCGGCACCGTCGTTGAGGTCTCTCAGGGCGCCGTGAACGGCATCGTCAAGATCGAGGTCGCCCCCGGCCTGGTCATCTCTTCGTCGATCACGAACGCCGCCATCGAAGATCTTGGCCTGACCGTCGGCTCCAAGGCTGTCGCTGTCATCAAGGCCTCCAACGTCATCGTCGGCGTCGAGGACTGATTTTCTTTCGTTAAAGAGTGGCCCCGCAGGTTTTCCTGCGGGGCCACCCTCTCGTCTGTGTGCGTGCGTTACTGGCCGCGCTTGACGGAGTCAAGCAGCATGACGGCCACGTCCCGCACCTCTGGGAGCTTCCCACCCGACGAGGCCGTGGCGGCGTCGTTGTTCGCGCCGCCCTGGTCGGCGTCGGAGGAGACGAAGCCGGCGGACGTGCCCGAGGCGGAGCCGAGCATCTGGGAGCAGAAGGGGCAGGCTGTCGCGACGACGTCAGCGCCCGTGGAGGCGGCCTCGACGATGCGGGCGTCCGCGATCCGGATCCCGCGCGTCTCCTCGAACCAGGCGTGCGCGCCGCCCGCGCCGCAGCACATCGCGCGGTCGCGGTTGCGCGGCATCTCGACGAGCTCCACGTTCGGCAGGGAGCCCACGAGCTCGCGCGGCGGCTCATAGACGCGGTTGTGGCGTCCCAGGAAGCACGCGTCGTGGTAGGTGACCTTCAGGGGCGCGCCGACCGAGGGAGCGCTGTCCGCGGACTGTGCCCCGGCCTCGTCCGTGGAGTCCGTGCCCGCGGAGGCAGGTGAGGCGGTGGGCGCCACCGGCGTGAGGAGGCCGTCGCGCACCAGGCGGTTGAGGAGCTGCGTGTGGTGGACGACGTCGAAGGAGCCGCCCAGCTCCGGGTACTCGCCGGCGATCGTGTTGAAGCAGTGGGCGCAGGACACGACGATCTTCTGGGGCTTGGCTTCCTTGAGCGTGTCGATCGCCTGGGCGGCCAGCATCTGGAAGAGCGCCTCGTTTCCGGCGCGGCGGGCCGGGTCGCCCGTGCAGGACTCGCCCGATCCGAGGACCGCGAAGGACACGCCCGCCGTGTGCAGCAGCTCGGCGACGGCCGCGCTGGTCTTCTTCGCCGTGTCATCGTAGGCGCCCGCGCAGCCCACCCAGAACAGGTAGTCAACCTCGGAGGCGTCCTTGATGTCCTCGCCGACGACGGGGATGTCGAAGTCCAGCTTCTTCGCCCAGTCCATGCGCTTGCGGGCCGGCTGGTTGTAGGGGTTCGCCTTGGATTCCATGCCGCGGAACGCGCGGCCCAGCTCGCGGGGGAACGCGCCCTCCATGAGGACCTGGTGGCGGCGCAGGTCAAGGATGTGGTCGATGTGCTCGATGTCGACGGGGCACTGCTCGACGCAGGCGCCGCAGTTCGTGCAGTCCCACAGGACCTCTTCGGAGACGACCTCGGGGACCAGGGGAGCGGTGACCGCGGAGACGCCCTCGGGACCGGTCGCGCCCGACAGGGACAGAGCGGACACCAGGTCGAAAGAGTGCGGCGAGGCCGGCACGCCCTTGTCGAGGAGGACCTCCCCATCCTCGAGCTTCTGGTGGCCCTCCTCCTGCTCGACGATCTGCACGTTAGAGGCGGACTCCATGTGGTCGCGCAGGCCCATGATGAGCAGCTTCGGGGAGAGAGGCTTCTGCGTGTTCCACGCGGGGCACAGCTCCTGGCAGCGGCCGCACTCGGTGCACGAGTACAGGTCCAGGCGGGCCTTCCACGAGAAGTCGTCGATCGTGCCCACGCCGAGGACCGTGTCCTCGGGCAGGTCGTCGAAGTCGTCCTCGCTGGTGACGGGCTTGCCGTCAATGAGCATGTGGTCGGCTGGTCCCAGGGACTTCGTGCCGTCCGCGTTGCGACGCGTGTACAGGTTGAGGATCGCGACGAAGCGGTGCCAGGCGACGCCCATGCCCGTCTGGATGCCGACAACCATCAGCCAGGTCATGGAGGTGATGACTTTGAGGGCGCTGACCAGCACGATCGCGTTCGCCAGCGAGGCGGCCGAGGAGGAGGCAGCGGCCGCGAAGAGCGCGCCGAGCCAGCCGGTGAGGGGGAAGTGCAGGGCGCTCGCGTGGGCCTCGAGGCCCGGGGTGGCGCTGAACAGCGCGTATTCGAGGCCGCGCAGGGCCACGACGCACGCGCACACGATGAGGATGACCCACTCGACGAAGAGCGCCTGCCAGCGGGTCGAGCCCAGGAATCGGGAGGCCAGGCCGCGCGGGGAGGAGTCTCGCGGGTGGGGCTTGGCCAGGGACGAGGGCGGGGTGCCTTCCGGGTCGGCTGCGGCAGCAGCGGCGTCGGGGTCGTCGTTCGAGAGGGCCGCCTCGGCGGCCGTGCCGTGCCCGGCGCGCTGGCGCACGACCATCAGGGCGATGATGCCTGCCAGGCCGCCCCAGGCGAAGACCTCGGTGAGCCACTCCCACGGCGCGAAGTTGCCGAGGAGGGGCAGCGTGAAGGTCTGGACGCGCAGCTGGGCGTAGCCCGTCACCAGGGTGAGGAAGAGGATCGGGAAGGACACCATGACGAGCCAGTGGGCGGCCTTGATCCAGGGGCGGCCCTTGAATTCGCGGTGCGTGAGGGCTGCAGAGATGACGCCCCAGAGGCGCTTGCCCACGGGGGTCAGGCGCCCCGGGTCGGGCGTGCCCGCCGAGACCGTGCGCCACATGTGCGTTAGGCCTCGCGCGAATGACAGGACGGCCACAGCGCTCACCAGCAGGGCGAGTCCCCACATGACGGCGCTCAGCGTCGGATTGGCCACGTTTCCTCCTCATTATTGCTGCACTCCATTGTGTCATCTCGACACTGGAGAGACCGATTCTGCCCCGCAAAGCGTGCGCAATTACGCGCTGAGCGCCGTGTCCGTCGGGCGATGCGTGTGCGCGCCATAACGTGGATACGTGCAACGAAGTGCAAAAAAATGTGCGAGAGTGAGAGCGTGCTTCCCGTCTCGCAGCCAGACATGACACTGTCCGACCAGGAACTCTTCGGAGACGATCACCCGCACGATCACTGCGGGGTCTTCGGAGTATGGGCCCCGGGCGAGGACGTTTCCCGCCTGACCTACTTCTCCCTCTACGCATTGCAACACCGCGGCCAACAGAGCGCGGGTATTGCGACGTCGAATGGCAAGCAGATCCTCGTGTACAAGGATCAGGGCCTCGTCTCGCAGGTGTTCTCCGAGCAGTCCCTCCAGGGCCTGCGCGGCCACATCGCCCTGGGACACGTCCGCTACGCGACGACCGGCGCGGACGTGTGGCGCAACGCCCAGCCGACGCTGGGCCCCACCCCCACGGGCACGCTCGCCCTGGCCCACAACGGCAACCTCACCAATACGGTCGAGCTGCGCGAGCTGGCCTCTGAGATCGCCGATGACGGCGAGGACTTCGAACGCGGCGCCTCCACCGACACCTCTCTCGTGACCGCGCTGCTGGGTATGGCCGACCGTATCCCGGGGCCGACCCCCTTCATCGCGTCCCCGTCCGTGACTCCGTCCGAGACCGATGGGGACGAGGCCGCCCCGGCCTCGTCGCTTGCTGACAACCTTGAGCCCGCGCCCCTCGTCGGCGCCGCCCTGAAGGTCCTGCCGCGCATCAAGGGCGCGTTCTCCCTGGTCTTCATGGACGAGAACACGCTGTACGCCGCGCGCGACCCGCACGGCTACCGCCCGCTCGTGCTGGGCCGCCTGGCCTCCGGCTGGGTCGTCGCCTCCGAGACTGCTGCCCTGGACCTGTGTGGCGCGACCTTCGTGCGCGAGGTCGAGCCCGGCGAGCTCATCTCGATCGACGCGTCGGGCGTGCACTCGCGCCGCTTCGCCGTGCGCCGCTCCAACACCTGCGTCTTCGAGTATGTGTACCTGGCCCGCCCCGACACGACGATCGGCGGGCGCCGGATCGTCGCCGCGCGCCACGAGATGGGTGCCGCGCTGGCGCGCGAAAACCCCATTGAGGCGGATCTGGTGATCCCCACGCCCGACTCGGGTACGCCGGCCGCGATCGGCTACGCGCAGGAGTCCGGGATTCCCTTCGCCCAGGGTCTCGTGAAGAACGCGTACGTGGGCCGAACTTTCATCCAGCCCACGCAGTCCCTGCGCCAGCTGGGCATCCGCCTCAAGCTCAACCCCCTGCGTGAGGTCATCGAAGGCAAGCGCCTGGTCGTCATCGACGACTCGATCGTTCGCGGCAACACGCAGCGCGCGCTCGTCAAGATGCTGCGCGAGGCCGGGGCCGCCGAGGTGCACATCCGCATCTCGTCCCCGCCGGTGCTGTGGCCGTGCTTCTTCGGTATCGATTTCCCGACGCGCGCCGAGCTCATCGCCTCGTCCATGAGCGTCGAACAGGTCCGCGAATCCATCGGCGCCGACTCGCTGGCCTACCTGTCGATCTACGGCATGGTTGGTGCCACCGGACAGGGCACGTCCCTGTGCATCGGCTGCTTCACCGGCGAATACCCTGAGACGATCCCCGCCGGGACCCCCGTGCCCGGAACCCCCGATGCCACCCCCTGCTAACCTCCACGCCCGCGACGCCACCCGGCGCCGCGGGCGTTGTTCTCAACCCGACCACCCAGACACGGCCTCGTCGAGCGCCATCCGCGAAAGGCACCACCCATGACCGACATCCCCCTGGACTACGCGACCGCTGGCGTCGACACCGCTGCGGGCGACCGTGCCGTCGAGCTGATGAAGAGCGCCGTCGCCGCCACCCACGACTCCACCGTCCTGGGCGCGACCGGCGGATTTGCCGGCATGGTTGACGCGTCGGCGCTGCTGGGCATGGAGAAGCCGCTGCTCGCGACCTCCACGGACGGCGTGGGCACGAAGATAGCGATCGCGCAGGCCATGGACGTGCACGACACGATCGGCCAGGACCTGGTCGGCATGGTCGTCGACGACATCGTCGTGATCGGCGCGCGCCCCGTCCTCATGACCGACTACATCGCCTGCGGGCACGTCGTCCCCGAGCGCATCGCCTCCATCGTCACCGGCATCGCGCGCGCCTGCGAGGCCACGGGCACGCCCCTCATCGGCGGTGAGACCGCCGAGCACCCGGGCGTCATGGAACCCGACGACTACGACATCGCGGGCGCCGCGACCGGCGTCGTGGACGCCTCCAAGCTGCTGGGCCCCGAGCGCGTGGCCGATGGCGACGTCGTCCTCGCCATGGCCTCCTCCGGCCTGCACTCCAACGGCTACTCGCTGGTGCGCTCCGTCGTCTCCCGCGTCGGCGCCTCGCTGGAGTCCCACGTGGCCGAGTTCGGCCGCACCCTCGGCGAGGAGCTCCTCGAGCCCACGCGCCTGTACACGCGCCTGTGCCTCGACCTGGTCGAGCGCTTCGGCGTCGGCGGTATCCACGCCTACTCGCACGTGACCGGCGGCGGCCTGGCCGCGAACCTGTCGCGCGTCCTGCCCCAGGGCGCCATCGCCACCGTCGACCGCTCCACGTGGACCATCCCCGCCGTGTTCGACTGGGTGCGCCGCGGCGGCGATGTCACCTGGGTCGGAATGGAGGACTCCCTGAATCTGGGCGTCGGCATGGTCGCCGTCGTCTCGGCCTCCGTGGCCTCCGAGGTCCTCTCCGCGATCAATGAGGCCGGGGTGGCCGCGTGGGTCCTGGGCTCCGTCACGTCGGCCGGCGCCGACGGAACCGTGGCTGGCTTCGGGTCGGTTTCGGACCTCGGCGCGGATTCCTCCGGCGTGCGCCTCATCTCCGGTACGAAGGGCGTCCAGGCGGGCGCCGTGCTACTGCACGGCGAGTACCGCGTCGGCTGAGCGTTACGTGGCCTGAGCTGAGCTGAGCTTCGCTGAGCGGTGCGCCTGCTCTGAGTGCGTGAGAGGGGTCGAGGCCTGCGGGCCTCGGCCCCTTGTCGTGCGGGTGCCCTTGTGCGGGCGTGCGAGTGGGTGCGGGTGTGCTGGGTGGCGCGTGCGGGCCCGAGCGTACGCGTGCGTCAGAAATAGTGTTTCGGGTACGCCAAAGCGGCGGACCGGTTCTCGGTCCGCCGTGTGGCTGAGCCGTTACTTAGTGGAGGATCCACCCGTCCAGAAGGACTCATCGAGCTGTTCCGGATCGATGTCGTCTTCTTCCGCGGGCATCTCGGCGAAGTCGGCGTATTTCGAGTAGAGGTCGTCGTCGATCGCATCGTCCTCTTCGGGCTCGTCCGCCGGCACGTGTGCCAGGTACGAGTCCTCATCCGCCAGCTCGCGCTGAAGTGCGTTTAGGTCGGTGTCGGGGCTGAAATACTTCAGCTTCCGAGCGACTTTCATCTGCTTAGCCTTTTGACGGCCGCGCCCCATGGCGTCGACCCCCTCCGCGTCGTTCGGGTCCGCGTGAAGCGGTTCCCTGGGTGTTCAAAATGTTTCGTGGGACCATCATAGCTAATGACGGGCCTTGACCTCACCTTGGATTGGGTTTTGCGCGCTCAGCGGAGCGGGTGAAGGGGCGCGGATGCCCACGAAACTGGGGAAATAGAACCGGCGTAACCCTCGGCCAGTGTGGCCGGAGTTACGCCGGTTCGCGTCAGTTGGTGCTTACAGGGCCTCGGTCACGTCGGACTTGAGAGCCTGAAGCGTCTGCACGGCGGCCTCACGGGCAGCGCGACGGGCCTCGCGACGGGAACGACGCGATGAGCGGGTCGCCAGCAGGACGATCACGCCGATAGCGCCGACTGCGGAGAGGGCGACGACGCCGACCTTCTTGAGGGCCTCGGCGTTACCGTCGGCGGCGTCCTGCAGGGTCAGCGACGCGGACTTCTTGAAGGACGCGAAGCGGGCGCTGGCCTCTTCCTTCGCCTCCTGGGCGAGGGCTGCGGGCTGCACGCGCGCGTACAGCTGGTCGATCGTGGCGGCCAGTTCGGCGCGCTGACGCTCGAGGTCGGCGGTGATCTGGGCTTCTGTGCGCGGCTCGGCGGGGGCAGCCTCGCCGACGGTCACGTTACGAGTATCGAGGTTGGTGCTCACTTGCCCAGTCCCTTCTCGATGGCTTCCTTGGTGGCGGCGACCGACGCGGCCGGGTCGGGGCGGTGGGCCTGCGCGCTCTTCAGGGAGCTGACGCCCACGAGCGCCAGGATCAGCACGATCAGGAGGAGGATGCCGACGATGATCAGCGACGCCGCCCACGCGGGGACGACGAGTTCGAGGGCGACCTCGATCGTGTGGAAGACCCAGCCCAGCAGGTAGAGCGCGAAGACCGCGGCGGCCACGAGAAGGCCGATGCCCTTACCGCTCTTGGACGCGAAGGCGCGCAGCTTCGCCTTGTTCAGCTCGACCTCGTCGCGGATGATGCTGGAGATCTGGCCGGTGACCGACGCGAAGAGGGCGCCGATGCTGGGACGCGCCTCGCCGGCGGCGGGTGCGGGGGCAGCGGGCGGGTACTGCCCGGGCTGAGGGGTGGGCTGAGTCATGGATGCTCCTGCGCGTACGGGTGAACGAGGCGATGCCTCGCCTGATACGCCTAGTGTCTCACGAAGAATGGCGGCTCGCAGTGACCGTTACGTTACTCCTGCGGGGCGATCGAGCCGGGCAGGTCGGAGAGGATCTTGCGGGCGCGCACGACCAGGTCGGAGACCTCGGGCTCGGCCAGGGCCGGGTCCTCAGCTTCGACGACGGGGATGCCGCGCATCGCGGTCTCGGTGCGGGGCTCGGGCGAGGCCTGGGGGACCTCGGTCGACTGGGTTGCTTGGGCGGGGGCGGCCGCCACGCGGGTGGTCGCAGCGTCCAGGGCGGCCTCGGCCGGGTCGGGTTCCTCGGGTTCGGAGGCCTGCTGAGCGTCCGAGGTCTGTGCCCCGGCCTCGTCGGAGGTGTCGAGCGGGTGCCACGCGGGGGCCGAGGCGGACCCGGTGGGGGAGACGACCTCGTCGAAGGAGGCGGGCAGGGCCGAGGGGATCGGGCCGAGGAGGGCCTTCGGGTCCTCGGGGTTGGCCTCCAGGGAGGCGGCGATGATCGAGGCCGAGGGGGTGGGTGCGTCGAGGGCGACCCGGCCGTTCGTCAGGAGGATCGCGCGGTCGGAGGCAGCCGCGACCGCGGCGTTCGGGGTCGCGATAACGACCGCGCAGCCCGCGTCCGCGAGGGAACGCAGGAGGGGGCCGAGTTCTTCGCGCGCAGCGGCGGGTAGGGAGACCGGGTCTTCGATGAGGAAGACCTCGGCGCCGGACACGATCGCGCGGGCGATGAGGGCCTTGAAGCGCTCCCATTCGGAGAGCTCAGAGGGGAGCAGGTCGACGCGCTGGGCGAGGCCCGTGATCTGCAGGGCGCCCACGAGGTTATCCCAGTCGGCGACGGAGCCCGTCGCGGATAGGGGCGCGAGGATGTTCTGGCGGATCGTCAGGGACTCGTCGAGCGGGGAGTCCGCGCGGATCAGCGCGACCGAGCCGATGCGGCCCGCGAGGCGCGCGGCTAGCGAGCGCGAGGGGGCGGCCACGATGCGGCCGGCCTGCGGCTCCTCGAGGCCCGCGAGGATCAGGAAAAGGGCGCGGGCGCGGCGGCCCGTCGGGTCCAGGATCGCGCTCAGCGAGCGGGCGCGGAAGCCCAGGTCGATGTTGGCGAGGAGGACCGCGCCGGTCACGTGGTCCGTGTAGGTCAGGCCCAGGCCGGCGACCTGGACGCGGCCGCCGCGGCCCTTCGCGGAGAAAGAACGACGCGAGCGGTACCAGGGGCGAGGCTCGGCGGGCGGCAGGTGCACGGGGGCGGCGACGGCGTTGTTGGCGTTCGTTGCCGCGCTGTTGCCCGTGGTGCTGGTGCTGTTGGCGGGCGTGAGCTCCTGGGCGGGCTGCTGCGGCGCGGCCTGCGGGGTCGCGGTCTCGGGCGCGATGTCGCTGGCGGTCTCCGCTGTGGTCTGTGCTACCGCCGCCGCGTCGGTCGTGAGCGTGGCGGGGGAGGCCTCGGCCTCGTCGGTTGTGACGAGGGGAGTGGAGGACACGAGGGTCTCCTGCAGGTCCTGCGCGCCGTCGTCGGCGAGCGTTTCTGCGGTGTCAGTGGTGGGGGCGTCGACCTCGTGGGTGGTGCCGCTGAGGATCTCCTCGAACGACGAGAGGGCGCTGCGCGGGGCGGGTGCCTCGTCGGAGGTGTAGGCGGGGGTCGAGGCGGCTCGCTCGGCGCCGGCGCGCGCGGCGTCGGCCGTCACGTCGGCCAGCTCCTGGCTGTCCGAGCCATGCAGGTTTTCACGCGGGTCATTCGACATGCCCCCATTGTTTCAGGATCGTGTCGATTGTGTCGTAATGGCGCGCGGAAGTGGGTGGGGTGATACGTTTGTGAGGTCCTGCTAGTACTCGACGCGACCGCGGTCGCGGTGTTCCCCGGCAGGGGATGATCCCGTGTAGTGCATTAGGAAGAGTCTTGGAAGGACGTATTCCCCGCGAAAGCGGGGATTTTTCTATTTGAAGACGGGTGAATGAAATCCTGTCTGCAATATCGAGAACGTGTATTGCATAATAGAATTTCTTCTGTTATGGTTACTCCATCACCTCCGAGGGGGTGGTGACAGCTCCGCTGGTGCTGTCGGGCTCAACATTTTCAGAGTAACCGCATGAGCTCATGCTAGTGCGCATGCCGTGCTCAGAGGATGGTTTCGACTCAAGGAAGAGGAAATGGCCCGAAAAGACAAGCAGAGAGTTTCGTTATCGACGCCAGCAACTGCGGAACCCCCAGTTTTCCCTGCCGCCCAGCCTGGCCTCGGCGCTGCTGATCTCTCCGAAATGGCCAGGAGTTTCTGGGCGAAGAGTGGAGACTCCGGCAGCTGGCTGTCCGTCGTCCAGCACCTGATGGATGCCGCTGACGTTGCGGGGCTCCTCTTCGACGACTACCTGAGCGAGCATCATCGCAGGCTGATGGCCTCAGTATGGGGAGGAGATCGCGCCAAGGCTCGGGCCTCGTTTGTGTTCCTCGCAGGGGTGCACGATGCGGGCAAAGTGAGTCCCCAGTTCGCATGCCAGCGCCAAGATCTGGCTCAGCTGATCCGCAGCGAGGGGCTGGTCGTCATGCGCAAAGCCGACTACGCTGAACGTTCCTTCCTTCCCCATGGCCTCGTCAGTCAGTTTGCGCTTCAGGAGGAAATCGCTGCGGGTGGCGGTGATGGATCCCGGGCTCTCCAATGGGCGATCCTCGTTGGGGTGCACCACGGTCGATACCCGGACGCAGGTGCCGTGTATGTCGCACGACAGCAGTACAAGACGCAAGAAGGTTCGCGTGAGGATGATCCCCGTTGGGGTCAGGTTCGCTCGGAGATTCTTCGATGGATGGCTGCGCGCAGCGGTTTCCCGCTCGTTGCACCCGGAACTGCCCTGCCGGAGCTGCCCATCGCAGTGGCATCCGCCTACGCCTCGGCCCTCGTGATTGCAGACTGGCTTGCATCCAACGAGGATTACTTCCCGCTTCGGCCTCGACCGGTCGATGAGGCTGGAAAGCTGTCGATCGATGGGTACCCCGAGCTCACCGCGGATCAGCAGCGCGATCGTGTCCGGCGCGCATGGAAGCGAGCGGCCTTCCCAACCCCTCTGCGTATTTCTACAACGCCGAGCGATGAGGTCACAGACTTCTACCGTCACCGTTTCGGGTGGCCGGATACGTACAGGCCGACTGAGGCACAGCGTGCGGCCATTGAGATTGCAACAGGCGAGGACCCGGATCTCATGATCGTCGAGGCGCCGCCGGGGTCCGGGAAGACTGAGCTGGCCTTCGCTGCCGCTGAGGTTCTGATGCGTGCTCGGGGGCTGCAGGGGGTGTTTGTTGCGCTGCCCACGCAGGCCACGACGAACGCGATGTTTGAGCGCGTCACCGCCTGGCTGACGAGCATTCTGGGCGATGAACCGCAGAAGCTTGGCATCCAGCTCGCGCACGGAAGAAACAGCCTCAATGAGTCGTTCGTGAAGCTCCTCGCGCGCGGCAAGAGCCCCCTCGAGGTGCATGATGATGAGGAAGACCTCGGTCTATATGCGAGCCGATGGATGGGTCAGCGGTGGCGCTCGACGCTGTCGCCGGTTGTGGTTGGCACGATCGACCAGGTGTTGCTCGCAGCCCTGAAGTCGCGCCACGTGCTGGTGCGTCACATCGGGCTCATGGGCAAGGTCGTCGTCATCGACGAGGTGCACGCCGCCGACGAATACATGGAGACGTACCTGGAAGCCGCCCTCACATGGCTCGGTATGTACGGGATCCCCGTCGTGCTGCTGTCGGCTACCCTGCCGCCCGCGCGGCGTCTTGCTCTCCTGAACGCGTATCGCCGCGGCTGTGGTTCGTCGGGCGTGAGCGCTGAGTCGGTCGATGTCATGATCGGCTATCCGGCTATTTCAACGGTCTCCGCCGCAGGCGTGCGCGTTCATGAAGTTGTCGGTGAGGCTGAGGTCCCCAAGCGGATCATCCCGACATCGCTCGGCTCCCCGCAGGAAATCGCGGAGCTCCTGGACCGTGAGCTCGCCGACGGTGGGTGCGCTGTCGTCATCCGCAATACGGTTCGCGATGCCCAGGAAACATACGAGGCCGTGAGGTCAGTGTTTGGTCGTGAGCAGTCGACACTGTTGCACTCGCGTTTCCTGGCCGTCGAACGTGCCGCCCGCGATCGCCGGATGCTTGAACTTTTCGGAAAAGATAGTCAGCAGCGTCCCTTCAGGCACGTCGTCGTGGCAACGCAGGTGATCGAGCAAAGCCTCGACGTCGACTTCGACCTCATGCTCACAGACCCCGCGCCCATGGACCTCGTGCTGCAGCGTATCGGGCGGCTCCATCGGCACGAGAGAGACGGGCGGCCGAGCGGTCTTCATGACGCAAGGTGCCTTGTGATCATCGATGATACGACTTCCTCTCCCTGGACATACTCTCGCGGCACCGACTACGTGTACGCGCGCTACGCCGTCCTGCGGACCCTGGCGATCATTGCTGATCGCGAAGAAATACTCGTCCGTGAACCCTTGGAGTACGAGGAATTGACGACTCAGGCGTATGCCGATGATGTACCGGTCGGTCCCGCGCAGTGGCACGAGGCCCTCGACGCCGCGTTGGAAGAACGCAATAAAGCACGCGCCCAAGCACAAGCGAAAGCGACAACCTGGTGCCTCGGTGAAGCAAATACGCCCTCGTGGCAAGCCCCCGAACTCGAAGAAAAATTCCTCGGCAATGCCGCGACCGGTGACGAATCAAAGGGGCCAGGAGTCGCAGCTGCCCGCGCTGCCGTGCGCGATGGAGAAGACCAGATCCCCGTCCTCGTTGTCGCCCTCGACCCCGAGCTGGGCAACGTACCAATGGCTCCTCCCATCAGCGGGGCGCCAGAAGGCGACACGCCTCTCGCAGTCGGTGAATACAACGCACGAGGGCGTATCGCCGACATCTGCTCGTGGAGTATCTCACTGCCGCCGTGGGCATTGCGCGCTCGCGGGCAGAGCATCGACGAGGCGGTGGACGCAGTTGCAGGTGCTATCTGGGATGATCCCATCACGACGGAATGGTCGTGTCGCGAGCATCCGTTCCTGGCGGGGGAACTGATCCTCGCGATGTACAAAACTCCCGACGGGGAGCGCCTCACGCGCGACCTGTGCGGACACACATTCACATACTCTCTCGAAAGAGGAATGGAGGTGCAGGGCCAATGAAGAACCCTGAGTACAACCTACTCGATGAGCCGTGGATACCCGTGCGGCTCGTCGATGGGACCATCACCGATGTCGGCCTGCTGGAGCTACTCCGGCGCACAACCGACATCGCGGACCTAGCGTGCGAGCTACCCACGCAGAGCATCGCGATTCAGCGACTGATCCTGGCAATCATGTATCGCGTCGCCACTCCGCGCGATACGCGTGACTGGGTCAGGCAGTGGGACGAGGGTGCGCCCACGGAGCAGATGATCGAGTACCTCGAACGATGGAGGGATCGTTTCTACCTCTTCGGCGGCCGCTTCCCGTTCATGCAGGTGGCTAATCTGCGCACAGCGAAGGATGCTGTGTCTGGACTGGAGAAGCTGATTGCCGATGTTCCTAACGGTGAGCAGTTTTTCACGACCCGTCACGGTCGCGCGCTGGCGTGCATACCAGCCTCCGAAGCTGCGCGCTGGTTAGTTCACGCGCAGGCGTATGACCCCTCGGGCATCCGTTCGGGAGCAGTCGGTGATTCCCAGGTTAAGGGAGGGAAAGGCTATCCCATTGGCCCAGCGTGGTGCGGACACCTCGGACTCGTGTGGCTCAAAGGAAAGGACCTCGACGAGACGCTCGTCCTCAACCTGATCCCTGCGACCACCGCGGAGTTGCGTGGCGTCGACAGCTCGACCGACTGGGGAGCATGCAGCTGGGAGGATCCCGAACCGGAAACCTCCGTTCGCGGTGACTACTCCCTCCTCGACCCCGCGGGTACTCCGAAGGAGCTGAGCATCCCTCGACTTCTCACCTGGCACTCTCGCCGCATCAGGTTGGTTGGCGACTCGTCCGGCGTGACGGGCGTTGTTTTGGCACAGGGTGATAAACTCGCCCCCCAGGAGATGCGACTCTATGAGCCTCAGAGCCTGTGGAGGTACTCAACCCCGCAATCGAAGAAGTTTAAGACCGACGTCTACATGCCTCGTAAATTCGAGGCGGGCCGCGCGCTGTGGCGTAACCTTCCCGGCACCCTGCCCACCGTGACAACCGTGCAGGGTGTGGATAAGCAGCCCAAGCGTGAGTTCCTCCCCTCCGCGACGCTGTCCTTTCACTACCAGCTCGACAATTCCTCGATCCAGACCAGCTATCCCAAGGTGATGAGGATTCAGGCTGTTGGTGTTACGTACGGTCCGCAGGAAGCGACGTTCGAGGATATCTACTCGGACGAGCTGACGTTGTCGGTTGCCGTCATGCGAGTCGAACGCGAGGACCTGTCTGCCCAGATCGACCGGGAGGTTCGTCTGACAGAAGAGGTTGCCAGGGATGTGGGAACTCTTGCGGCGAACCTCGCGCGTGCCGCAGGCGAGAGCGGTGACGGTGCCGGTGATGGGGCTCGAGACCGTGCTAAGGAACTCTTCTTCTCCGCTGTCGACAACGATTTTAGGGCATGGCTGACCCAGGTCGATGGGCACGAAAGCGCACGGGATGTTGGGTGTCGGTGGGAGTGTACCTTGAGGCAGCACGCTTTGGGAATCCAGACCGAACTCGTCAGGAGTGCGTCATCGTCGGCAATTGTCGGTCGGGATACCGGCAGGGGATACATGAACGTCGGTATTGCCGAGAACTACTTCCGGTCGGCGCTCAACAAGCGTCTCCCGGTACAGAACACCAATCAGGAAGGAACGAAATGACCAGCAATGATGCTGCTCCGGAGACCCCTCCGGATGGCGGTGCGAAAGGTTTGTCAACACGGCGTGCAGTGTACGGACGCGTCGGTGGGCTGATTGTGACTCGGCTCTGGAACAAGACTCCTTCGGCCCGTGCCCTTCGCGCGCAGCTGAGGGGAGCGCTTTCACAGGAAGCGGGATCAGTGCCCGAGCTATGGGACCTGACGCTCGATGACCGCCCTGGTTATCTGGGCGATGAGCCGACCAGAGGCGAGAAGGCCGTTCACGGAGCTCTCACTCTCTGGGCCCTCCATCAGGGCTCAAATTCGAGACCCATGCACGACACGTCGGACCGTCCGCGCAGCTTCGCGTCCGCAGTCCGAGTTGTGGCCGAGGGACAGAGCGGCGACAAGCGGGCTGAGGAGACTCCGATTTATCGGCGTTTTTCAGCGGCCGTTCAAGCGCCGACGTTCGAGGGACTTCTTGTGCATCTGCGTTCGCTCATCTCTCAGCTCGAAGCCGCCGAAATTCCCTGTGATTACGCGCAGCTGGCAGCCGACCTCTTCACGTGGCAGGATCCGCGTGACCGCACGTCCGTCATGCGCAACTGGGGGCGTCAGTTCGCTCGCCCCGCTGAAACCATCCACACCGAAACCGATTCCGACGACTGACGTCGGACACCACAATCAATCGCTTCATTTGTGAAAGGAAAGACAATGTCCGTCTTCGTTGATATCCACGTCCTGCAGACCCTCCCTCCCTCGAACCCGAATAGGGACGACACCGGCGCGCCCAAGAGTGCGACTTTCGGTGGAGTCCAGCGTATGCGCATTTCGTCGCAGGCCATCAAGCGTGCGACGCGTCAGGACTTCGAGGGAAAGATCGCCGACGGAAACTATGGTGTACGCACGAAGAAGATCGTCGAGCTGGTTGCGCGAACGATAACCGAGAAGCGTCCCGACCTGGAGGCCGCATCGATTGAGCTCGCTGAGATGGGGCTAAAAGCCATCGGATTCAAGCTTGCTGAGCCGCGTGGAAATAAGAGCGACAATGAGTTGAAGGAATCTGGATTCCTCGTCTTCCTGTCGGCCAAGCAGATCGAGCATGTTTCGGACGCGTTGATTTCGGTCGCTCATGAGGACGATCCCGCGGCAGCATTCAAGGAATTGAAGCCGCGTAGCCTCGTGGATACGGATCACTCGATCGATATCGCTCTGTTCGGGCGTATGGTCGCCGAACCGAATGCTTTGAACGTCGATGCTGCATGCCAGGTTGCCCACGCGATTGGTGTCGGCGCTGTTGAGCGCGAGTACGACTACTACACGGCCGTCGACGACGCGAAGAAGCGCAACGACGAGGCCGACGAGGGTGCGGGAATGATCGGCACGATCGAGTTCGCGTCCGCGACGGTGTACCGCTACGCGACGATTAACGTCGACCTGCTGCGCGAAAACCTGGGCGACGATGCGGTTGCGGATCGAGCCGTCGAACTCTTCGTGGATAGCTTCGTCCGCTCGATGCCGACCGGAAAGGTCACGACTTTCGCGAATCGCACGCTGCCGGAGGCCGTTCTGGTTCAGGTCCGTGATGACCAGCCGATCAACATGAGTGGCGCTTTTGAGGAACCGATTATCGCCGGTCAGCACGGCTTCGCCGAGCCTGCCATTGCGCGATTCGTTGAGTTTGAGTCGCAGCTGCGTGAGCTCACGGGTCTGGAGGCTGTCGAGTCTCTCGTGTCGTGGACGACGCCTCGTGGCGAGAGTTTCTCGGAGCTTGGCAAGCAGGTGCGCCTGGCGTCTCTCGGTGAAACCGCAGCGGAAGCGGTGCGAGGCACGCGATGAGTGCGGTGCTCGTCTTGAGGCTGGCGGGTCCCATGCAATCGTGGGGCGCGGACAGCCGATTCACGCGAAGGTCGACGGAGGCTTTTCCCACGAAAAGTGCGCTGGTCGGTCTGCTCGGTGCGGCACAGGGGCGCAGGCGCAGTGATCCGATCGAGGACCTCGCTGAGCTGAGCGTTGCCGTCCGAGTTGATCAACCGGGGCAGTTGCTCCACGACTTCCATACGGCGCACAGGGGCGATACGTCGATGCCCTTGTCCCACCGTTTCTACCGGGCGGATGCTGCGTTCGGAGCCTTCATCGAGGGGCCCGACGACATGATTGATGCGCTTGCGCAGGCAATTGTTCGCCCAGTGTTCCCGCTGTACCTCGGCAGACGTTCGTGCCCTCCGACCTTGCCGCTACGTCTCGCTGTCCGGGAGGGCAGCGCGTGGGATGCCGTGCGCGAAACTCCGTGGATGGCCTCGACCTACTACCAGAAGAAGCAGCGTCACGATCATTTCGTTCGGATGCGAGTCGTCGCGGATCTGGGAATTATTCCTCCCGAGGTGGAGAAAGTCGCCCAGCAGACGCTTCAGGATATGCCGATCAGTTTCGACTCGGAGAATCGCAAATACACCCTGCGTACCGTCGAGGAGACATATATCGACCTGGAGAATCCGCAGTACGTGGAGACGAAGCTGCAGGCCCACCCCGGCCTCGTGCATGATCCGATGGAGGTGCTCTGATGTATCTGACACGCATCTACCTCAACCCGCACCGTCGTGGGGCGAAGCAGCTTATGCGCAGCCGGCAGACGCTGCACGCGGCTGTGCTGAATTGCTTCCCTCCGAGCGTGCTGGATGATCCCGGCGCACCGCGGGTTCTCTGGCGGCTGGACCGTCCGCCGGCCGTTCGGGGAGCTGCTCCTCGTCAGGGGAGTCCCTCGTGTTCTCTCTACATCTCGAGCCCGGTTGCTCCGGATCCCTCGCATATCGTCGAGGAGGCCGGTTACGCGACCGAGGGCGGGGTAGTCATCCGCGACATGAGTAGTTTCCTTGAGGGGCTGTGGGCTGGGCAGCGGTGGGGTTTCCGCCTCTGCGTCAATCCGACGTTCCGGGAGGGCAGCCAGGTCAATGCACGGGGACGCAAGAAGGTTCTCGCACACGTCACGCAGGATCAGCAGACGCAGTGGGTCCTCGAACGCGCTGAGAAATGCGGGTTCAGGGTGCTCACCTCCGCTGAGCTTGGTGGCGAACTACCGGTTCTCGAGGACAGCGACGGGCAACGCGTCGACGGAGCGAATCTGCTGATCAACGGTGTTGAACGCAGTATCGCTGAGTTTAAGCGCGGGGAGCGTCGCGTGACCCTCGGGGTCGCCACCTTCGAGGGTGTCCTTGAGGTGACAGACCCTGATGCTATGCGCAGAGTCCTTACGCACGGAATCGGCCGAGGGAAGGCCTACGGCTGCGGCTTGATGACTTTGGCTCGGCCATGAGACCGATCCCCGGGGCGAAGCCGCCAGAACCGAAGGATCTGGTCCGTGTTCGAGACCGGTTGACGTTCCTCTACGTCGAGCGGTGCACGATCAATCGTGACTCGAACGCGATCACTGTGGCTGATGGTCATGGAATCGCCCACGTCCCAGCGGCAGCGCTGTCGGTGCTGCTGCTGGGACCCGGGGTTCGGATCACTCACTCGGCGGTGTCTGTCCTCTCCGAGAGCGGATCGACCATCGTGTGGGTTGGCGAGAATGGGGTGCGCTACTACGCGCACGGCTCACCGCCCTCGCGTTCCTCGAGGTTGTTGGAGGCGCAGGCTCGCGCGGTGAGTGATCCGTCGATGCGGCTGACTGTCGCGCGCAACATGTACTTGATGCGCTTCGCAGGTGAGGACGTGTCGAAACTGAGTCTTCAGCAGTTGAGGGGACGCGAGGGTGCTCGGGTGCGTCGCTTGTACCGGGAACACTCGCAGCGTACGGGGGTGCCCTGGGATCGGCGCGAGTATGATCCCGAGAACTATGAGGATGGTACGGTTGTGAACCAGGCTCTCTCGGCTGCGAATTCGGCGATCTACGGGATCGTTCACGCGGTGATCGTTGCACTAGGATGTAGTCCTGGGCTGGGTTTCGTCCACAATGGGACTTATAGATCGTTTGTGTACGACATCGCCGACCTGTACAAGGCTGATCTCACTATTCCGATCGCTTTTGATGTCGCGGCTTCTCCGACTGACGAGGCCGTGGGCAGTGCCGCTCGTAAGGCCGTCCGCGATGCTGTGCGAGAGTTTCGTTTGCTCGAGCGGTGTGTTGCGGACATCAAGGGGCTGCTGTTGGTGTCGGGTGCCTTGAGTGTTGAGGATGATGACGATCTGATTGTCGCTGATCTGCGGTTGTGGGATGACCGCGAGGGCGCGGTCGCTGCTGGCGTGTCGTATGAGGAGAGTGGATCCTGGTGATCGTCCTTGTGCTGTCCGCAGTGCCTGAAGGTTTGCGAGGGCACGTGACTCGGTGGTTGATGGAAATCTCCCCGGGGGTATTCGTGGGGACGCTGTCCGCACGGGTTCGTGAACGCTTGTGGGTTATTGTCACTGAGAACATGAAGACTGGGCGTGCCGTCATGGTCTATCGGGCGCGCAACGAACAGGGCCTGGAGTTCTTGACGTGGGGAGACCCCTGGAAGCCCGTCGACTTCGATGGGCTGACGCTCATGATGCGTCCCTACTACTCCGAGGGACGAGGCCAATACTCCGAACCTGATCCTGCGGCGCGCCAGTTGCGTAAGCGTCCTGCGATGAGTAACTTTCAGAAGAGGCGCAAAGCTCAAGGCTTTCCAAGATCTGACCGATCTGCGCGATAAAAACGCAGGTCAGAAAGTGTTTTCCCCGCGTGAGCGGGGATGAGCCGGCGGCTGCCGCCCTGGACCGAAGCCTCAACGGGTTTTCCCCGCGTGAGCGGGGATGAGCCGATCTGCGCGGCAGCCTCGGACGCGCCCCTGGTGTTTTCCCCGCGTGAGCGGGGATGAGCCGTTCTGGTGCCATGAGAATGTTCCTTTCGTGATGTTTTCCCCGCGTGAGCGGGGATGAGCCGATTGGTTCGGTCCATCGCCGCAAACGGCCCCGGTTTTCCCCGCGTGAGCGGGGATGAGCCCTGCCTTAGGGCGCATGTTCTACCAGCTCGCAGGTTTTCCCCGCGTGAGCGGGGATGAGCCCCAGTGGAGGCGCTGGTTTGCGGTGAGCCATACGTTTTCCCCGCGTGAGCGGGGATGAGCCGAGCACCAGGAGAACGCGCCCCAGGCCACCCGCGTTTTCCCCGCGTGAGCGGGGATGAGCCGGCGCAGTGCCCGGCTCGGCTGACGCCGACGCCGTTTTCCCCGCGTGAGCGGGGATGAGCCTGAACACCTGCAGGCGTTGCGGCGACGAACTGCGTTTTCCCCGCGTGAGCGGGGATGAGCCGCCGTCGCCGCAACCGACGCAACGTTCGGACCAGTTTTCCCCGCGTGAGCGGGGATGAGCCGTCGTAGATGTAGGGGATGATGCTAGATGTCATGTTTTCCCCGCGTGAGCGGGGATGAGCCTGCCCTGGGAGGACAACTGACATGACATACTTCGTTTTCCCCGCGTGAGCGGGGATGAGCCCCTCAACAAGCGCGGCTCCTTCTGGGTCGTCGAGTTTTCCCCGCGTGAGCGGGGATGAGCCCCACCAAGGAGGACCGATGACGCGCGAATATCTGTTTTCCCCGCGTGAGCGGGGATGAGCCGGCCACCAAGGCCGGCCTGTGGGGACAGCGCGGGTTTTCCCCGCGTGAGCGGGGATGAGCCAATGAGAGGAAGGCCTGGAGGACAGGCGGCGCAGTTTTCCCCGCGTGAGCGGGGATGAGCCGCCGTCTCCATGGCCGCCGACCTGGAACAGTCCGTTTTCCCCGCGTGAGCGGGGATGAGCCCAAGCTGAAGCAGCTACCCGGCTGGTTTGGCCCGTTTTCCCCGCGTGAGCGGGGATGAGCCGGACCAAGAACTGATGAGCACCAAGACCGCCGCGTTTTCCCCGCGTGAGCGGGGATGAGCCGTTCCCTAATAACCAGCACCCAAAACGGGTGTAGTTTTCCCCGCGTGAGCGGGGATGAGCCGTGCGCCGGGCCGGTGCAGTCATTGCTGCACGCGGTTTTCCCCGCGTGAGCGGGGATGAGCCGCGAAGCTCGACGCGCTCGCGGAAGTGGTCGAAGTTTTCCCCGCGTGAGCGGGGATGAGCCGTAGCGGCGGCGGTAGCCGGTGATCGTGCGCCCGTTTTCCCCGCGTGAGCGGGGATGAGCCCCGCCGCGCGGTGAAGAAGCTGCGCGCCCGCTGGTTTTCCCCGCGTGAGCGGGGATGAGCCGGTCACGCCCTTGTTGCCGTTCGTGTTGTAGCAGTTTTCCCCGCGTGAGCGGGGATGAGCCGGCCTGGAGTGGGACGGCGTGAGCCGAATCGAAGTTTTCCCCGCGTGAGCGGGGATGAGCCGGACAGGCGACCGTCCCTCGATGCCCGCACCTGGTTTTCCCCGCGTGAGCGGGGATGAGCCGGTTCCCTCCTCATCGAGGCCATGCAGACGGCCGTTTTCCCCGCGTGAGCGGGGATGAGCCCGGGGTGTCCTCGGGGGACACCGCGAAAAGCTCGTTTTCCCCGCGTGAGCGGGGATGAGCCTTGGTCATACGCGGGTCGCCTCGCCTTTCCACTGTTTTCCCCGCGTGAGCGGGGATGAGCCGGCCGCGCGTCTTGCGAGGCGTGGTGTTGTCGGGTTTTCCCCGCGTGAGCGGGGATGAGCCGTTCCAGGACGACCTGAACCAGCTCCGCGAGGCGTTTTCCCCGCGTGAGCGGGGATGAGCCGCGCAGCCTGGAGCTACTGAACCGTCTTCTCCGTTTTCCCCGCGTGAGCGGGGATGAGCCTGGTGATGAGGACGCTCAGCTCGCCCTCCTCGAGTTTTCCCCGCGTGAGCGGGGATGAGCCGGACAGACGACCGTCCCGAGATGCGCGCACCTGGTTTTCCCCGCGTGAGCGGGGATGAGGGGAGGTCAGACTTGCCCACCAGCTTCTCCAGCTGGTTTTCCCCGCGTGAGCGGGGATGAGCCCATGCTGAGTGCCCGCCCGTATGCCGGGTCGCTGTTTTCCCCGCGTGAGCGGGGATGAGCCCCGTCTTCTCCGAAACGCCTGGGAGCTGTACAAGTTTTCCCCGCGTGAGCGGGGATGAGCCCGAGGACCTGCGTCCGGCACCCCTTGTTCATGCGTTTTCCCCGCGTGAGCGGGGATGAGCCGCCGTTGAGGAGCGATTCACGGTCGGAGATGTCGTTTTCCCCGCGTGAGCGGGGATGAGCCTACACGCCCGACGGGACGAGGCAGTGGGCTTCGGTTTTCCCCGCGTGAGCGGGGATGAGCCCCCTTGATTCCAGCGGTAGAAGCGTCCAGCGAGGTTTTCCCCGCGTGAGCGGGGATGAGCCCGACCAGGTCAGCGGGAGAGGCTGCGGATCGCTGTTTTCCCCGCGTGAGCGGGGATGAGCCCTTCTCCCAGCCCTCCGAGACCGTGACCTGCTCGTTTTCCCCGCGTGAGCGGGGATGAGCCGGCCGCGTCGCGCTCGCGTGTCGCGTGCTGGTAGTTTTCCCCGCGTGAGCGGGGATGAGCCGACGACCTCATCTGAGGACCAGCGGAACCCCGCGTTTTCCCCGCGTGAGCGGGGATGAGCCGCAGAAGCCCTTCTATATAGCTCATAGGATGGGGTTTTCCCCGCGTGAGCGGGGATGAGCCCACGCGGTTCTGCTCGGCCTCGCTCATACGGTCGTTTTCCCCGCGTGAGCGGGGATGAGCCCCCCAGTATGGGCCGGGCCGTGCAAGGTCCAGAGTTTTCCCCGCGTGAGCGGGGATGAGCCCAGGAGGCCCGCGCCCTGGCCGTCGCCACCCGTGTTTTCCCCGCGTGAGCGGGGATGAGCCGCGCAGGCCTAGCCCGTACATGGCAGCGACGAAGTTTTCCCCGCGTGAGCGGGGATGAGCCGCCAGCGGGAGAGTTCGCCGGGCATCCTGGTCGGTTTTCCCCGCGTGAGCGGGGATGAGCCCAGTCCACCGGCGCTATCGAGGCTGTCTTCAAGGTTTTCCCCGCGTGAGCGGGGATGAGCCGGGCCAGGCAGGGCACCCGCGCACACCTCAGCAGTTTTCCCCGCGTGAGCGGGGATGAGCCCCTTACTACGACTACCCGTGGGACTGCGTGCTCGTTTTCCCCGCGTGAGCGGGGATGAGCCCGGGGGCCTGGAGATCGACGGCATTCCGGGTCCGTTTTCCCCGCGTGAGCGGGGATGAGCCCGAGGCCCGGAGGACTCGCCCCAGTGAGTCCCGGTTTTCCCCGCGTGAGCGGGGATGAGCCGGCATGTGGGTGGTGTAGTAAATTGCGACGCTGGTTTTCCCCGCGTGAGCGGGGATGAGCCTCTCCCCGACAAATGACGGTGAAGTTCGACTACGTTTTCCCCGCGTGAGCGGGGATGAGCCCTGTTGCAGAAGTGCGCAAGTACACCGACCTTAGTTTTCCCCGCGTGAGCGGGGATGAGCCTGGCATCTCCGCCGTGGTCAGGGTGTGGGTCTCGTTTTCCCCGCGTGAGCGGGGATGAGCCTTCGCTAGGCTCGCCGTTTGGTCCCTTCGCGGAGTTTTCCCCGCGTGAGCGGGGATGAGCCCGCGGCGGCTCGCGCGCACTCCTCCTACATCCCCGTTTTCCCCGCGTGAGCGGGGATGAGCCCGGCGTGTCCCTGATTGACTGGGCGGGCGCCCTGTTTTCCCCGCGTGAGCGGGGATGAGCCCTCCGTGACCAGGGTTCGGCGTCCGTTGATCGTCGTTTTCCCCGCGTGAGCGGGGATGAGCCCTGCGCGCTGGATTCCCGTGATGTCCGTGTAGCGTTTTCCCCGCGTGAGCGGGGATGAGCCAGACAGCGGGATGGTGAGGAGGGCGGTCAGTCCGTTTTCCCCGCGTGAGCGGGGATGAGCCGGCGGCGCACCCCGGCGCGTCCACCATGAGGGGGTTTTCCCCGCGTGAGCGGGGATGAGCCAGATCCTCAACCTCACGCGCGACCTATCCGTCTAGTTTTCCCCGCGTGAGCGGGGATGAGCCGTGGCGGGACAGGGGGTTAGCGTCTGTGATGATGTTTTCCCCGCGTGAGCGGGGATGAGCCCCACGATCTCGATCGACACAACCCTCGCCGGAGGTTTTCCCCGCGTGAGCGGGGATGAGCCGCCACGATTGGGATCGACGCCGTCACGAGCGCCGTTTTCCCCGCGTGAGCGGGGATGAGCCTGCGTATTCGGCCATGTCCTAGACCTCGAGGGAGTTTTCCCCGCGTGAGCGGGGATGAGCCGCGCGCGCCACAAAGTAACCCACCCCGGCGCCGGTTTTCCCCGCGTGAGCGGGGATGAGCCTCGCATCTGGAATTGCCCTCGAATAGGGGGCTAGTTTTCCCCGCGTGAGCGGGGATGAGCCCCCTAGGCGCAACCATTCAGGCAGTCAGTCAAAGTTTTCCCCGCGTGAGCGGGGATGAGCCCACGCCGGCCTGTGCGATGAGCAGCCGCCAGGTGTTTTCCCCGCGTGAGCGGGGATGAGCCGCCGGGCTTTATGGTCGGGGGCGGGCTGCGCGTGTTTTCCCCGCGTGAGCGGGGATGAGCCCTCGGTCGCGTCCCCGAGGGACTTCGTGAGCGGGTTTTCCCCGCGTGAGCGGGGATGAGCCTTGGACACAGCAGCAGAAGTCACTATGGCTGTGGTTTTCCCCGCGTGAGCGGGGATGAGCCGGCCGTGGTCCGCACTGGTTTCGAGTCAAAGCGGTTTTCCCCGCGTGAGCGGGGATGAGCCGGTCCGCCGATGGGTCGCCAAACCGTCATCGTGGTTTTCCCCGCGTGAGCGGGGATGAGCCCGCCGCGCACCACGCGCAAGCAGCCGCGATCGAGTTTTCCCCGCGTGAGCGGGGATGAGCCCCGGGTATCGGCACGTCATGAAGCTGTGCGGGAGTTTTCCCCGCGTGAGCGGGGATGAGCCGCAGCCAGAGCAACGATCGCGGCCGCGAACTGAGTTTTCCCCGCGTGAGCGGGGATGAGCCTCGGGCTGGGCGGAATCGTCTGTGGCAACCTCAGTTTTCCCCGCGTGAGCGGGGATGAGCCGGGGGTGGGGATGGATCACAGACCCCTACGACCGTTTTCCCCGCGTGAGCGGGGATGAGCCGGGGGTGGGGATGGATCACAGACCCCTACGACCGTTTTCCCCGCGTGAGCGGGGATGAGCCGGGGGTGGGGATGGATCACAGACCCCTACGACCGTTTTCCCCGCGTGAGCGGGGATGAGCCCCCGGCGTCTCCGCCCCCGTCTGCCTCGCAAATGTTTTCCCCGCGTGAGCGGGGATGAGCCTCTACCGAATTGGAAGGAACCATGACCGCAAAGGTTTTCCCCGCGTGAGCGGGGATGAGCCGCCTAAAGCGCCCAAACATGTGCGGCGGGGACAGTTTTCCCCGCGTGAGCGGGGATGAGCCGGGTACGACGCTGCTGCAGCGCACGGCGGACTTGTTTTCCCCGCGTGAGCGGGGATGAGCCCGGCTGCCCCAGCTTCGAACGCGCCGCCGACGTGTTTTCCCCGCGTGAGCGGGGATGAGCCTAGCCCAGATGTTGCGACCTAGCAAGGTGTTGCGTTTTCCCCGCGTGAGCGGGGATGAGCCGAGCACGCAAGGTACTCAGGTGCGCCGCTGCGAGTTTTCCCCGCGTGAGCGGGGATGAGCCCCAGTTGGCCGACGCGATTCCCGGCGCGTCTGGGTTTTCCCCGCGTGAGCGGGGATGAGCCGTGGATGCAGGCCATGGACCGCTCCGGTACCCGGTTTTCCCCGCGTGAGCGGGGATGAGCCTGGGTGTGGGGCGATATTGTGGGCGGGCCACCCGTTTTCCCCGCGTGAGCGGGGATGAGCCGTTTCCCCTCCCACCTGGTAGGCGGTGGGCACGCGTTTTCCCCGCGTGAGCGGGGATGAGCCGCCCATCACGTAGGAACGGCGGAAACGGTGGCGTTTTTCCCCGCGTGAGTGGGGATGAGCCCTCCTGCCGATCGGTCAAACATCGCGGACAGATGTTTTCCCCGCGTGGGCGGGGATGAGCCGGCGATTGAGACTGTCTGGGTCGTGTCGGACCAGTTTTCCCCGCGTGAGCGGGGATGAGCCGGCGCGCTGAACATCAAACGCGCCATGCAGCAAGTTTTCCCCGCGTGAGCGGGGATGAGCCCTATCAGACTGTGCTGCTCGCAAGGAGGGTTGCGTTTTCCCCGCGTGAGCGGGGATGAGCCGTGGCCTACACCGCGTGCCTGATGATCACCGAGGTTTTCCCCGCGTGAGCGGGGATGAGCCTTGTGCGCCCACGCGGCATGGGCGGGGCCAACAGTTTTCCCCGCGTGAGCGGGGATGAGCCCCGCTGGTTCGTCGGCACCACCGGCGAAACCCCGTTTTCCCCGCGTGAGCGGGGATGAGCCGCCGTGGGCAATGGTGTGGGACTCGACCCCATGGTTTTCCCCGCGTGAGCGGGGATGAGCCGTATTTTCTGGACCTCGGGTTGACATCGAATCGGTTTTCCCCGCGTGAGCGGGCATGAGCCGGTCGGGATTTGGAGCCAGCCAGACGGCCCCGCGTTTTCCCCGCGTGAGCGGGGATGAGCCGTCCCACTCGACGACGCGGGCCTAGCCCAGGAGGTTTTCCCCGCGTGAGCGGGGATGAGTCGGCAACGCGGGGGAGGTGGATGTGGTCGTCGTCGTTTTCCCCGCGTGAGCGGGGATGAGCCCATGCGCGACGCCGCCGCCTGGTGGCTTGGATGGTTTTCCCCGCGTGAGCGGGGATGAGCCCGTGTGCGCGGCTGTTTGCGCCTGCCCGAGCACGTTTTCCCCGCGTGAGCGGGGATGAGCCGCCGTGGGCAATGGTGTGGGACTCGACCCCATGGTTTTCCCCGCGTGAGCGGGGATGAGGCCCCCATGGTCTCCGTCTTGCCCTTCAACCAGTGGTTTTCCCCGCGTGAGCTGGGATGAGCCCTACCGCGAACCCGCCGAAAAGGGAGCCTGAAAGTTTTCCCCGCGTGAGCGGGGATGAGCCGGCCAGGCTCGAAATCGCCGTCCGCATGGGGCTGTTTTCCCCGCGTGAGCGGGGATGAGCCGCACTTGCGCGGTTCGCGCGCGCACGCTGGGCAGTTTTCCCCGCGTGAGCGGGGATGAGGTCTTGCCACGCCGCCCCTGCAGTGGTGCCCACACGTTTTCCCCGTGTGAGCGGGGATGAGCCCGTGAGCATTGCGCTGGTCACTCTGTGGATCTAGTTTTCCCCGCGTGAGTGGGGATGAGCCTGCGAAACTGTACACGGGCGGTGTGAACATCCCGTTTTCCCCGTGTGAGTGGGGATGAGGCCCTACAGGAAGCCGCATAACGGCTACCATTTATAGCGTCCAAGTTTCGGAGCGCAGTTCAATACGAGGCCGGGGCTCAGTGCGTCCGATGCGTATCCTCACGCGGAGGCCGGGACGGCCAGGCTCCGCGTCTGCGAGTCGCCACCGCCAGTGCACCCAGCAGGCTCAGCATGCCGACGTCAGCGAGGATGCCAGCCATGTCTGCATCGGTGCGAGCCAGTTGCTTCGGCTTGGGAGTTGGAGGCGCGGGAGTCGAAGGCATTGCTGTGGCCGGGGGAGTGGCCGAGCTCGGTGTCGAAGGAGTCGGCGTGACTGGCGGGGTAGCCGTCGGGGATATCACTACATGAAGCCTTCTGGCGGCGTGTCATCGGCGTGTCGGATCCCCGTGTCGTGCAATTCCCCCGATTGGTAGTGGTGAGGTCGCGCCATAGGGCTACGGGGTCTCGGGTCTCCAGAAGTTTCGCACGTAATTCCATCGAGGGTATTCCAAGCTTTGAAGGAAGGTCGTTGGAATCGCAACGTTATCTGGCGTGCTTGAAAAATGACCGTTGGATATTATGTGCGAAATTTGTCGAGCGCGTCCTCCCTGTCGCCTAGGGGCCTTACTGGCGTTACTCGCAGGCGACCCCGTCGTTGTCACGGTCCAGCTTCGGGTTGTAGCCGGGGTCTCCGCGGTAGAGGGGAGCTGCACCCGCTTCGCGGGCCTGCTTGCAGCTCGAGAAGTGGACGTGCACCGGCGTCGGCTCGGGTGCGGGGGCTGGAGCAGCTGGCTCTTCCGCGGGTTCTTCGGTAGGCACCTCCGGGGCCGGTTCAGGCTCTTCGGTGGCCGGCTCGGGGTCTGGGCTCGGCTCGTCCGAGGCGCTGGAAGGAGTCTCGGTCGGCGTAGGTACTAGTGCTGCGATTTCGCTCTTGGTGACTGTTAGGGTAATTGTCTGTGTCGTGGGGATATCGCTGCCCTGTGCGTCCTGCTCCGTGACCTTGTAGCCGTCCTCGTAGTGCGACTCGGTGATCGACATTCCGTGGTCGTCGACGACCGCGAGTTCCCTGTATCCGGAATTCTGTAGACGCTCGACCGCCTTCGGGAGAGCGTCGCCGACTATGTTGGGTACGTATGGGTCGCAGGCGCTCAGCGCACCCATCATGACGAATGTGCCGACGAGCATGGCGATGAGGCGCTTCCATAGCGACATTGGTACCCCTCCTATTGGGCGAGATAATGTGTGTGACAACACGCATCGTTAGTCGGTATCCTATAGGAGTTGTGGGATTGGTGGGTAATTATGGGTGTGAGTGTTATTGACCTGCGAGCCCGAGGGGTTATGTGCCTGAGGGTGTGATCTGCATTCGCGGCAGCCTTGTCGCGGGCAAAACAAAAACCCCGAAGCTTACGCTTCGGGGACTTGCTGGTGGCTCCGACCGGCGTCGATCCGGTGACCTTTCGATTTTCAGTCGAACGCTCTACCAACTGAGCTACAGAGCCAAGACCTGAACCAAAAGGTCTGGTCGGCGACCCCGACGGGACTTGAACCCGCGACCTCCGCCGTGACAGGGCGGCGCGCTAACCAACTGCGCTACGGGGCCTTACAACAGGTAAGACCTATTGAATTGTTCCAATCACGATTGCGACCGGTGGTACCCCCAACGGGATTCGAACCCGTGTCGCCGCCGTGAAAGGGCGGTGTCCTAGGCCGCTAGACGATGGGGGCCTGCTTGGCCGTCGAACTGGCGTCCGAAGACGGGAGATAGTTTAGGCAGAACGCGCGCGGCACGTCAAAACGAAATTAAGTGACAGCTAACACATTACCGAAAAACGTTGCAATTGTGCGGAATTCCCAGGATTTCATCAGCTGTCCGACCTAGGCTTGATGCATGACTATGACACCAGCACTCGGTGCCCTCGCCCAGGCCTCGGACGCCCTCGCGCGGGCGGCCGCAGACGCGCAATCAGGAGCGGAGGCCGCCGTAACCACGACCATCGACCTCACCCTCCTGATTCTCGGCCCGATTATCGGTGCCTTCGTGGGTGTCGTCGTCTCGGTCCTCCTCTCCGCCCTCTTGCGTAAGGCCCTCGCAAAGGCAGCCACGGCCTCGTCGATCCTGGCACGTGTGCGCCGCCCGGGCCACTTCACGTTCGCGGCCTGGGGAGCGTGGGCGGGACTCGGCATCGCCCTGGTCAACCCCCACCTGTCCGACTGGAACGGCACGTCGATCACGACGTTCCTCATGCACGTGCTGCTCATCGTCGCCCTCGCCTGCCTGACCTGGATGGCGTATGCCGCCGCGTGGGTCTTCGAGGACGCCGCCGAGGCCCGCCAGGATTCTGACCAGGGACGCTCGCGCCGCTTCGAGACCCAGGCCCAGGTGCTGCGCCGCCTCACCCAGTCGATCGTCGTCGTCGTGGGCGTGGTCGCCATCATCAGCACCTTCGAGGTCGCCCGCCACGCCATGACCACCGTCCTGGCCTCCGCCGGCGTGATCTCGGTGATCTTCGGTCTCGCCGCCCAGCAGACCCTCGGCAACGTGTTCGCTGGCCTGCAGCTAGCCTTCACCGATGCGATCCGCGTGGGCGACGTCGTCGTCGCCGGCGAGAAGAAGGAAACCGGCTCCGTCGAGGAAATCACGCTCTCCTACGTGGTCGTGCGCATCTGGGACGAACGCCGCCTCATCATCCCGTCGCGCTACTTCACGCAGACGCCCTTCGAGAACTGGACGCGCCGCGCCGCCGCCCAGCTCGGCACCGTCGAGCTCAAGCTCGACTGGTCCGCGCCCATGACCCTCATCCGCGCCAAGGTCGAGCAGCTCCTGACCGCCACCGACCTATGGGACGGTCGTACGTGGGGCGTGCAGATCACGGACTCCGACGAGTACACGGTCACCGTGCGCGTCCTCGTCTCCGCGAAGAACTCCGGTCACCTCTCCGACCTACGCGCCTACATGCGCGAGCAGCTCATCTCGTGGATCGTCACCGAAGAGCCGTGGGCGCGCCCCGCCCAGCGCATCGAGCCGCGCCAGACCGTCACCGTCGAGCAGGACATGAGTCGCGAACGCATCGCGCGCCTGGCCGCCGAGCTCGCCGGGATCTCCGGCACGAACGAGGCCGTGGCCGCCACGGGCACGTCGGCTTCCCACGCGGGTACGCCCGAGTCGGCCGGCGAGCAGTCCGGCGCCGCGACAGGTGGCGCCGCCTCCGCGATCTCCGCGTCCGCCGCCACGGCTGCCGCCCCCAAGGACCCCGCCCACGCCGCGCGCATGGTCGCCGCCCGCCGCAAGGCCAAGCGCGCCCGCCGCCGCGCCATGGCCGACCGCCAGCGCGAACTCGCCGAGGGTGGCCCCAGCGCCTCCCGCGACGAAACCCAGGTGATCTCCAAGAGCGCGCTCCGCAAGATCATCGAGGCCGCCGGCAACGCGAACCCGCAGCTCACTCAGACCCTCACCACGACCTCCATCGGCCGAGGCGAACGCTTCTTCTCAGGCTCCGCCGAGGCCGAGGAACGCGCCGCCGCCCTCACGGGCCCGGGTGAAGAGGTCTACGCCGAGCGAGAGGCCGAGGCCCGCCGCGCCCAGGAGCGCCGCGAAGCCCACAAGCGCCGCGAAGCCGAGGCCCTCGACCCCGCGGCAACCCTTGCCCTGGCGGCCGTCGGCGTTGAGCCGGTGGTTGCTGGCAATGAGGCGCCCGACAACGAGGAGCCCGAGGCTGCTCAGGATGTGGCCGCTAATTATGCGGCCGCCGATTCTGCGGAGGTTGCGGGTGTCGTCGCCGAGCGCGCGGACGATGCGACCGTGAAGGAGGTCGCGGCTGACTCTGTCGCGGCGCCCGAGGGTGCCATTGCGGCCGATTCTGCGCCAGACGATTCCGTCGACAAGCAGCCTGAATCTGCTGCCGCTGGATCCGACATCGCTGATGACCAGACCGAGGGCGTAAAGCGTGAGGCCGACGCGCAGTACGCCGATGGCGCTTCCGCTGAGGAACAGGCCGCCGACGTGCAAGCTGCCCCCGCGCAGGGTGAGGCCCCCGCCGACGCGGCCACCGATGCTGGCGCATCCGCCGATTCCGGCGTCTCGCGCGCCGCCGATTCGCAGGAGGGCAGCGCCCCCGTCGAGGACGCTGAACCTGAGGGCGCACCCGCCCCCGACGCACCCGAGGAAACGGGCGACGAGGAGGAGGTCCAGGCCTCGTCGGACGTCGAACTGTCCCCGGACGAGCAGGAGACCACGCCGATCCCCGCGCGTGAAACATCCGTGAAACATCCCGTGCAGGTGCCCCCGCCCGTGCGCACGGGCCGACCCGTCATGACCGACACAGTCCAGGCGATCGCGCCGGCGCTCGTGCCGCCGCCCGCGCCGACCCCCGCCGAGATGGCCGCATCGCGCGCGCCCGAGGACGAGGCCGACGAGCCCGCCGTCCACCCCGGCTGGTACGCGGTCGCCGAAGAGGCCCGCCTCGACGCGGAAACCCGCCCCACGCCCACGGTGAAGCACGCGCGCGTGTCCATCATGGACTTCTTCCCCGCCGTCGCCCACACCGGCGCCGAGGCTGACGTCCTGCGCGCCGTCACCGGCCAGATCCCGGCCGTCGAGCCCCGGGAACCCAAGCCCGAGAACGCCGAGTCTGCGGTGGTCGAAAAGGCCACGTTCGACGATGCCGCGGCGCCCGAGAGCGAGCCCGCGGAGGACGTGGCCCCCGAGGTTGAGGCGCGCGAGGCCAAGGCTGCGGAGAAGGACGCCGCCGACGAACCCACTGCCGACGAGACCGCCGTCATGGATCCCGTGGAGGCAGCAGAGGCTGGCGCGCTCGACTCGGACGCCACGCAGGTCCTGCCCTCGGTCGACGAGCCCTTGGACGAGACCCTCGTGATGCCCGCTGCGGCCATCGCCGAGCCGGCTTCTGAGGCCGCGAAGGCTGCGGAGGCCGCCGCGACAGACGTCTCTGCGGCGGAAGAGGAAGCCCCGACGAAGAAGGAGCCCGCCAAGAAGACAGCCTCCACCAAGGCCGGCGCGAAGAAGGCTCCCACGAAGAAGGCCACCTCGAAGAAGCCCGTCGCCAAGAAGGGTGCCGCCAAGAAGGCGGCTCCCAAGAAGGCAGCAGCAAAGAAGACCTCCAACGCAGGGCCCTCCACCAATGAGTGATGGGGATAGGTGAACGGGCCCCGGCCTCGTCAATGAGGCCAGCGCGAGGAAAACGGACCGCCCGGGCCCGTGCACATATGTGCGTGGGCGCGGGCGGTCCGTGACAATAGAGGCATGACCGCTCCTGATCCCACCGTCCACAGCGAGACGCCGGGCCCGCAGGCTGCGCTTGACGCACAGACTGTGCCTGGCTACCAGGCCGCCCTCGACCCGCAGGATTCTCCTGGAGGGCGCGTTGTCGGTGCCGACCATGCTGCCCTCGCTGCCAGGCTCGTTCTTCCGATCATCGGTATTGCTCTGGCCGGAACGATCCTGGGTGTCGCAACTCCCATCACCATTGCGTGGATGATCCTGGTCCCTGCGGCGATCGTCCTCCTCGTATGGAAACGGCCCTGGCGTCAGCGCCTCGACCTGCGTGGGCTGGGCATTGCCGCGCTCGTTGGGCTCCTGGAAGTCGGCTACGCCAGCCTCGTCTTCTCGGCGATGAACCATCTGCTCGTAGGTACCGTTGCGGTGTTCTTGATGACCATCATCATTCCTGTTGGTGTGGTCCACGGGCGGGGGAAGCTTCGCTTCCTCAGCTTGGCTCTCGCCCTGGCGGGGCTGGTCGCGTTCGTGAGCCAGGCACCCCCGAGCACCGTTAACGGCAATGTGCAGCAGGCGAGCATGATGGCGAGTATCTTTGCTGGTCTCTCCCTGTTGCTCCTAACGGCGGTGCAGGCTGCCGTACCGCGCCTCGGCTACGACCGCGGCACGATCCGCGGGGTGGGACTCACGATCGCCGCCGCGGGATTTGGTGTGTGGGACGCCGTCTCCGGTGTAATGCCCGCCCTGACCGGGTCTTTTATCGCGGTCATCGTTGCGGTAAGCCTCCTGATGTTCATCATTCCCGCCGTGCTGCTTCGCGTCGGCGATCAAGGGGCATATACGCGAACTGCAGCCCGCTACAACGCCTTCTACCCCGCAGTTGCGATGGTTGTCGGTGGCATCGTGCTCGGACAGGTTCCGAGCCTCCTTGACCTCCTCGGTCTCGCGCTCTTCACCGGCGCGCTCTGGACCATGTCGAGCGTGACGATCGTTCCGCGGCGCCTCTTCGGCAAGCGCGGGTCCGGAGCGGTGGCCGCGGACTGAGCCCCCGCCTCGTCGATCGAGGTGCGCAAGGAAAGCGGCCGCACGCGTGCGAGGGCGCGGGCGGCGCGGGACAATAGAACCATGAACGCTACTGATCCCGCTGCCCGCACCGACGCCGAGTGGAAGAAACTCCTGAGCCCTATGCGCTACCACGTGCTGCGCGAAGCCGGCACCGAGCGCCCCTTCACCGGTGAGCTCCTCGACGAGGCGCGCGTCGGCACCTACTCGTGCGCGGCCTGCGGATCCAAGCTCTTCGACTCCGACGCGAAATTTGACTCCTCCTGCGGGTGGCCCTCCTTCTTCCAGGCCCACGACGGCGCGACCGTCGAGAGCGTCGACACCAGCCACGGCATGATCCGTACCGAGGTGCGCTGCGCGACCTGCGACTCCCACCTCGGCCACGTCTTCCCCGACGCGCCCGACCAGCCCACCGGCATGCGCTACTGCATGAACTCGGCGGCCCTCACCTTCGCGCCCGCCCAGTGAACGCGCCCGCGCAGCGCCCCTTCACCGACCGCATCCCGCCCCAGCTCTACATCGTCGGCTCCGGCCTCATCCAGTACGTGGGCGCGGCTCTCGCGGTTATTGCCTTCGCGTCCGTCGAACCCGCCTCCGTCGCCTGGTGGCGCGTCCTGACCGGCGCGATCGTTCTCCTCGCCTGGAAGCGCCCGTGGCGCGGCGGCCTCACGCGCTCCGACCTGGCTATTTCCGCGCTCTTTGGCGTCATCATCCTGACGATGAACTCCTCGTTCTACGAGTCGATCGCGCGGATCCCTCTGGGGACCGCCGTGTCTATCGAGTTCATCGGCCCGGTTGCCGTCGCCGTCATACGAGGCCGTGGCTGGCGGCCGCGCATTGCCGCTGTCCTCGCGTTCGCGGGGGTGGCGTGCATCGGCGGGCTCGCCCTCGACCTCAGCGTGCCGAGCGTGCGCGTAGGCGTCGCCTGGATTCTCCTTGCGGCCCTCGCCTGGTCGGCTTACATCGTCGTCGGGCAGAAGGCCTCGACCACGCGCGACGGGGTCACGAACCTGGCGCTCGGATGCGCGTGGGGCACCCTGTTTTTCGCGCCCATCCTCGGGCCGGGCGCGATGGCACCCCTAGCCTCGTGGAAGCTGGTCGCCATCGTCGTCGGGGTGGGCCTCCTGTCCACCGCGATTCCCTACACCTTCGAGGCGCTCGCGATGCGGCGCCTGGCGGCGTCGACCTTCGCGCTGTTTGCCGCGATCCTGCCGGCCACCTCCGCCCTGGTCGGGGCCGTCATGCTCCGTCAGATTCCCGGCGTCTTCGAGCTGATCGGTCTGGTCCTGGTGTCGGTCGCGGTCTGGCTGGCCTCGCGCGATTAAGGGTTTTCGGCGGGGCACTTTCCCGGTTTTCTGTGCCGGTGTGTCCGCGCCATCCCTCAGGTGCGCATCAGTGCGGCCTGACGCCTGCCGATGTGCCGGCGGTCGGATGCGCGCACGTTGCGATGTTACAAACGTCGTCAAACCACCCCGTTTTTCAAGGGGGTTTAGCGCTCCTTGTTACAAACGTCGTCAATCCAAGCCCGAAATCGGCTTTTTCTGGCGTTTTAGCCTGCGGATTGACGACGTTTGTAACATGCGGGGTCGGAGACGCGTTGAAAATGCTGCGGATTGACGACGTTTGTAACAACAGCCGGGCGCGTCGGCCTTTCGAGGGGTTCCTATGGGTTTTGTCCGGGGGTGTTGAAGCCCCTCAGTCGAGGCTGAGGTGGCGAGGCGTGTGCTTGCCACCGCGGGCGATCACCCAGAACGCGAACCACGCGCCCACCGAGCCGACGATCATGACGAGCACCATCGGCACGGCGCTGTCGCCGCCCGAGGTCGCCAGGGGAGCGGCGATGCCGTTCGCGATCGACTGGAACACGCCCATGACGGATGAGGCCGTGCCTGCGTGCTCGCGCGCCTCACTCATGGCTTGCGCGCCCGAGTTACCGAAAATGAACGCGGTCGCCGTCATGATGAGGGCGAAGCCCACGCACGTGAGGATCAGCGGTAGGTCAAGGACGAACGTCGAGATCGCGAGTGTCACCACGCCGGTCGCGGCGATCGTGAGGCCCGTGATGATGAGCGTGCGCGGCGTGAAGTGCGAGATCAGGCGCACGTTGACCAGCGCGAAGCCCGTCGACAGCAGCGCATTAAACGCGAACACCCACGCGAAAGCCATGGGGGACAGGCCCAGCGGTCCCTGCAGCACGTACGTGGCGTTCGAGATGTAGCCGAACATGCAGAAGCTCGAGAAGGCGTTGGTCAGCATGAAGCCCACGAAGGGGCGGATGCGCACGACCTGAACGAGGCCGGAGAAGAACCGGGGGATACCGCCGGGGTGGCGGCGCTCCTCGGGCAGGGACTCGGGCACGACGAACCACGCGAGGGCCGCCATGAGCAGCGTGAAGCCGGCGAGCGCCCAGAAGACGACCCTCCACGTCGCGTGCGTGATGATGAACGCGCCGAGGACAGGGGCGAGCATCGGCGCGAAGCCCACGATCGCCTGGAGGAGGCTCATCGCGCGAGCCAGCGTCTTGCCGTGCGCGACGTCGACGAGGATCGCGCGCGCCACCGAGGAGGCGACGCCGCCGCCGAGGCCTTGGAAGACTCGGCCAACGAGGAGTACCCAGATGTTGGGCGTGAACACGCAGATCATGGAGCCGACGAGGGCGATGATGCCGCCTGCGATGATGGGGCGGCGGCGGCCGATCTGGTCCGAGATGGCGCCGCCCAGGACCTGGCCGGACGCGTAGCCCACGAAGAAGGTTGTGAGCGTGAACCCGAGCATCGTCGAGTTCGTCGCCAGGTCCGCCGTGATCTGCGGGAACGCGGCTGAGTACATGTCGGTCGCCATCGGGGGCACGGCGTTCTGTACGGCCAGCGTGATCAGCAGGGCAACCGTGAGCGCCCCGCCGACGATCCCGCCGCGGTCCTGGGTGTCGTGATTCGTCATGATGTGATTGTGCACCCACGGGGGCGCAAAATAGACGACTCGATTGAATATTCAACGCATCTCGCACGCCGCGGGCGCTGACGTGCGTACATGTGCGCAGGCGTGCAGTGCTCCCGCTCAGCGAACACCTCGACCGCGCTCACTCCTCGTCGTTGCTCGTCTCCAGCGCGTCCGCCGCGGCCTCGATCTCCTCGCGCGTGGGGCACGAGGCCGGGCCGACGACTGTCGTCGACAGCGCGCCCGCGCAATTGGCGAGGAGCAGAGCCCGCTCCAGGGGAATACCCAGGGCGAGGGAGGCTGCCAGGGTGCCGGAGTGTGCGTCGCCTGCGCCGTTCGTATCGATCGCCTCGACCTGAGGCGTCGGGATGTGGGCCGCATCCTCATTGCCGGCATTCGGCGCTGTCCCGGCGGGGCGCACAAAGTATGCGCCCTCGGCTCCTGCGCGCACGAGAACGGGGCGATCCAGCACAGCGCGCACCCCTTGAGCCACTTCGTAAGGCTGGTCGCATCGGTTGCGAACGCTCGCATGGCCTCTCTGGTGAACGATCTCCTGAGCCTCCCTGCGGTTCATCGACACGATGACGTCGTCGGAGGGCAGCTCTCCCGGGATCCCGATGACTGGGGAGACATCCAAGACGACGTGTACGCCCTCGGGGAGGGCGCGCAGCGCCGCCTCCGCGGCCTCGCGGTTCGCGGGATGGTCCATGAGGTAGCCGTCGACGTAGAGCACGTCGCCCGGGTGCATCGTGCGCACGAAGTCAGCCCATGCGCTCGCGGGTGCCATCGTCTCGGCACCCTTTGTGGAGATGAAGGTGCGCTCGCCCGTGCGGTCCGTGAACGCGATGCAGAACCCGTTGTCAATGCCCACGACGCGAGGCCCGAGGTCCACGATCCCCTCGCGCGCGAGTGCCGCCTGAATGAGCGAGGAGTAGGGGCCCTCGCCGATAGGGCTGAGGGAGACGGCCTCGACACCCATGCGCCGCGCCGCCACGAGGGCGTTGAAGCCGCCGCCCACGTGCATTCCCTCGTCGATGGCCCACACGTCGCCGCCGGGGGAGGGGAGGGCCTCGCCGCGCACGGCGAGGTCCACGAGGATCTGCCCCATGAGGACGACCCGGCCCGCGGGGGAGGCTGGCGACGAGGTGGGGGCTGGCGCCTCCGGAGACGCGACGCCGTGCGAAACCTCGGGCCTGGCGTCCGAAGAGGCATCCGTTGCAGCGTCCTCCGGGCGCCCGACAATCGCCTGATCGCGTAGCGCCAGGAGATCTCCGGCGACGGTGGACAGGCCGAGGTGGGAAACCTCCTCGATCATCGAGAGGCTGTCTGTGGGGAGAACCTCGACGCCGAGGGCCGCGCCCAGGATCGCGCCCGCGATCGCGCCGATCGTGTCGGTGTCCCCGCCGATGTTGGCGGCATCCATCAGAGCCTGCGGGGAGGGATCTCGCGCGAGCAGCGCGAAGGCCATGGGGATCGCGTGCGCCGAGGCCACGGATGTTCCCACCTGTTTGACGAGGCATTCCAGGGATGATGAGGCGGGGTTGACGGCCAGCTGCATGGCCCTGCGCGTCGCGGCGATGACGTCTGGGTCTGGGGTCCACGCGCCGCGATCGGGGAGGGAATCGACGTAGGTGACGGCCTTCCACAGCAGGCCCCTCAGATCCAGGGAAGGTGAGCGCGCCGCGTCAATACCCATGGATACGGCTGCCGCCACGAGGGCAGCCGACTGGAAGCCCTGTCGCGTCGCGTGCGTGACCCGGCACGACGACCACACGGCCTCGGCGAAGGCCTCCGGATCCTCCGTCGAGACCGCAATACCGATCGGGGTGACGCGCATCGCCGCGCCGTTTGTGGTGCCCTCGCCGCCTACGGTCAGCGGGTCCTCGCCCGCGCGCACGCGCTCGAGTGCCGCCTTCGTTGAGGGGCCAAGCAGGTCGAGTGACCCGCGCTCGATCATTGAATCCTCCCAGGCCAACAGGGCGTGGGCGAACTCGACCGCATTGAGGGAAACGCGACCCGAGGACGAGCCCTGGCCTCGTATTAAGAGGGACGCGACCAGCAGCGCCTGTTCCGTGTCGTCCGTGACCGACCCCGCCGGCATCCCCGGCGCGTAGGGCTGGGAGGCGTCGCCGTCGACGAGGCCGGTGATGCGCCCGTACACCGCGCGGATCTGCGCAGGTGACATCTCCTGCGTCGGCATGCCCAGCGCGTCTCCGAGAGCCAGGCCCGCCAGGGCGCCATGCGCGTGAGAAAGACGAGGATCCATGCTGCACCTCCAGCGCGGGCGCGCGCCCGCAGATAGCGTGAACGCCCCGGAAAATCCCGAGGCGACCAGTAGGCCCAGGGGGACTCGAACCCCCAACCTACGGATTAAAAGTCCGCTGCTCTACCATTGAGCTATAGGCCCAGCAGCCCCATTGTAGGAGGAAGTAGTCCCCATGGCCCAATCGAAGATGCCGCGACGCCCCGCCATGCTTGACGCCGCCAGGGCTGACGCCATCATCGGCGACGAAGACCCCGCGGCCAGCGCCGCCGTCGCCCACACCGCCGCCTGGGCCCTCATGGGCGTGGGCGACGAGACCTTCACCGATGCCGACGTGGCTCGCCTGCGCGAGACCGTGCGTACTAGCGGGGTCGACACGATCGCGCACGTGTGGTCGCGCAGCCCAGAGTTCACCCTCCCCGGCGCGCTGTGGCGCGTCTACCTGCTGCACGAGTGGTACCACCGCGACCCTCTCCTGGTGGCCGAGCGCTACGCCGAGGGCTCGCGCGCGCCCATCATCCAGGGCCTCGAAGCCCCCGTTGAGCTGCGTCCCCTGAGCCTCATCATGGAGGAAGTCGACTCGCTGCTGCGCGGCGACCTGACCGACGACGACCTGGACTACGTGCTGGGCGAGGCCTCGCGCGCCATGCGCGTGCTCGCCGCCGGCGAGGCCGGGGCCCTGTGGATCGAAGACCCCGCCGACCCGCTCGCCCACCGCGTCACCATGCGTCACTCCGCGCTGCTGGTCACTGCCGACGAACTCGATGTCGCCGCGCGCGAGGCGGCCGTCGGCACCCTCGACTGAGCCCGCGTTCGCAGCGTCGTTGCTGATCTCGGCGTACCCTGGACGGCCTCGTGGAAGGCCCGAACCGGGGTGACGTGGCGCGCCCACCAGGGCACGGGCGCGCGCGGGCGACTACCCTTGTCCCTATGCGTCCGATGCCAGCCCCCCGCCCCCAGCGACTCGTTCGCTCTGCGGGCGCGCTTGTCTGGCGCTTCACGGACCCCGAGCGCGTCGCTGTCCCCGGCGAGTCCATCGACCCAGCAGACATCGAAGTCCTCATGGTTCATCGGCCGCGCTACCACGACTGGTCCTGGCCCAAGGGCAAGACCGAAAACGGTGAATCCCTCGTCGCCGCCGCCGTGCGTGAAGTCGAGGAGGAAACCGGCCAGATCATCACGCTCGGCGCGCCTCTGACGACCCAGCGCTACCGCCTGGGTGGCGGACAGACCAAGGAAGTCCACTACTGGGTGGGCACCCCCGTCCCCGCCGGTCACGCGTCCGAGCGCCTGCGAGCCCCCGTCGCGCGCGCCCCGCGCACCGAAATCGACCAGACTGCGTGGACCTCGCCCGACCGTGCCGCCGACATGCTCACGCGCCGAGGCGACCGCCGCCTCCTCGCCGACATCGTCGCCCGCGCCCGCGAGGGCCGCCTCGTGACAACCACGCTCCTCGTCCTGCGTCCGGGGCAGGGCCTTACTCCGCGCCTCGACGAGGCCGGGGGCGCCCGCGCGACCGCCTCTCCTTCCGCTTCTTCCGGCGGTTCCGCGACACCTGCTGAGGCAGCGGCTCCTTCCAAGCCTCGCCCCGCGCCGACCCCAGCGATGGTGGCGTCGGCCGCGGCCAGGAGGGCCGCCCAGGTGGAGCAGGGCTCGGCGAAGAAGGTTGAGACCGCGCCGGAACCCGTCGACCCGCCGCTCAGCCGATTCGGCGTGCGCCAGGCTTTCGACCTCATCGACCTGCTCTCGAGCTTCGGCGTGGCCCGCGCCTTCGCGTCGCCGGCAGCCCGCTCGCGCCAGAGCCTCACCCCGTGGGCGTCGATGGGCGGGGGCGCGGTGACGCTCGTCGAGTCCCTCGACTTGGCCGTCTCCGGTCCGGACGCACGGATTGACGGCGAGGCGCGCCTCGGACGCGTCCGCGCCTTCGCGGCCGAGCGCCTGCGCGAGCACGCGTCCCCCACGGTCCTGTCGGTCGCGGGAACGGCTCGCGACGCCATCATCGAGGAAATCCGCGCCTACGCGTCGGCTCCCGTCGCCGGCGGCGAGGCGCCGTGCCTGAGGCACGGCCAGGTCCTCGTCGCCCACGTCGAACACGCCGGTGATTCCCTGACGGTCGCCGCCCTCGAAACGCACGGCGTCACCACGAAGGACCCCGCCGTCCGCGCGCGCAAGGCCTCCAAGAAGCACTGAGGCGGCCCGGCATAAGCCGAGCCGCCTCCTCTCCATCCGCGAGGCAGCGGTGTGGAAGAGCGGCCTTCGATAAAGAGTGATCCGCATCGGTCGCATTCGCAGTAGATAGAAGGTAAAAGTATCGGGTGGTGTGCGCCCTAAGGTCACACACCACCCGATGACGTTCGGAGGGTCGACGGACCCTACAGGCCCGACTCCTTCACCGACGAGGTGAGCTTCGAATGATCCAACGGACGCGCCAGGCACACGATCGATCGATCGTTTTGCGCCCACGAATCCTTCGTCGGGATCATCCACGTCGCGTCGAGCGACGAGGTCAGGTAATCCGACCCCACGTACGCGTCGAACGCGGAAATGCACTCGGTCTCGGCCTGCCGGTTGAGCGCCTCGGCGCCCGGGAAATCCCCGTCCGGTGCGGACGCCAAGGCGAAGACCTCAGCGTCGTGCTCGCGCGTGCAGCTGGTCTTATCGATCGTCGTCGCTGTGGTCGCGCTCTTATCCTCCGGCAGGAGGATGCACTGCCCGACTCGCATGTGCATGACGGACGAATCCGAGCATGCCGCGAGCGGGGCGGCGGCAAGAGCCACTACCGCAGCTGTCACGACGAAGCGACCACGCATCAGTGAACTCCCAGAGGCAGCGCCACGACGAGGTACACGATGCCCGACACCAGGGCGGCGGCCGGCAGGGTGAGGAACCACGCGATGACGATGTTGCCCGCGACGCCCCAGCGAACCGCCGAGAAACGCTTCGTGCAACCCACACCCATGATCGCCGTCGACACGACCTGCGTCGTCGAGATGGGGGCGTGAATGACGTAGGAGCACAGGTACAGGATCGAGGAGGACACGGCCTCGGCCGTGAAGCCGCGAGCCGGATCCAGGTCGATGATCTTACGGCCGATCGTACGCATGATGCGTCCGCCGCCGGCCATCGTGCCCAGCGAAATCGCCAGAGCGCCCGACACCTTGACCCACAGCGGCACGTTCATCTCGCCCGTGATGGGATCGAGGATGTTGTGGTGCTCGCCGTAGCCGCCGGCCAGCAGCGCCATGACGATGATGCCCATCGTCTTCTGCGCGTCCTGGATGCCGTGGCCCAGAGCCATGGCCGCCGAGGAGAAACGCTGAGCGGCGCGGAAGCGGCGCATCGTGCGGTGATACTGCGCCTTGCGCAGCGCCCACAGCACGATCTTCATGGCGATGTAGCCGATGACGAAACCGATGATGGGGGAGGCGAACATCGGGATCACGACGTGGCTCATGATGCCCCACCAGTGCACGACAGTGCCGCTCATGAGGCCCGCGCCCACCATGCCGCCGATGAGGGCGTGCGAAGAGGACGAGGGGAGTCCGAACCACCAGGTGATCAGGTTCCAGATACAGGCGCCCAGCAGGGCGGCCAGGATGATGACCAGGCCCTTTTGCTGCATCTCCTGCATGGGAGACTCGGCATAGTCGCTGATCGAAATAATGCCTTTGCCGACCGTCTTTGCGACGGCCGTGCCCATCATGGCGCCGATGACGTTCATCGCTGCGGCCATGAGGAGTGCCGCGCGAGGAGTCCACGCGCGCGTCGACACGGAGGTCGCGATCGCGTTCGCCGCGTCGTGGAAGCCGTTGGTGTAGCTGAAGAACAGCGCGACGGCGATGACGACGCAGACGAGGATCAGATTCAGATCCACGGTTCAGGATTCCTTCAGTGCGAGGGACTCGATGACGTTGGCCAGCTCCTCGAACGCGTCGGCGCAGGACTCGAGGCCCTGGACGATGTCCTTGAGCTTGATGATCGTGATCGGGTCGAGGCCCGAGTCGAACAGGGCCGTGAGGGTGCGGCGGTAGGCCAGGTCGCCCTCGTTCTCGAGGCGGTTGACCTCGATCCAGTAGTCGCGCATGTCCACGGGCGACTTGAGCTTGGGCATGTTCTCGGCGGTCAGGTCCGCGCAGTGCTTGATGACCGCGATCTGCTCGTTGAGCAGGGAGACCAGGGAGGAGGGGATGTCGGCAATGCCGTAGACGACCAGGAGGTCGCCGGCCTCGTCGATGAAGTCGAGGCAGTCGTCCAGGTGCGACGCCAGCGACTGCAGATCCTCGCGGTCGAAAGGCGTGATGAACGAGGAGTTAATGCGCTGAACGATCGCATGGTTCAGTTCGTCGCCGCGGTGCTCGACCTCGTGGAGCTGATCGCGCAGGGCGATGCGCTCCTCGGGGGAGGCGGCGTAGATGTGCGTCAGGAATTCGACGGCCTGCACGAGCTGGCGGGCCTGGGAGGTGAAGTCTTCAAAAAAGTCAGGGCCTTGGGTCTTGTTTCGGAATCCCATGGTGTATTCGGTCCTTCCAATGGTGAGCAGCACTGTTGTGCTACCTGTAATCGTCGGTCATGGGGCGGTGAGACTTCAAGTTCAGAAATGGAATTGCGCCCCCATATTCGGTGTTCTATCTCACGACGATGGGTGAATGGACGACTTCCGTCGCATTCGCGAGGTCGGGGCGGGGTGGGGCGTTCATCAAGACCCTTGTGGGTGGGTTGAAGGTCCCTATCGGTCGGGCGGTGTGTGACGTGTTCGACTACGATTGAGGTGTGACCGGGACCAAGCGCCCGTAAGCGCGGGCGAGGGGTCCGGCATGATTGATTATGTCAATCGGGGACGCAGACGCGGCCCCGACAATCCGAAATGCCTCAGGAGGCAAAATGTCCGTGACTGAACAGGACGTGCGTGCAGCCGCTCCGGCGAACGCTCCCGAAGATGTCATCAAGTGGGTTGCTGAAATTGCTGAGCTGACCACCCCTGACGCCATTGAGTTCTGCGACGGCTCCCAGGAGGAGTGGGATCGCCTGACCTCTCAGATGGTCGAGAGTGGCATGTTCACCAAGCTCAACGAGGAGAAGCGCCCCAACTCGTTCCTGGCTCGCTCCAAGCCGTCCGACGTTGCGCGTGTTGAGTCCCGTACCTTCATCTGCTGTGAGAAGGAAGAGGACGCCGGCCCGACGAACCACTGGGCCGACCCCAAGGAAATGAAGGCCATCCTGCGTGAGAAGTTCACGGGCTCCATGAAGGGCCGCACCATGTACGTGGTGCCCTTCTCCATGGGCCCCCTGGGCGGCCCCATCTCCCAGCTCGGTATTGAGATCACCGACTCCCCCTACGTTGTCGTCAACATGCGCATCATGACCCGCATGGGTGCTGCTGCCATGGACCTCATCAACGAGGGCCGCGTGTGGGTTCCCGCCGTTCACTCGGTCGGCGCTCCCCTTGAGCCCGGTCAGGAAGACGACACCTGGCCCTGCAACGACGAGAAGTACATCACCCACTTCCCCGAGACCAACGAGATCTGGTCCTTCGGTTCGGGCTACGGCGGCAACGCCCTGCTCGGCAAGAAGTGCTTCGCGCTGCGTATCGCCTCGACGATGGCGCGCCGCGACGGCTGGATGGCCGAGCACATGCTCGTCCTGCGCCTGACGCGGGAGTCCACGGGCCAGCAGTTCCACGTCACCGCCGCCTTCCCGAGCGCCTGCGGCAAGACCAACCTCGCCATGCTCCAGCCCACGATCCCCGGCTACAAGGTCGAGACCGTCGGCGACGACATCGCGTGGATGCGCCCCGGCCCGGATGGCCGCCTGCGCGCCATCAACCCCGAGGCGGGCTTCTTCGGCGTCGCCCCCGGCACCTCCTACAAGACCAACCCCATGGCCATGGAGACCGGCAAGGCGAACTCCATCTTCACGAACGTCGCCCTGACCGACGACGGCGACGTGTGGTGGGAAGGCATCGACGGCGAGGTCCCGGCGCACCTGATCGACTGGCATGGCAACGACTGGACGCCTGAGTCCGGCGAGAAGGCTGCTCACCCGAACAGCCGCTTCACCGTTCCGGCCTCGCAGTGCCCGATCATCTGCCCCGACTGGGAAGCCCCCGAGGGCGTTGCGGTTGACGCCATCCTCTTCGGCGGCCGTCGCGCCACCAACGTCCCGCTGGTCGCCGAGCAGTACGAGCCCGCCCACGGCGTGTTCATCGGCGCCTCCGTGGCCTCCGAGGTCACCGCGGCCGCGACCGACGTCAAGGCCGGTTCGCTGCGTCACGACCCCTTCGCCATGCTCCCCTTCTGTGGCTACAACATGGCCGACTACTGGGGTCACTGGCTGGAGATGCAGGACAAGCTGGGCGACAAGTTCCCGCGCGTCTACCAGGTCAACTGGTTCCGCAAGGACGAGGACGGCAACTTCATGTGGCCGGGCTACGGCGACAACGCCCGCGTCCTGGACTGGATCGTTCGTCGCGCGGCCGGTGAGGTCGAGGCGATCGACGGCGTGACCGGCCGCTACCCGAAGTTCGAGGACTTCAACCTCGACGGCCTGGACATCGACGAGGCCGTGTGGGCCAAGCTCTTCGCGATCGATCCCGACGCGTGGGCCGCCGAGATGGACGACACGGAGGAGTACTTCTCGCAGTTCGGCGATAAGCTCCCCGCCGCCATCACCGAGCAGCTGGCGAAGTTCCGCGAGCGCATCGCCGCCGCGAAGGCCTGAGTCGCAGCATCGTCCGCTTCAAGCGGCGCAGCGGGGGATCCGACCGAGAGGTCGGGTCCCCCGCTGCTTGTCCCCACCGTCCCCGGTAGCGTCCAAGACACTGGACGAGGGGAGCGGGCGCGCCCGTCCCACGGGTTCCCGAAAACGTAGTGAGCGCACTAAACTAACCACAGCACCACTTTTCCCGTGCCCACTAGGAGACTTCGTGGCCGAATACCTGACAGATGCGGAACTCGCCCAGGCGAAGGACATGCTCAACCGCATAACCATGATCTACCAGGCGAAAGTTGTCGGGCAGGAGGATCTGCGGACGGCGCTGACGGCATGCCTGCTGGCAGGCGGTCACGTCCTGGTCGAGTCGGTGCCCGGTCTGGCCAAGACCACCGCAGCCCAGACTTTGGCCTCGGCGGTGTCGGGAACGTTCCACCGGATCCAGTGCACTCCGGACCTCATGCCCAACGACATCGTTGGATCTCAAATCTGGAACCAGGCTTCGGGTGAGATGGTCACCCAGCTGGGACCCGTCCATGCGAACCTGGTCCTGATGGACGAGATCAACCGTTCCAGCGCGAAGACTCAGTCCGCGATGCTGGAAGCAATGCAGGAAGGGCAGACGACGATCGGCGGAGTCAACCACCGCCTTCCCCGCCCGTTCATGGTGATGGCCACCCAGAACCCCATCGAAGAGGAGGGAACGTACGTCCTCCCCGAGGCGCAGATGGACCGTTTCCTGCTCAAGGAGATCATCACCTACCCGGCCCCCGTCGACGAGCTTGAGGTCCTTGAACGCATCGACTCGGGAGTGATGAGCCTGCCCACCTCCTCCGAGCCCGTGTCCATCACGGACGTGCTGCTGCTCCAAGATCTGACGCGACGCATCTACGTGCACAGCACGCTCAAGGCGTACATCGTCGACATCATCAACACCACGAGGGGCGCCGGACCCAATCCGCTGCCGGGTTGGACCAAGCACGTGCGTGTGGGCGCCTCGCCGCGAGGCGCCATCGCACTCATGCAGATATCCCAGGCGCTGGCCCTCATGGACGGGCGCAACTACGTGGTTCCCGACGACATCAAGAAGCTGCGCTACGGCATCCTGCGGCACCGTATCATTCGTACCTTCGATGCCCTCGCCGACAACGTGTCGGTGGAGGGGCTCATCGACGCGGTGTTCAACGCGGTTCCGGTGCCGTGACGGGGGCGCTCGTGGACCGGCGATCACCAGGAGAACCAGCATGCCAGTGAGGTCGCGTGAGATCCACGCACTGTCGACGCGCATCCAGTTGCCCGTCCTACGCAAGCTGCTGTCCGTCATGGACGGGCAGCACTCGGCGCTGAGGTGGGGCCGTGGCTGGGAGTTCATGGACCTGGCGCCCTACCAGCCCGGTGACGACGTTCGCGAAATCGACTGGGCGGCGACGGCACGCACCGGTTCGCCGGTCATCAAGAGACACGAGGCCACGGCGAACCTGCAGGTTATGCTCGTCGTCGACACGGGCCGCGAAATGGGCGCTCTCGCCCCGTCGGGTGAGACCAAGGAAGAGGTCGCCCTCACCGCATGCGAGGCGATCGCATGGCTGAGCGTGGCGCGCGGAGACCAGATCGGCCTCGTCGCCGGTGACGCCGAGCGCGTGCGCTTCATGCCCGCCCGATCCGGCAACGCCCACGCCGAAACCATCATGCGCCGCATCGAGGAGGACATCACGCTGTCTTCCCCGCACTCGGACGTGCCCAAGCTCCTGGCGCGCGCGCGGACGGTGACCCGACGCCGCAGCCTCATCGTCATCGTCACAGACGCAACCCAGCCCGAGCCGACGCGTCTGTCCGATGACCTCATCAAGTCCCTGTCCGTGCGCCACCAGGTTATCCAGGTGTCGGTGGCCGACATGAATCCGGCGGATATTGACCAGGATAAAACCGTTATCGACGTCAACGAGGGGCCCCTTCCAGACTTTCTGCGCAGGGATGAACAGCTGGCCCGCGAGGCGAGCATGGTTGTTGAGCAAAGGCGTGCCGCTGTCGCGCACATGCTTGACATGCGCGGCGTCGTCCAGGTGAGCGTGGGCTCCTCGGAGGAGGTTCCGCGGGCGCTGCTCAGGGCGCTGCAGCGCTCGGGAGCCCGTAGATAAACAGGGGTTGGTCCCCCGCGGCCATCGAACCTCTCTCTACCGAGTGGTAGTTAACTGAGACCTAACGCACAGAATTGCCGGTATTTTACATAAGGCCGTGAGATAGCATTCAAATTTCCCGGTAATTATAGTTTTCTCGGGTCATCTCCCATATATTTGTTGCTGAACCATCCATCCCGTCACACATAGTGCGGAAGTTATGAGAGGAAGACCAGTGAGCAGGAAGTACGCGCCCCTCGGGCGGCGAATGATCGCCGCCGCGGGTGCTCTCAGCCTCGGCGTCGCCGGGGTCGTTGCGACCAGCGTCGCCACCTTCGCCGAGGATCCGGCCTACGGCACGATCAACCAGAACGCTACGGGTTCGATCGTCGTCCACAAGCACCTGAAGAACGCCACGGGCACCATGGGCAAGGTTGACGGCACCGCCGACTCCGGCGGCGACGGCGTCGACGGCGTCACCTTCAAGGCCTACAAGGTCTCGGGCCTGGACCTGTCCAAGCCCACCGACTGGGACAAGCTCGCCGCCCTGGCCGACAACATCCCGTCCAATGCCTGCACGGATCCCGCCCACCCGACCCTGGGTGACAATGCGCCCGCCGTCGATGCTCAGGCTGCCGCTGAGGGGACGACCGCAGGCGGTGGCAAGACCACCCTGGCGGGCCTGTCCGTCGCGGCGTACCTGGTCTGTGAGACCGAGGCTCCCGCCGACATCGTCGAGAAGGCCAAGCCCTTCGTCGTCACGATCCCCTTCCCCAACACCACCAACGGTGGCGAGGGCAAGTGGCTCTACGACGTGCACGCCTACCCCAAGAACCAGAAGATCGAGATCGACAAGACCATCTCCGATCAGACCGTGAACGGCGTGGGCCTCGGCTCGCGCGTGCAGTTCCCCGTCTCCACGACGATCCCCAGCCTCGACACTGATACGAACTTCACCTACTTCTACCTGCGCGACCAGCTGGACGACCGCCTCTCCGACGGCAAGGTGGACAAGGTCACCCTGGGCGCCGATACGCTGGCCGAAAATACCGACTACGTGCAGTCCAACACGGGCGGCCTGGTCGTCGTCTCCTTCACGCGCGCCGGCCTGGCGAAGCTGAAGGCGAACCCCAACAAGAAGCTTGAGGCGATCTTCTCCGGCACGGTCTCTGCCATCGGCGACGGCACCATCAAGAACAAGGCCAACCTGGTCCAGGACACGCACTACGGTGCCATTCCTCCGAACGAGCCGCCGTCGACTCCTCCGACCGAGCCGAACAACCCGCCGACCTCCCCCGAGGTCTCCACCGACTGGGGCAACGCCCAGCTCCTGAAGTTCGACGCTAACTCCGGCGCCGCCAAGACCGGCATCAAGGGCGCGAAGTTCAAGGTCTACAACGCCGCCGAGCCCTACGCCGCCGACTGCTCCGCCGCCACCAAGGCCGGCGACGCGATCACGGTGAACAACAAGACCGAGTTCGTCTCCGATGACGCGGGCCTCGTGGCAATCGACGGCCTCTACGTCGGCGACTCCGTCGGCTCCGCCGGCCAGGGGTCCCAGGGTGCGACCAAGCGCTGCTACGTCGTCGAAGAGGTCGAGGCCCCCGCGGGCTACGTCCTGCCGCAGAAGACCACGACCGGCATCTCGGTCTCCAAGGGCGCCCTCGCCGCTGCCACGTACAGCGCGGAGATCGCCAACAACAAGCAGCCCGTTCCCCAGCTGCCCCTCACGGGTGCCAACGGTCAGCTGCTCATGACCATCGGCGGCATCTCTCTGGGACTCATCGCCGTTGGTTCCACCATGGTGATCCGCTCGCGCAAGCGCAGCGAAGCCTGATACCCCGGTTCTTCAGCGGTTCCTTCCGCTGAAGAACCGGGCCCCGCGCGGGTCGGCGCGGCCGCGAGAATGGCTCTCGGGTCGTGCCGACCAGTGGCACGTCCCAGTCAATACTTGTGCGAAAACGATTTACGTCGAACTAATCATTGGAGTTGAAGTGACCCAGCACGCCCGAACACAGCGCCGCGCCACGCGGTTCTCACGCTTCGCGGTCGCGTTCGCGGTCTGCGCGGCTGTCACCGCCGCGCCGATCCTGCCCAACGCGGCCCAGCCTGCCCAGGCTGCGGCCGAGGGAGTTCCCAGCGGGTCTCTGCCCGCGACCTTCGCCACGGGAGGCATGGGACGCTTCAAGGACTCCATCCAGTGGCTCCAGTGGGCTGACTACGACAAGGACTTCAAGGGCAAAGACAAGCCCAACGTCCCCGTCCTCGGCGTGGGCGAGGGGCCGAAGGAGTTCATCAACCACCGCGACCTGGGCGACGCGGGCTCCCTGGTGACCACCTGCACCCTGTCCAACCTCACCCACGACACCCCCGCGCCCGGCACGTCCAAGCAGCAGACCGAGGGGCCCCTGGTCGCCACCATCCCGGGCGCCTGGGCGGGCGACGCCCTGGACAACCTCTACAACGTCGGAGGCCCGGGCTCGTGGAAGGACGGCTCCGAGGTGTGGCACTCCGGGCTGACCTACCCCCAGGACTACGTCAACAAGAACCAGATGGTGATCGGCCTGGCCAACGGCTACGCCTACAACGGGGCCAACGCCTGGGACGGCAAGCCCTGGGATCAGAGCACCGACCACCGACCCACGGGCTACAACGCCCGGGTGAGCGTTGACTACAGCTGCAAGGCCGAGATCTACGGCAGCGACGGCTCGATCACCAACGTGCCGATCCAAGGCCTCGTCTTCGCCGACGCCGAGGCCTCCTCCAGGCGCTTCGGCATCAAGAGCTGGGCCACCAGCGACCGCCAGGATGAATGGGTCCAGGCCACCGTGAAGAAGACCGACGGCAACAAGCCCCCGCGCTGGAGGGTCCTGGACACCATGCGCTCGCAGAAGTGCATCAGCAAGAACACCGGCAAGCAGGTCACCACCGACGGCATCGTCTCCGACGGTGGGCGTACCCTGCGCCTCATGCCCTCCGACGAGGAATGCGTCTACCAGTCGGGCGGCAGCTACTCCAAGCCGAACGGCTACGGCGGCCCCGACGCCGTCATGTTCATGGAGGGCGCCACCTCCGCCACCGTCACCATGCAGGGCGCGGGCTACTCCGCCGTCGCGCTCGGCCTCGTGGTCGCCACCGACTACGGCGACGCCCCCGACTCCTACGGCATCGCCTCCTCCGTCTTCCAGCCCACCTGGGAGGGCGGCGAGGTTCGCTCGACCACCGACCTCTTCCGGGTCTCTCCCCAGGCCAGAATGAACATGGACAGGGTGTCCCCCCGCCTCGGCGCCTACATCGATGCCGAGCCCAACCAGCCCTTCAGCGACGACGCCAAGGGCGACGATACAGACGATGCGACGAACGACGAAGACTCCGTGACCCTACCTGCCGACGGTATCCGCACCGAGCCCGGCGCCACCTACAACCTGTCCCCCACGTGCGCGGGCACGGGCAAGGTGGCCGGCTGGATCGACTGGAACCACAACGGCACCTTTGATGCCGGTGAGAAGTCCAACGAGGCCCCCTGTGCCTCCGGCAAGGCGCAACTGTCGTGGACGGTCCCCGCAGACGTCGTGCGTTCCGTCGACGGCGAGGACGGAGTCGGCAGCGCCACCTACATGCGCCTACGCATCACCGCCGACAAGAACGGCAACGGCCAAAAGCCCGTCGGCGGCACCGCCACCGGCGAGGTTGAGGACTACCGCGTCGCAGTGCGCGTTCCCACCCTGCAGCTGGTTAAGAACGTCGACAACAAGTACGCCACCGCCGAGGTCGCGGGCCTGGGCGCCGACCAGTGGACACTCACCGGCGGCGCGGGCGCCTACACCGCGACGGGCAACGGCACTACGGGAGGCCCCACCGTCGTGCGCACCGGCAACAACGACCTCTCCGAGACCACCGCCAACCCCGCCGGCGCGGGATACGAGATGGGCCAGTGGAGCTGCGAGCAGACCCCCGGAACCGTGGGCGAAAACTACTCCTCGTCCCTCAGTGGCGCCACGACGGACGGACGGGCGCAGCTCCAGGTGCGCGGCACCGACCGCGTCCTGTGCACGATCACGAACACCGCGAAGCCAGGCTCCCTGACCTGGAATAAGGTCGACTCCGACGGAATCACACCCCTGGCGGGTACCACCTGGACCCTGACCGGGCCGAGTGTGCCCCGCAACGCCACGGTCGAGGACTGCACCGCCGGCCCGTGCCCCGCCCAGCCCTACAAGGACCAGGATCCGGCCCCCGGATCCTTCGCGATCAAGGACCTCAAGTGGGGGACCTACACCGTGCGTGAGACCAGCGCCCCCGTCGGCTACCAGGTGAACCTGCAGGCATACACCTTCCCGCAGATCGCCCCCGCTTCCCTCGAGGCAACCCTGAATGCCGCCGTCGTCAACGAACGCAAGACCGGATCACTCACCTGGAAGAAGGTCGACGCGTCGAACACGGCTACCGCGCTGGAAGGCTCGGAGTGGACCATCAGCGGTGGAACCCTGCCGGGCGCCGTCACCATCACGGACTGCAAGGCCGCCTCGGCTGCCCAGTGCCCCAAGCCGGCGGGCGCGACCTACTACGACTCCGACCCGGCCGCGGGTTCCTTCGCGGTGACGGGCCTGCCCTGGAGTGACACTGCGTATACTCTGACGGAGAAGAAGGCCCCGGCCGGCTACCGCCTCGACGCGACGCCGCGACCCTTCACCATCACTAAGGACGCGCTCGACTACGCCTTCGCGCCCATCACCAACGACAAGCAGGGTGTTCCCGCCATCCCGCTTACCGGTGGATTTGGCGCTGACGCCTACGTGATCGGCGGCATCGTCGCTGGCCTAGGCGCCACCGGCGCGGCCGCGGCCATCAGGCGCCGTAAGGCCCGCACGGCATGATGCGCCCCGGGGGACCCGAGAGACGGGTCCCCCGGCGCACGCGCGCTATGGCTCCAGATCCCGACACTGCACCGGCAACGCCGAGTGCCTCCGCAACCTCCTCGACCGCTCCCCGCGACGCGCGGCGGTGGAGGTTCTCCGTGATCTCCCTGATTCCCTCCCTCCTCGCCCTGGCGGGAATGCTCCTCTTCCTCTACCCGTCGATCTCCGCGTGGATCGTTCAGTACAACCAATCCCAGATCATCGCCCAGTACGAGGACTCCGTGAGCAAGGCCGATCCCTCCGCCGCGGAGCAGCTCGCCCTCGCCCACCGCTACAACGACGCCCTGAGCTCGGGGGCCGTCCTCCAGGCCAACTCGAACGTGCCCACCGGCGACGGGACAAGCGGGGACGCGAGCCTGGACTACAACGCGATCCTCGCCGCCGACAGCTCCGGGCTCATGGGCAGGCTCAAGGTTCCCGCCGCCGACATCGACCTGCCCATCTACCACGGGACCGACGATGAGACGCTCCTGCGCGGCCTCGGACACCTGGAGGGAACGTCGCTCCCCGTCGGCGGGCAGGGGCAGCGCACCGTCGTCACCGGACACCGTGGGCTGGCCGAGGCGCGCATGTTTACCGACCTCGACAAGGTGCAGGTCGGAGACACCTTCACCTTCGAAGTGTTCGGGGAGGTTCTCACCTACCGGGTCTTCGACAAGAAGGTCGTCAACCCCGAGGAGACCGAAGCCCTGCGCTCCGAACCCGGCCGAGACCTCGCCACGCTCGTGACGTGTACCCCCCTGGGCATCAACACGCACCGCATCCTCGTCACCGGGGAGCGCGTCTACCCCACGCCGCAACGCGACATTGACGCTGCGGGTGCCGCCCCCGACATCCCCGGCTTCCCCTGGTGGGCGCTCGGCCTCCTGGGGGGAGTCTCACTGATCGGTCTGTACATCTGGCGATCCGGTTACCCGCCGCGCCCCAAGAGGCGTCCAACACTGAACAAATGAGAGAAAATATCGCCGATGAGGCCCCGTGGTGGCGCTCGCGCCGCAGGGTGACGCCGAGCCGGGCATTAGCACTATCGCGCCCGGCGTGGCACAATCAGGTGAACGCGGCGTCGGTGTGACCGCAATATGCACGGTCGACCGACGCCCCGATGGCGACGGGGAAGAGGGTGCAATGACACGACGAGCGACGGCGGTGCCTCGCACCGATCGCGCCCGGACCGTCCCGCTCCCGCGCCCAGGCGAAAGGTACGGCAATGTCCGGTAACCTCATTGAAGGCCTTCAAGAACCCGTCATATACCCCCACTGGATGTGGATCTTGGGGGTCGCACTGCTCCTCGCCGTCCTCGGCTGGGTAGCGTACAGTCTGTGGGCCTGGTGGCACTCACGCGAGGGGAGCGTCGCTCACCTGCAGACCATCTCCCAGGCCAGGCGGGCCCGATACCACGACTACGTCAACCAGATCGCCCAGCGCCGCGCCTGCGGAGAACTTGACGAGCGCGGAACCCACCTGGCGGTGGCCGGCCTCATGCGCGCCCTCGGTACCGAGCGCTCCGGCCGCGACCTCGAGGTGGCTACCGTCGCGGAGATCCGCGCCCTCGTCCCCACCTGGCCCCAGCTGGCCCTCGTCCTGGAGGCCTGCGAGACGCCGAGCTTCGTCGGCGAACGCGCCGACGGCGCCACTGGGGGACCCTCCCTGCCCGGCGGCGCACAGGGGGCGGGCGGCACCGACATCCTGATCCTTGCCTCGCAGGCGGTAGATGCATGAGATTCACCTGGCTCATCTTCGTCGTCCTCGGTGTCGTGCTCGCCGCGACCTGCGCCGGCTGGCTGCTCGCCCGTCGAGCCGGCGTGCGTTCGGGCAAGAAGGGGTGGGTGGCCAACACGGGCTACCTGCGCGGCCTGCCGAAGTACAAGGCGCTCGTGCGTCGCACGCGCGCCTCGCTGGCCATGGCCTTCGTCTGCTTCCTAATCGCCGTCATCGCCACCTCCGTGTCGGCGGGCGCGCCCGTCGACCGCTACGTCAAGCACGATAAGTCCGCGAGCCGCGACATCGTCCTGTGCTTGGATGCCTCCGGATCGATGCTGCCCTACGACTCGAAGATCGGCGCGGCTTTCCGAGAGATCATCTCCCACTTCGAGGGTGAGAGGATCTCGCTGCAGCTGTGGGACGCATACTCGATGACGATGTTCCCGCTCACCGACGACTACGACATGGCCACCGACGTTCTCCAGGACATGTCGGACACGATCGACACCGGCCTGACGCGCATTGGCGGCAGGTTGAGCGCGACGCAGGAACTCTTCGACTACCTTGCGCCCGTCATGGATGAGAACCAGGAAGTCTCCTCGATCGTCGGCGATGGCCTGGCCTCGTGCGTCATGGGTTTCGACCACAACGACAAGCAACGTTCCCGCACCATCCTGCTGGCCACCGACAACGAGGTGTACGGCGACGGCGTCTACAACCTGAGCGAGGCGATCCAATTCGCGAAGAGCCAGGGCGTGACGGTCACCGCGCTGTACCCGGGATCGGATATCACCCTGAGCTCCGAGGCCCTGCAGCTGCGTGACGAGGTCCGAAAGACCGGCGGCGACTTCTACGATGCCTCGTCCCCGTCGTCCGTGGATCGTGTGGTGAAGCAGATCGAGGCCGAACAGAAAGAAGAACTCGGCTCCGCTGGCAAGATGCTGGAGACGGACCGCCCCGGCGCCGCCCTCGGGTGGACACTCTTCGGCGTCGTGTCCCTGCTCGGTCTGCTGGCGTTCGGGAGGCTCTGACATGATTTTTCGCCCCGTCTTTCACCTGGCTGTCCTGGGCATCATCGCCGTGCTCGGCGCGCTCTTCGTGTTCCTGTCGGCCAAGCGCGTCACCCGCCGCCACGTCATGGATGTTCTGCGTCGCTTCCTCATCGTCGTCACAGTCATCATCATGGGCGCAGGCCCGTCGATCCCCGGCGAGGCCCAGGAAGTGACCTCGACCCTCGAGGTCTACTTCGTCATTGACCGCACCGGCTCCATGGCCGCCGAGGACTGGGACGGCAGCAAGCCCCGCATCGACGGCGTGCGCAACGACATCTCGATCATGATGAACATCCTCACCGGCTCACGCTTCTCCATCATGTCCTGGGATTCGAGAGCCCACACGGACCTGCCGTTGACCTCCGACGCCTCCGCGGTCATCTCGTACATGGATTCCTTCGACCGCGAGCTCTCCAGTTCCTCCCAGGGATCGTCGGTGAACCGACCCGCCAAAGACCTCGCCAAGCTCCTGAAGAAGAACAAGGAACGCCACCCCCAGAACGTGCGCGCCCTCTTCGTCTTCTCCGACGGCGAGACCTCCAACCAGAACCACTGGACCAGCGCACCCTCAGGTGAGGCCAGTGACTGGGATGCTGTCAAGGAGTACATCGATGGTGGCCTCGTCCTCGGCTACGGCACCGAGGAAGGTGGCCCCATGAAGGTACTGCGCCTGGGCGACAGAGGCTCCCAGAGCGGCGGTGAACCCGAGTACATCCACGACTCCTCGCAGCCTGATAACCCGATCGCCATTTCGAAGATCGACGAGGCCGCCCTGAAGGATGTCGCCTCGCGCGTAGGCGTCGACTACGTGCACTCGCCCGACAAGTCGGCGATCGAATCGCACGCTCGTTCCGTGCTCGACAAGGCGACGACGCTCGCCGAGTCGCGCAACCTGAAAGACACGTATCGCTACATCATCTGGCCCTTCGCGCTCCTTCTCGGGGCTCTCCTCGCGTGGGAGGGTGCCACGCTGGCGCTGCGCGCCCAACAGTTGAGGAATTCCCATGCCATCTGAGAACTCGCAGCCTGAAGCAGACCTCCTCCCCTTTGGCGCGCCCCAGGTCGATCCTGTCGATGCGTCCGTTCGTGCGAAGCTCACCAAAGCCTCGTCGGGCAAACAGAAGATCCAGCGCAACCCCCGTGCGCTGCGCCCTCTGTGGTACTCCATCCCGATCCTCGTCATCGTGCTGAGCGTCGCCGCGTACCTGATCGGCCTCTCGCTCTGGTCGCGCTCGTCCCTGAGCCACTGGAAGGCACAGGAATACGACATCGCCCAGACGGGCTATGAAGGCCAGATGGCGTGGACGAAGATCGGCATCGAGCGCTGGGTCGCGCACTACAATCGCGGCACCACTCTCGTGCGTCAGGGACAGACCGACGAGGGCGTGACGGACCTGCGTACCGCCTTCGACCTCGTCCCCAAGGCCACCGAGGTCAAGCCGGGCCGACTCGAGCCCTTCTCCTACGAATGCCGCGTTCGCGTGAACCTCGCGATCGGCATCGAGATTCAGGGCGACGTGCAGGATGCCGCCGGCGCGTACGCAAATGCCGCGACTATCTACCAGGAAGCCGAAGAGACCGTAGCTCCCTGTCAGACCGCCTCCAACTCCAGTCAGAACCAGTCTGACGACCAGAACCAGTCCGATAACAAGGACCAGTCGAGTAACCAGAACCAGTCCGGCAAGCAGGGCCAGTCCGGTGACCAGCAGCAGTCTGGCAACCAGTCCGATAACCCCGCCGACCAGAACAAGGAACGCGTCGAGGACAAGAAGCAGAAGGCTGAGGAGCAGTCCCAGGAGCAGGGCGACCAGCAGCAGGACCAGCAGCAGGACCAGCAGGACAAGGGATCGAAGGATCAGCAGACGAACCCGAGTCCCAGCCCGAGCCCCTCGCCGAACCCCTACGAGGGCGAGACCCCGGAAGAGAAGCAGCGCCGTGAGGAGCTGCAGCACAAGAACGATCAGCGTAACAAGGACCAGCGCGACAAGAAGGATGACCGCCGCAGCGGTAACCCGAACGGCGCCTGGTGAGGGCCGCAAGCCCGTCTCACTTTCGCTGTGACGTGCACCCATAAAACACCACGGTGGCCCGGAAGGCCACCAAACACCGATAGGCTTGAATCGTGAAGGTTCTTCTCGTTGGTAACGGGGGTCGCGAGCACGCGATCGCCCGTGCGCTTGTACGAACGTCCACCCCCGAGCATCCTGTTGAGCTCGTCGTCCAGGCGGGTAACCCCGCGCTGGAGCAGCTGGGTCGCTCTCTGACAATGGATCCCCTGGATCCGAAGGACGTCGTCCGTCGCGCCACGTCTGAGAACGTCGACCTCGTGGTCGTCGGCCCCGAGGCGCCGCTCGTCGCGGGCGTCGCGGATGCGGTCCTGGACTACGGAATCCCCGTTTTTGGCCCGACGAAGGACGCGGCGCGTCTCGAGGCCTCCAAGTCTTTCGCGAAACAGGTCATGACCGATGCCGGCGTGGCGACGGCTCGCGCCTTCACGTGCACCACGATGGACGAGGTTGAGGCCGCGTTCGACGATCTGGGTGCCCCCTACGTCGTGAAGGATGACGCGCTTGCCGCCGGCAAGGGCGTCGTCGTGACCACCGACCGCGCCCAGGCCTCGGAGCATGCGCGCGCCTGCCTGTCGCGCGACGGGGGAGCGGTCGTCATCGAGGACTACCTCGACGGCCCCGAGGTCTCCCTCTTCTGTTTCGCCGACGGTGCTACCGTCGTGCCGCTGCAGCCCGCGCAGGACTTCAAGCGCGTGGGCGACGGCAACGAGGGCCCGAACACGGGCGGCATGGGCGCCTACAGCCCCCTGCCGTGGCTCCCCGAAGAGGCCACGCAGCGCATTGTCGACGAGGTGGCCCAGCCCGTCATCACCGAGATGGCGCGTCGCGGCACCCCCTTCCGCGGCCTCCTGTACTGCGGCCTCGCGATGACCTCGAAGGGCATCCGCGTCGTCGAATTCAACGTGCGTTTCGGCGACCCGGAGACCCAGGCGGTCCTCGAGCGCCTCGACTCCCCGCTGGCCCCCATCCTGTACGCGGCCGCGACCGGCACTCTCGCCAAGGTCCCCGCCCCCGTGTGGAGCGAGGACGCGGCCGTCACGGTCGTCATGGCCTCGGGCGGCTACCCGGGCCCCACGGATACCGGACATGAGATCACGGGTATCGAAGCGGCCGAGGAGCTCGACGGCATCCACGTCATCCACGCCGGTACCTCTGAGGAGATCACCGACGACCCGACCGACGTCGCAGCCGGATGCTGCGGCTTCGAACCGACCTACGCACTGGTGAACTCCGGCGGCCGAGTTCTCGATGTCGTCGCCCGAGCGGCCACGCTCGACGAGGCGCGGGCGCTCGCCTATCGCGGCGTCGACCTCATTCACTTCGACGGGGAGCACCACCGCAGCGACATCGCGACGTGGCCCGCCGACCTGGTCGTTACCCTCGACTGAGAAACCCCTGAGGAACATCATGACCGCCACCCTCCACGGCTGGACCCCGCTGAGCGCGGGCAAGGTTCGCGACATCTACGCTCCCGACGAGGCCGTGGTCGGCCCCGCACCGCAGACCGCTACTCAGGCGGGCTGCCCGCGTCACGCGAAGGCTGGCCCGGAGGCGCTCCTCATGGTGACCTCGGACCGCATCAGCGCCTACGACTACGTGCTGCCCACGCTGATCCCCGGCAAGGGCGCGGTCCTCAACCAGCTCGCCATCTGGTGGATGGGTCAGCTGCGTCCCCTCGTGGAGAACCACCTGCTGGCCGTGGGTACGAAGGCTCCGGCCGAGGCCTCGCGCGCCCTGGAAGGCGCCCAGCCCACGCGCTTCACGGTGCCCGCCGAGGTCGATGGGCGCGCGGTCGTGTGCCGCAGCCTGCACATGATCCCCATCGAGTGTGTCGTGCGCGGCTACCTGACCGGCTCCGGCCTGGCCGAGTACCGCGAGTCCGGATCCGTGTGCGGCATCAAGCTGCCCGAGGGCCTGACCGAGGCCTCGCGCCTGGAGGAGCCGATCTTCACGCCCGCCGCGAAGGCCGAGCTGGGCGAGCACGACGAGAACATCACTTTCGAGCAGACCGTCGAGCGCATCGGCGAGGAGCTCGCGGTCGCCATCCGCGACCTGTCGATCGCCCTGTACCGGGCCGCCCGCGACATCGCCGCCGAGCGTGGCATCATCATTGCGGACACCAAGTTTGAGTTCGGCATCGACGTGACCACGGGCGCGCTCGTACTCGCGGACGAGATCCTCACGCCGGACTCCTCGCGATTCTGGCCCGCCGACCAGTGGGTGGAAGGCCAGGTCGCTCCCAGCTTCGACAAGCAGTACCTGCGCGACTGGCTGGTCTCCGAGCAGTCCGGCTGGGACCGTTCCTCGGGCGCCAACCCGCCCGCGCTGCCCGAATCCGTGGCCGCCGCGACCGCCGCGCGCTACGTCGAGGCATACCGCCGACTCACCGGGTCGGACCCCATCCTGTAAACAAACTTGCCCGCCGGGCAAGATGCACGGCGGGATCCTCACCAACAACACAAGGAGGAACGCCGTGGGGCGAATCATCGTGGAAGTGATGCCGAAGCCGGAGATCCTGGATCCCCAGGGTAAGGCTGTCGGTTCGGCGCTGCCCAGGCTCGGAATCACGAGCTTTGAGGCCGTGCGCCAGGGTAAGTGCTTCCACCTGAGCGTGGACGGTCCCGTCACCGACGAGCTCCTGGACCAGGCCCGCAAGGCAGCCGAAGAGGTCCTGTCCAACCCGATTATTGAGGACGTCGTGCGCGTCGAGGCCATCGACGAGGCCGACGCCCGTTACGCGGGAGGCGTGCAGTGACCCGCGTCGGAGTCGTCACCTTCCCCGGCACCCTCGACGACCGCGACGCGGCCCGCGCGGTTGAAATCGCTGGTGCGCAGGCTGTGTCCCTGTGGCACAAGGACGCCGACCTGCACGGCGTCGACGCGGTCGTCATCCCCGGCGGCTTCTCCTACGGCGACTACCTGCGCTGCGGTGCGATCGCGGCGACCGCTCCCGTCATGAGCGAAATCGTGCGCGAAGCCGGACGAGGCCTGCCCGTCCTGGGCATCTGCAATGGTTTCCAGGTCCTGTGCGAGTCGCATCTGCTCCCCGGCGCGCTCATCCGCAACGACCACCAGAAGTTCCTGTGCCGCGACCAGGTGCTGCGCATCGAAAACGCGGACACCGCGTGGACGCGCACCTACGGCGCCGGCGACACCATCACCGTCCCCCTCAAGAACGGCGAAGGCAACTTCCAGGCGGCCCCTGCCGAGCTCGAACGGCTCGAGGGTGAAGGCCGCGTCGTGTTCCGCTACGTCGACTTCAACCCCAACGGCTCTGCCAACGACATCGCGGGCGTCACCAACGCCGCGGGCAACGTCGTCGGCCTCATGCCCCACCCCGAGCACGCGACCGAGGCAGGCTTCGGCCCCCTCTCCCTCGGACCCGACGGCGCCAGCCACCACGGTGGCACCGACGGCCTGGGCATCTTCCGTTCCGTCCTCGCATCCCTCGTCGGCTGACGACGCCACCGAGCCCTCACCCGTGAGGGAGCCCCGGCCTCGTCCCAGACCTTTCGAATGGAAACACGAATGACCTCTGAAAACACCCGCGAGCTGCCCGACACCGTCGAGAACGCCGCCGCGACCCCCGGCCAGGACATGCCCTGGAAGGAACTCGGCCTCAAAGAGGACGAATACCAGCGCATCTGCGACATCCTCGGGCGCCGACCCACCAACGCCGAGCTCGCCATGTACTCCGTCATGTGGTCCGAGCACTGCTCCTACAAGTCCTCCAAGAAGCACCTCGGCGAGCAGTTCGGCGCGCGCACAACCGACGCCATGAGGAAGAACCTCCTCGTCGGCATGGGCCAGAACGCCGGCGTCGTCGACATCGGCGGCGGCTGGGCCGTCACCTTCAAGGTCGAGTCCCACAACCACCCGTCCTTCGTCGAGCCCTACCAGGGCGCGGCCACCGGCGTGGGCGGCATCGTCCGCGACATCATCTCTATGGGTGCCCGCCCGGTCGCCGTCATGGACCAGCTGCGCTTCGGCGCCGTCGACCACCCCGACACGGCGCGTGTCGTCCACGGCGTTGTCTCCGGCGTCGGCGGCTACGGCAACTGCCTGGGCCTGCCCAACATCGGCGGCGAAACCGAGTTTGACCCCTCCTACCAGGGCAACCCTCTCGTCAACGCGCTGTGCATCGGCAAGCTGCGCCACGACGACATCCACCTGGCTAACGCGACCGGCGAAGGCAACCTCGTCGTCCTCTTCGGCGCGCGCACCGGCGGCGACGGCATCGGCGGTGCCTCCATCCTTGCCTCCGAGACCTTCGAAGACGGTATGCCCGCCAAGCGCCCCTCCGTCCAGGTGGGCGACCCCTTCATGGAGAAGGTCCTCATCGAGTGCTGCCTCGACCTGTTCGAGGCCGGCGTGGTCCAGGGCATCCAGGACCTCGGCGCCGCGGGCATCTCGTGTGCGACCTCCGAGCTGGCCTCCAACGGCGACTCCGGCATGCACGTCGACCTCGAGAACGTGCTCCTGCGCGACCCCACGCTTACCGCGGGCGAGATCCTCATGAGCGAGTCCCAGGAACGCATGATGGCGATCGTGACCCCCGAGGATCGCGAGCGTTTCTTCGAGATCATCGACAAGTGGGACGTCGAGGCAGCGGTCATCGGCCACCTGACCGGCGACGGCCGCCTCACGATCGATCACCACGGCCACCGCATTGTCGACGTCGACCCGAAGACCGTCGCCCACGAGGGCCCCGTCTACGACCGCCCCTACGCGCGCCCCGCGTGGCAGGACGACCTGCAGGCAGCCACCTCGGAGGATCTCTCGCGTCCCGCTACGCGCGAGGAGCTGATCGCCGACGTGCGCGCAGTCCTCTCCGACATCAACCAGGCCTCCAAGGCGTGGGTCACCGACCAGTACGACCGCTACGTGCAGGGCAACACCGCCCTCGCCCAGCCCGACGACGCGGGCGTCATCCGCATCGACGAGGAAAGCGGCCTCGGTGTCGCCCTGTCGACCGACGCCAACGGCTGGTACACGAAGCTCGACCCGGCAGCTGGAGCCCGCCAGGCCCTCGCCGAGTCGTACCGTAACGTCGCCGTCGTCGGCGCCGAGCCCGTTGCCATCACGGACTGCCTGAACTTCGGCAACCCCGAAGACACGGACGCCATGTGGCAGCTGGTGACCGCCATGACCGCGCTCGCGGACGGCTGCATCGAGCTCGAGATCCCCGTGACCGGCGGCAACGTGTCGCTGTACAACTCGTCCGGCACCGAGAAGGGCCTGCCGAACTCGTCGATCAACCCGACGCCCGTCATCGGCATGCTCGGCATCCTCCCCGACGTCACGCGCGCCAACCCCTCCGGCTTCACCGAAGAGGGCCTCGCCGTCATCCTCCTGGGCACCACCCGCGAGGAGTTCGACGGGTCCGCGTGGGCGCGCATCGCCCGCTCGCACCTCGGTGGCCTGCCGCCCGAGGTCGACCTGAAGGCCGAGGTCGCCCTCGGTAACGTCGTGCGCGCGCTGAGCGCCGCCGATGGCCCGGACGGACGACCCCTCGTGCGCGCCGCACACGACCTGTCCAACGGCGGCCTCGTGCAGTCCCTCGTGGACTCTGCGCTGCGCTTCGGCATCGGCGGCGTCTTCGACGTGGCCGGGGCCGCCCGCCGCGACTGCGTCGGCGACCACGAGATGCTCCTGTCCGAGTCCCAGGCTCGCGCCTTCGTCGCGGTGCCCGAGGCGGCCGTCAAGGCCGTGTTCGTGGCCGCCGAGGCCGAGGGCGTGGACGCCGTGCGTATCGGCACGACGGGCGGCGACATGCTAGCGATCAGCGGCGTGGACCTGCTCGCCGCCGAAGGCGAGGGCTGCGGCTGGATCGCCTCGATCGACGAGCTGCGCGAGCTGAGCGACGCCGGACGCACGTACTTCTGAGCGTTCGCGTCTGAGTTGTAGCGCCAAGGGGCGCGGGCCTGCGGGCCCGCGCCCCTGTGCTGTGTTGGTGCTTGATCTGTGGCTCTGCTTATGTTGCTTGTAGCGCTGCTGGTGTTCCGGGCGCTGTCGGGCCCGGCCGCTGTGTGTGCCGGTGGGTGGCGGCCCGCCCGCTGGCCGTCCGCGCCGCGAGCTTCGCTCGGCGCGTCGTCCTTCCTGCGTGTGTTGCTTGTGGCTCCACGGGTGTTCCGGGCGCCGGAGGGCCCGGCCGCCCGCGAGACTAGGCGACTTCGCTTCGCTCGGCGCCGCGTCTCGAAGCCCGCCCGTGCCCTCCGGTCCCTCCGGCGCCCTCCACGCCAGTGGGGCCGGGTCGCTGATTGGCGCGTCGTCTCGGAGCCCGGTCAGGCCCCGTCGTCACCGCACAGGTGTCGCGTCCACACCTCGCTTGCCGCATTGCTTGCCTTTTCGGTGCAACGCGTTGCCAGGCTGAAACCGCTGTCACCTTTGTGGCCCGGTCTTTGTGCGTGGGTGAAACCGCTGTCACCTTTGTGACCCGGTCTTTGTGCGTGGGTGAAACCGCCATTACCTTTGCTCGCTCGAAATGTGTGTTTTTGCGGCATTGTGGGCGAGCAAAGGTGTCGCTGGTTTCATGCGTACCCGTGAACGAGCGAGCAAAGGCGGTGGCGGTTTCATTTGGGCGCGAAATAGTTCTCCCTGCGGCGCTGTGTCATCGCGAAAGCGCGAAATAGTTCGCCCTGCGCGCTCACAACACCCCAAATTTGGCGTTTTTGTGCTCGCTGGGCGAGTTTTTCGCGGAAGAGCCGCTGGAGGGGCTGTGCTGGGCGAGTTTTTTCGTGCGACCGAGTGGTCATAGCTGGTGCTGGGCTAATTTTGTCTCGCCGTGGCACGGTCCTTCTGCACTGTTCCCCGGCTTCTATCGTCTGTGGGAACCACAGCCAGGCCCCGCAGGTTTCGGGACGGCCTCCAGACCTGTGGCGGTGGGGGGTTTTGCAGCATTAGAAGCTGGCGGGCGCTGTATGCCCGGCGTGTCGCAGCTCTAATGATGCAATTGCCCCCGTCTCACATCGGTGAGTTGGTTGTTTGAGGTGGTGTAACGCCCGAAGAGCAGACCACCCCGCCCACAACGGCCCGTTACATTGTTTTCGCCGAGGTGGTCTGCGATTTGGGCACAACGATGCCGGGCGTGGCGTGTTGTTCGCGCCTAAGCCCTTGAACACTCGTGTTAACCCCTTGATACGCACGCTAACCCCTTGATACGCACGTAAACCACTAGACATACATGTGGGCGGCGCCGCCCACATGCAAACCATCGGGCCCACGTGCAGGTCATCGGGCCTGCGTGCGTATTCGCGGGTGTGCATGTGGCTCAGCTGCTTCGTGAGAGCTTCTCGTGCCGCGGTGAGAGCGATCGTGCAGGCAGTGATGGCAGCTGGGCCCATCTACTGGCAGTGTTAACCCTTCAATGCGCAGCTAAACCCAGCTACTGGCAGCTGGACGCAGCCGCCCACACTCCACCAGGTGGGTTAACGTGCGCATCAAAGGGCCGAGGCGGCCACCTGCTCGACCCGAGCGCACGGAAGTGAGCTGGCACGCCCCCGCGCATACGCCCAGGTACTCCAGCCACCAACGAGTACCGGTACGAAGCGTCATGAAGCAATGTCACGGTGAACAGAAGCAGCGTCCACCGTGTTCTGTGAGAACGCCCCGAACGCGTGCCATTTGGTCGAAGTGCTACCAAAAGCCCACCAATCTTTGGCATACTGAGGGGCGGAAACTATCCGCCATCACAGGAGCTGTCCGTGCCTGAGCAAAACGTCCCCACTACAACTGAGCAGGCCCAGGCCTCGTCTGAGAGTGCCAGCAAACCCAGCCTGGGCCGCTTGATTGCCGCCTGGGCGGTGCACGCGTTCACGATCTCCGGGCTCGTGTGGGCGACGCTCGCGCTGTTCGCGATTCTCGACAACAACATCCCCATGATGTGGCTGTGGTTCGTCATCGCCCTGATCGTTGACGGTGTTGACGGCACGCTGGCCCGTAAGGTCGGAGTCCGTCAGGTCATTCCCTGGTTCGATGGCGGCGTCGTCGACAACCTCGTTGACTACCTGACGTGGACCTTCCTGCCGGCGCTCTTTATGGCGATGTATCTGCCGTTTGGGCCCAAGCCGCTTCCGGTCATCATGATGGTTGTCATCATCGTCTCCTCTGTATTCTGCTACGCGAACGACGGAGAGAAGTCGAACGATAACTACTTCGTGGGTTTCCCGGCGGCGTGGAACTGCGTTGCGATTGTCATGTACGTGCTTCAGACTCCTGCGTGGGTCAATAGCGCCGCGACGATTTTCCTGGCGATCATGACGCTGGTCCCGCTGCACTACACGCACCCGGCGCGTGTGAAGCGTTTCCAGATCCCGAACATCATCGGTGCGGCCGCGTGGATCGTCGCGTGCGCGTACCTGGTGGTCGTGTACCCGGTCCAGCCCCTGTGGACTCTGATCCTGTTCTGGGTTGGCGGCGGCTGGTTCATGATCGCTGGCTTCATCCGCACTGCGACCGGCGAGGACAAGTAATCTCGCGCGCCGCGAACGAATACGAACGTCCCCCGGGCATTGCGCTCGGGGGACGTCGTCATGCAAGGTCGATGAACGGGTGCGCACTGATGCCACGAGAGGATAGGGCGGGTCTCAGAGGAACGAGGCCGGGGCGGGCTTCGACACGCGGCGCCGAACGTAGTGAGGCTGCCAAGTCTCGCGGGCGGCCGAGGCCTCCGGCACCCGGAGCGCCAGCTGGACGCAGCCGCATCGGCGTGCCTACAGCTGCTCTGTGAGGCCCTTCTTGACGGCGCGGTCGCGCTGGTAGCGGAAGACTTCGAGGAAGATACCTCCGAAGAAGATCAGCGCGATGGCAGTCCACACGCCGGGGGGAGCGTGGCGCCCGTACATGAGGAAGTACACGTAGGGCGCGATGAAGGTGATGGCGGCGGTGATCGCGCCGACGACGCGGTGCCAGAGCTTCTGCCCGGCGACCATTTCGATGAGGCCCCACGTGTAGGGGATGGCGGTGATCATGTCGATGGCCCACAGGATGCGCCAGTCGCCGTGGAAGTGGGGGACGTATATGACGGGCAGGGCTCGCGCCACCGAATACACGAGGACGACGACGTAGGCGATGAATTTCGGGTTGCGGCACAGCCGGAGGAACGCGGAGCGCTCAATGATGGATGCCCCGACGGCGCGCGAGGCGTGGGTGGCGTGTGACGAGGTCGTGAGCGTGTCGAGTCCGGCCATGGCGACGCGCATGAATTCGCGTTGCTCGTCGGTGCCGGCCGCCCAGTGCTCCAGCAGCTCGAGGGGAGACAGGGCGATGGGGGTGTAGCCGTCGCGTGGCTGGCCGGCCTCGTGGATGACGTCGTCGCCGAGGGCTTCGCGCAGGCGGGCAAGCTGTTCGGTGGGAATTTCAGCGATCCACAGGCGGACGCGGCGTTGGATGGCGTCGTGGAGTTCGTGGGAGAGCGCGTGTCCTGCGGCGGAGTGGGGGGAGAAGCCTTCGGCGGCGATGTCTGCGAGGGCTCCGGGATATTCGACGATCCGGGTCGTAAGGTCGCCGGCGCGGTCAACGCCGGAGACGTTGATGATGGTGGCCGCGTCCCACTGGTAGCTGCGTGCGATCTCGATGTCGAGGATCGAACGTAGCGTAATCAGGGAAGCTATGTCGGTCACGGGTGGCCTCTCGTCGGAAGTGATGTATCCATTGTGCCTGACAAGGCGGTCGGAATGCACGCCCGGGGACGGGGTGACAGCGCCGCGTAGAATCGGGGTATGGCGAAACGACGGATTGACCCCGGTGAGGGGATGGTGGCGCTGCGTTCGTGGCGCGATGCTGTGGAGCGCGGCGAGGAGCCTGCGCGTGCGGTCGTATTGACGGCGGTGCGCTTCACCCTCGAAGAGCTTGGTATCTCGCATCCTGGCCGAGCGGTCGAGGTGCGCGTGCCTCCCGCCGGCGCGGTGCAGATCCTGCCGGGGACGACGCACCGGCGCGGTACGCCGCCCGCCGTCGTGGAGACCGACGCGCGCACGTGGCTGTCGCTCGCGTGCGGCCTTCTCTCGTGGGACGAGGCCGTGGCTGCCTCCCGCGTCAGCGCGTCGGGCGAGCGTACGGACCTGGGGCCCCTCCTGCCGGTCGTGTGAACGCAGGGGAGGGGCGTCGGTCTGCGGGGCTCAGGCCTCAAGCTGGGGCACGCCGAAGCGCGCCTCGAGCTTAGGGGCAAGCCACTTCTGCGAGCCCTTGTACGCGTAGCGCTGAGCGACGGCCGCGATGGCGGCAGAGGTGGCCGCGAAGAGGACCAGCGAAGCGATGGTGACGTCGTCGGAGTCTTCGGCGGGAATGGGGCGTCCGGTGGCGACCTTCCAGCCGGCTTCGAAGACCTTGGAGGCGGCGAAGGCCGCTCCGGCGATGACGGCGGTAGTGGCGAGCTTTTCGATGGTGGCTGAATCCATGGTTGCCTCCTGGTGTGCGGGTGGTTGTCCCTGTGCGCGTGCGCACGCTTCCATGATGCCCCACGCGGCGCTCTTGCGCGAGGCCCACAGGTACCCTGTCTTATGCTTGGACGGTAGTGTTCCCGGCTGAAGGATTCCTTATGGCTCGCGCCCGCTCTGTTTTTGCGTTGTCTGCCCTCCTTGTTGCGGCGACGACGGTGGCGGCTTGTACGCCGTCCGTGTCCTCGAGTGCGCCTCGGGATCCGTTTGCGTCGCCGATCGTTCCTGGCCAGAGCGCGCGCGCCTCGTCGAGCACGGCGGGGCATGGGACGATCGACGCTCCGACTCCTCGTAGTGGCTCGGGCACGCTGACCGTCGCCCTGGTGGGTGGCGCGCAGCTGCCGATGGAGACCGCGCAGGAGTTCACGAAGGCGACGGGCTTCACGGTTGCGGCGGTGCCGGTGGATGGTGTGGATGCGCTGTCGAAGGCGGGCGTGGACGTGGTGCTCGGCCTGGATGGAGCGGACGCCCTGCAGGCGACTGCGGCGGGCACGATCGCCGCTTCGGCGCCTCAGGATACTGCGACGCTTGCCGGCACGGTCGTGGACGGTGCCGCTGCGGCGATCGCCTACGGCCGCGACGACGTGTGTGTCATCGCCGACAAGTCGTGGATGAGTGCGAACGGCCGCCCGCTGCCGACTTCGTTCGGCGATCTGACCTCGCCGCGTATCCGCGCGCTGCTGACGGTCCCGGACCCGGCCTCGTCGTCGGTGGGCCGCGCCTTCGTGCAGGAGGCAGCCGCGCAGACAGGCGAGGGACTGGGTTCTTTCGCGCAGTCCCTCAACCCGCGTGTGGATTCCTCCCTGGGTGGTGCCATCGCCGCGTGGACGGCCGGCGCGCACGTGTCCGAGGGCTACCTGTCCGAGGTCGTGGGTGCCTCCGCGGGTTCTTCCGGCGCGTATCCGCTGATCGTGGCCCCGCGTTCGCTGGCGGCCGCTGCAGCGACGAATACGGGCGCCGATTCCTACGGCACTGCGATCTCCTCGACGTGTATCGCTCGCATCATGTACGCGGCCCCCACGTCCTCGCCCGCGTCGGACGGCGCAGAATCCCTGATCGCGTGGCTGCAGGGTGAAACCGCGCAGCGCTCCCTGGCCACGACGGGTGCCGTCTACCCGATCGATGGTGTGCTCGCCGCCGACACGAAGGCCGGCTGGCTGATGGGCATCACCGGCGACCCGATCGTCGCCGACGAGACCGTCGGTTCCCTCGACGCGATGAGCGCATGGCTGGCCACGTGGACCTCGGCGCTGGCCTCCCCGGCGCCGGCCGCGCCGAGTACTCCCGATCCCGTGACGGATCCGGGCACGCAAGACGTCGAACCGGAGCCGGCTCCCGCGGATAACCCCGCGGCCGACACGGGATATGAGGATTCGAGCGACGATGAGGAGTAATCCCCGCCGGACGCATTCCTTTGGAGTCAGCCTCGCAGCATTGCGGGGCTGACTTTGCATTCCTCTCCGATGCGCATGGGGGCGATGAGGCCGGCTTCACGCAGCTTGAGGAGGCGCGGTACGGTGCGCTCGACGACCTTCCACGGGTCGATCGTGTTGAGGTAGATGCGCGTGCCACCCTCGAAACCCGCGAGTGTCGAGATGCGCCACTTGAGCAGGATTCGCCAGCGCATGGGCGTGGACACGGTGGGTGGGCGGTGGTACCACTCCTCGTTGGCGGGCACCTCCACGCCCGTCGCGGCGTGTGCGGCGTGCAGGATATCGGAGATCCCCCGCATGGCCTCGGGGCTGACCTCCCACGGGTTTTTCGGCTCGTCCAGGGGCCAGATTGCGATGCCGGGGAAGCGATGCCCGAAGCCAGCCAAGGCGACGGCGTGCTCGTTCTGGGCGATGAGGAGCTTGCGCGTGGCTGCGACCGTGAAGATCTGGTCGTAGATGTCGGGCTGGGCGCGCAGGCGCTCCAGCTCGGCCTCGGTCTGTACGGACATGTCGTCGATCGCGACGAGCTGCTTGTGCAGGTGGTCGAAGGACGCGCCCGCGGGGCGCAGCCAGTTCTGGAATGTCGCTACGTAGCGGACCGCGGGATCCAGGTCGTACAGGTCGCGCATCGAGCGGGCTGTGTAGGCGGTGTACTGCTCATGTTCGTCGGGGGTGAGGGTGCCGGACCCGGCCAGCTGGTGGGCCTCGGTGGCGCCGTCGACGAAGTGGCGCCTGCCGATGATCAGGTCGTGCCCGCCGGAGAAAAAGCCGTTGGCGGATTGTAGGCGCGCGGTCTCGCTGGTGGCCGCGAACTCGCCTTCGCTCATGCCCGAGGCCAACATGCGCGAGCGGACGACGTTCATGACGTGCTCGTAGCCCGCGTCCGAGGCCAGGTAGTGGGCCATGCGGCGACGGTCGTCCTCGGAGGGGACGTGCCCGTGGTTGAGATGCCAGTAGTTGTAGGAGACGATCTCGAACAGGTTAGGAATGCGTCGGAATTCTGCGACCGTGTCGCCGAGCTGATCCGCGCCGAGGGCGTCCAGCTGCTCCCAGGACCCGTCCTCGTGGCGCACCAGGCGCGACTTTTCGGGCGGGGTTTCGAGGTATCGGCCGGAACAGAACGCGCAGTGGTGTCCGTCGGCCTCGTGGTCGATGGGGTTGTGATCCGTGTGCGGTGCGGTGAGGGGCCGGTTGCCGCGGCCCGGAACGGTCCACACCTCTGTGCCCGTGAGGAGGTTCTGCTGTTTAACGGTACCGTCGGCCAGTCGAACGATGGCGCGGTCGGCGCGCGTGAGCTTGGAAGCCATACTTGTATCGTACCCGTCCTCAGAGTCGGTCCATGGTGGCCGGATGTGACCCCATGCGACCGGACTCGCCCGCGTCGAGAGCGTCGATGCGTGCGGTCTGTTCGGGATCCAGCGAGAAGGAGAACACGTCGAAGTTGGCGGCCATGCGCTCACGACTCAGGGTCTTGGGGAAGACGACGTGGCCGCGATCCAGCGCCCAACGCAGCGTGACCTGCGTTGGTCCCACGCCGAGCTCAGCGCCGATCTCGACGAGCGTCGGGTCGGTGACCGCGCGTCCGCGCGCCAAGGGGGACCATGCCTCGAACACCATGCCGAGCCCCTGTGCGTAGGCGCGCAGGTCGGCGTTGGGGAAGAAGGGGTGGGATTCAACTTGGAGGACGTGCGGGGCGACCGTCGCGACCTCGCGGACTGCCTCGACGTGCTCGCGCTCGTAGTTCGACAGGCCGATCGCGCGTGCGCCGCCTGCGTTGAAGGCGTCCTCGAGGGCGGGCCAGGGCAGGGCGACGTCGCCTCCGTAGAGTGTGGGCAGCGGCCAGTGCACGAGGAGGAGGTCCACGTAGTCGGTGCGCAGGTCCTCGAGGGAGCGCCGGATGGATGCGGCTGCCCGATCGGGCTCGTGGTTCGAGTTGTCGACCTTCGTCGTGATGAACAGGTCCTCGCGCGCGATGCCCGATGCCTCGAGCGCCGCCCCGACTTCGGCCTCGTTGCCGTACATCTGAGCGGTGTCGATATGACGGTACCCGACCTCGAGGGCGCGGCTCACCGCGTCGTACGTGTCCTCGGGCGCGACCTTGTAGGTGCCGAAACCGAGCACGGGGATGGGTGATCCCGTCGGGAGCATAAAGGTTGGAATCGGGGACGAGGCCGGGGCGTTCTCGGCGGGAAGCGGGGTGTTCATCGGTGAATCCTCCTAGTCGTTCCCAGTGTAGCCTCCCGCACGCGCTGCGGTCGCCGTCGTCTTCGATATGAGCGGGCTGGAGTGCGAGGTGCTGCGCTCATATGCCGACGGACTCCTGGCTGATCCCGAGCATCCGTTCGTTGAGCTGCTGCGCGGCCAAGGCCTCGTCGTTGGTGATACTTCCGTCCCGCACCTCGCCGCTCTCCTTCAGGCGTTCTCGCAGGCAATGAAGGTGCTGACCTCCTGGGTCGTCGATGCGGCGGAGTATCCGAGCCTGGAAGGCGAGAGCTGGCGATTGCTCGCCACCAGCGAGGAGGTCTGCGAGGTACGGGCCGGTGTTGAATTCACTGACCTGCACCCCGACGAAATGCCCCTGCTGGCGAGCGCAGATGGTGAGTTCTGGGCGGTTACTGCGCCTTCATCGCCGGGGGTGCTCTGGGAAGATATCGAGGATGTTCTCTCCGAGTAGTCCAACTCCTGAACCGCAGATCTCACAGTCTGAGAACGTCGGGTGACAAATTATTTCTGTCCTGGCGGTCAGTCGGCCTGTGTGTGGCGTTTTCCTGGTTGTGGACGCTCGCGGTCCTCTCTTGTGAGGGGTCTGACCGTGTGAGTAGAGAAGCGCTGAAATGTCGCTGAAAAACCCTTGAATGGCGTCTGCAATGTGGTTGATAATTAAATTCGTATAACGGTCAATATCTGTGATATGCCGCGAAAATTCGGGGACTCCTGTTTAATCAGGCGGTAGGCTTTATGTTAGGTAACCCTCCGTCAGTTCCCCGCTCTCAGTGCAAAATTCGCGTACGATAGATACTGTTCAACCACGATCGTCTACACGTCCAGACAACGAACGGAGAGTTATGTCGGTTCGCAATGCCCTGCTGGCGCTTGTTGCGCAGCAGCCCGCCGGGGTCTACCGCCTGAAGCAGATGTTCGAGGAGCAGACGTGCGGAGCATGGCCGCTGAATATCGGCCAGGTCTACCAGACGATGCAGCGCCTTGAGCGCGACGGCCAGGTTGTGTCTCACGCCGAGACCAACGCCGGCCGTGATTCCGAGGTCTTTGAGCTGACCGATGCTGGTCGCGATGTCCTCAACGCCTGGTGGTCCACCCCCGTTCCTCGCGAACACCCTGAACGCGATGAGCTCGTCATGAAGCTCGCCGTGGCCGCCGCCGACCCCACGGTCGACGTCGAGGCCATGATCCAGACCCAGCGTCGCTCGACCCTGGGCTCCCTGCGTGATGTCACCCGCCTGAAGGCGTCGGCCGATGAGGGCGAGCTCGCGTGGAAGCTCATCCTGGAGCGTCACATCTTCGACCTTGAGGCCGAGCTCAACTGGCTCGATCACATCGAGTCCGGTGCTGTTTCCGAGGCCGCTCGTCGCGCTGCCTTCGCTGCCGCGAAGGGCCGCTCGATGAACTGGGCTCAGGTAGAAGCTGGCATTTCGGAGCATGCCGGGGTGCGATGAGCCAGCCTGTGCCGCTACCGATCAGGATGGCGGGTGTCGGACATGAATTCGGCGCCGACGGCGTCCGAGTGAGAGCGCTCGACGGGATCGACCTTGAGGTCGCCCCCGGCGAGCTTCTCGCTGTTATGGGCCCTTCTGGATCCGGCAAGTCGACCCTGCTGTCGATCGCTGGCGGACTGGAGCGTCCGACGCGCGGAAGTGTCTTCATCAACGGCGTCGATATGGCAACGATGGATGCGGCTCACCGTGCTGAGGTGCGTCGCCGTTCCATCGGTTACGTCTTCCAGGACTACAACCTGATCCCGTCCCTGTCGGCCCTCGAAAACGTTGAGATGCCGCTGCAGCTGGACGGCGTCAGCCCGTCGAAGGTGCGCGAGGCCGCCATGGCTGCCCTCGAAGAGGTCGGCGTCGCCGAGCTTGCGGATCGCTTCCCCGAGCGTCTTTCGGGTGGTCAGCGTCAGCGCATCGCCATCGCCCGAGGCCTCGTGGGTAGCCGCTCGGTCATTCTTGCGGATGAGCCGACGGGTGCGCTGGACTCGCGCACCAGTGACCAGATCATGTTGGTGTTGCGTGACCATATTGATGCGGGTGCAGCCGGTATCCTCGTTACTCATGAGGCCCGAATGGCCGCATGGGCGGATCGCACAGTCTTCCTCCGCGACGGTCGCATCGTCGACCGCTCGCGCGGAGACTCACTGAGGGATCTGCTGGCTGACACTGCACCAAGGATCTGATGAGTCGACTCAACACACGAATGAGGCGATGGGGAGTAGTACTCCGCATCGCCTCTCGTGATGCGCGCCAAAGCCTGGGGCGCACGCTGACGGCGGTTTTTCTCATCTCGCTGCCGATCATTATCGCGATCGGCTCGATCACGTTCTGGGACGTGACGACCTCTCAGCGCTACCAGGCAGCGTCGTGGCTCGGCCACCGTTCCGACGTTCAGGCGGTCACTTTGCGCCGCTCGTCGACAGCCATCGAGCAAGACATCACCGCTGACTTCCTGTCGAAGACGGCCTCTGATGAGGAAGTGACGGTCACTCAGAGCACCCTCACCAACTGGGTACCGGCTGGGGACCAACTGATCGCCGTCGACACCCTCTACCAGCTCCACCTCACGACGCAGGACGGAACAGGGTACACGGTTGACTCAGGTACCCAGACGGCAACGCTGGATGCCCCACGCGTGAATGCGAGTGGAAAGAGCGGTGCGCTCGCTGCGAACCACGCCGTCATTTCGGATGACGTCGCGCGGGCACTCAAGGCCGAGGTGGGCGATACGCTCACGCTGTCGCTGACTGTCGCCAAGGATCGCACCACTCAGGACCTCACGGGAAGCATCGTCATTGACGAGATCATTCCCGGTACGAATCGGGCGATCATCGGTGAGGGCACGCTCGAGATTGACCGTCTTGCGGTGGCAGGACGCACGCAGACGGCGTGGTTTGTCACCGGCGCGACTCCGGTGACCTGGGATAATGTCCGCCAGATCAACCAGTCGGGATTCTCTGTCGTGTCGCGACAGGTACTCGCCGATCCGCCGGACGCTTCGGCTCTGCCTGCCCAGTTCGCTCAGTACGAGGTCGACCAAAACAATCGGGCTACTAATCCCTGGCAGTACCTTCTGCTGGTCGCAAGCATCCTCCTCATCCTCACCGAGATGATCCTGCTCATCTCGCCGCTCTACACCGTCGCACAGCGATCGGTCATGCGCACGGCAGCCATGATCGTCGCCAACGGCGGCGACCAGTCCGACGGTCGTCGCCTGACGATCGCCCATGGCCTCGTCATCGGCCTGTATTCGGGGCTTGTCTCCGTCGCGCTGTCCGCGTGCGGCATGGTGGGTATCGGTATCTGGTCGGGCCTCGGCATCGGCATCGTGCCGTGGTGGCCGCTGGCCCTGTCGGTGCTCCTGCCGATCCTGCTGTCCCTCATGGCGTCCGTGTCGCCGGCGCACACCTCGTCGCACATCAACACGTCCGCGGTCATCGGCGGGCGCGTGTGGGAGCCCTCCCGCCTCGTGCGTCGTCGCATGATCTACCCCCTGGCGCTGCTGGCCGGACTCCCGCTGCTGGGTATCGCCGCCTGGCGCGGGTGGGTGCTCGCCCTCGTCGTTGGTGTCGGTCTGCTCGAGGCCGGCCTCATCGGGTCGATCCCCTACATCTTCACCCGCTGGCGAGTGCCCAATCGTCGCGCGTCGATGAGCATGCGCCTGGCGCTTCGCGACGCCGTGCGTAACGGCCACCGCACGTTCCCCGCCATGGCCTCGATCCTGACGACCGTGTTCGTCGCCTGCGGCCTGCTCATCACCCTGTCCTCGTCGAACGAGGCCGGCTGGAACTCGCGCCCGCATGCCGGACAGCGTGGGCAGGTCTTCCTCTCGACGGTCGATAAGACTGACTCGGTGACGCGCACCCGTCACCTGCTTCAGTCGGCCCAGCAGGTCGTCGATGCGGAGCGCACGGTCACCTCGAGCGCCATCATGAACGGCATGGCGTGGAACAGCGGCCCGGGCGGCCCGGAGACCATGGTCGAGGCCGTGAACCCCATCGACAAGTCGACGCTCACGATGCGCAACGACATGGGAACGATGGCGGAGATCGATGTCGCCTACATCGTCGATGACGGCACCTACCTGCGCGAGGCCGGCTACCTGAACGAGGACGACATGGTCCGAGCGATCGCAACCCTGAACGCCGGGGGCGTCCTCGTGCCCGACCCGAAGCTGATTAACGGCGCCGGCCAGGCCGACCTACGCAGCCTCGACATGTCGGCGATTGCTGCCGCCAAGGCCGCCGGCGCCTCCGATGATGACCTGCCGGACGCTCTCGTGCAAAGGACGATGACCTTCCCGGCCTCGCCCCTCACGCGTATCAACGTCATGGTCCTATCCCCGCAGGCCTCCGAGGCCCTCGGCCTGCGCGCCGTGCCGCTCGGTGAGCTCCTCACCGTCGAGAAGCCGGTGAATCCGGTGGACGCGCCTACCTTCCAGACGACGATTGCACGCCAGGTCCCCGGTGCCTCCGCCCAGGTGATCGCCCCGACGATGCGGTCGCTGGTTCTGCCGTACGTTGCCGCCCTGATTGCTGTCGTCGCGGCTGCGGCAACGGTTGCCCTCGTGGTGGCACTGTCTTCCTCGGATATGCGCCCGGACCTCGACACCCTCGATGCGATCGGTGCTGTTCCCTCGATGCGCCGCCACGTCACCACGTGGCAGGGTGTGGTGCTTGCGCTCAACGCGATTCCGACGGCTGTGCTCTCCGGCCTCGTTGTGGGCGTGCTGGCCGTCATCACCTTCGCGAATTCGGGGATATTCCCGACGCTGACGACGACGCTGCGCCCCATCGTTCCTTGGGGAGCCCTGCTGGGCATGCTGATCGGCATGCCGATCCTGTGCGCCCTCGTTGCAATTGTCTTGACGCCCCGCCACCAGAAGCGCATCCGCCGCATCAACTAGGCGGTTGCGATGAGTGAGATCCCCGAAGAAGTCGTTATCCCCGCGGGTGCCCTCGCCTCGTCGGCCGTGCGCGTCGATACGTGGCTGTGGGCGACCCGCCAACTGAAGTCCCGATCGCAGGCGACGGCCGCCGTGCGCGCCGGGCATGTGCGCGTCAACGGCGAGCCCGTCAAGGCCGCCTACAAGGTGCGCGTCGGCGACGAGGTGCGCCTGCGCATTGAGGGCTTCGACCGCATCCTGGGGGTCAATCTGCTGCTGAACAAGCGCGTTTCCTACCCGCAGGCGCGCATAGCCTACGACGATCGCACGCCTGAGCGCCCGCGCGTGCACATTCCCGTCGCCATGCGCGAGAAGGGGAGCGGGCGCCCCACCAAGAAGGAACGGCGAGAGCTGGATCGGCTGCGCGGATACGACTCACACGAGCACTACTAAGCACCCGAGCGAGTCCGAGGTAGGCGTACGTCGCGATGTGGACCGCGCGCCTGCCTCTGGTGAATACGCGTGGTCCCGCCGCCCGGAATGGGGCGACGGGACCTGTGCGTTCGATGAGAGTGCCTGGCTCACATGTTCGGGAAGTACTTCGCGACCTCGACCTTGTAGTGGGAGCCCCAGCTCGTGTCGAAGGGAAGCGTGAATTCGACGCTCACCTTCTCGCCCTTCGTCATCGTCGCAGTCGCGACGTCGTCGACGACGTGATTCGGGGTGCCGAGAACAAACTGCGACTCGTCAAACCAGATCTTCAGCGTCAGGTCGGTCGTCTGGAAAGCTTCAAGCTTGGTCTTCATCGTGTCGCTGGCGGGGGAGACGTCCACGGAGCAGTGCAGAGTCGTCTGAGCGTCGTCCAGCTCGCAGGTAGAATCAATCGTGAACGCGTTTTCCGCGTCGTTGAACTTCAGCAACTGGACGGCGTCAACCCGATCCTTGCATTCCTTCTTCACCGCTTCCTGAGCGGCCGAGGACATCCTGTCGTACTTGGAGTACAGCTCGTCGACCTTGTCGGTGTTGTCCGGGGTCACCTGCGCGCACCAGGCCGGGGCAGCGAGGGCATCCTTCTGCTCAGTGAGCGTCTGGATCTCATCCTGCATATCCTTCTGTGCCTTCGTCTTCTGGACGGCGAAGGTGAACAGGGTAGTCGTCGCGATGACAAGGACGAGGAGGAGGACGAGCGCGACGCGGTTGTAGATCGACAGTCCCTTGCTCTTAGGGGCCTTGGTTGCGACTGTCACGGGAGCCGGGGTGGTTGCCGCGGGCGTGGGGATGTTGTTGTCACTCACTTGGCGGCCTCCTGCGCTTCCTGAAGCTCCTGCTGGACGGTGCTGAGCTCTTCCTGGGTCTCGGTGAGGTCCTTGCTCTTCATGGAGTAGATGCCAGCGGCCATGAGGGTCGTAATGGCGAAGAGGACGACGAGGACCGACGTGATGATGGCAATCGCGATCTGCCCGCCAGTCGCGCGCGGGCGCGGGGCAGTCAGCGGGGTGAACGTCGGCGTGGGGGCCGCGACCGCGGGGCTCGGCGCAGTCGGCACCTGACCGGCGGGGGGAACGGGGATGCCGGTCGGTTCTTGAGGCAGGCTGGGGGGTGGGGTGCTCACGGGGAAACTCCTTTCACTGTGTCCCCCCAATTCTATGGGAGTCGAAAAAATTGGATTTGGTGCGGTGACGGGATTCACCGTGCATCACAGGTTGGAGGGCCACCAGCTGGTCATCGTCGCGCCGCACTCGGTTTTATCGGTCATCGCGGGATCGTAGGGAACCGACAGCGTGAAAGTGGCGGGCGAGCCGGGCGTCAGAGTGATCGTCGTCGTGCCCTGGTACGGTGAGCCGGGGCTGGGGTTCTTCCCCTTGTCCGCGGTAAACCCGTTGATCTCCACATCGAGTGTGCCCAGCGACGCGATCAGGGAAGAGTCCTTGAGCGTGAGCGTGCCATTGACCGTGGTTGTCACCTGGTCGGTTGTGCATTCGCCCACCGCGATGGTGAAATCAGCGTCCTTGTTGGTGCGGTAGACCTGTGCGAGAGTCTCCTTGGCCGCGCACTGTTCGTGGATCGCGTCCTTGGTGGCCTGGGTCGCCGAATCGTAGGTCTTGAGCGAGTCTCGGATCGACGCGGCGGATTCGCGCGTGATCGAGTCACACCAGCTCTCAGCATCCTTGCGCACGGTGGCGGCATCCAGCGCGGCCTTTGCCTCCGTGATCTGCTGATCGACCGCGGCCTTGTCGGACTGGGCCTGCTCAGCCTGTGCCTCGTACGTGGATGCAGAATGTGTGCGCCACGCGTTGATGCCCCCGACAATGGCGGAGAGGACGATGAACGCCGTGGCGAGGATGGCCCCCGCGACGGTCGCGGCACGCAGGGGTGCGGGAGCGCTCACTTGGTGGCCTCCTGGAGCTGCTGGTTGATGGACTCGAGCGTGGAGCGGGCCGTGTCGAGCTCACTCTGGGCGGTCTCGGCGCGGCTCTTTGCGTTCTCCTGGATGCGGCCGCTGGCCCCCAGGTGCGACCAGACGATGACGAGCACGGTAATGAACACCGCGACGAGCACCCACGATGCTGCGCATGCGAGAACCCACTTGAGCGTTCCGCTCTTCTCGGGTGCATCCGTCTCGTTGCTGTCTTTTTCATCGACGGGGGAGCCGGGCATCGGAATCGGTGCGACCGGTGCCTCCGCTACCGACGAGGCCGGGGTGACCTCCTGCGGGAGGGAGGCCTCGGGCATGGGGATGGGTGTACCGGCGGAAGTGACGGCCCGCTCCTCGGGGGACGAAGCCGGGAAGGCCTCGTCCACCGCCGGAACTGCGACCTCAACGTCCTCAGGAGAGGGCGCCGGTGCCTCGTACGGCTCGACGTAGTCTGTCCACGCGTGGCCGTCCCACCAGCGCAGCTGGTTTGTGCCGCTGGGGTCGGCGTACCAGCCTTCCGCAGGCTCACTCATCGTGATTCCTTCTCTCGTGTCAGGAGACAGCTGTGAATACGGCGCTCACAGACCGGTGGGCCAGATGCGTACCGGCTTGAGGGCGCAGTCGGTCTCATTGCCGGAGCCCGGTAGGGTCACGGACAGGGGCCCTGTTCCGCTCGAGGACACAGACACGACTGTCGAGCCGATCGATGTGTCGGAATCAGTGATTGGGTGATCAGCGGCAAAAGCCTCAACGGTAACATCCATGTCGCCAAGCGCGAGGACCGAGGGTGCATCAATCTTGATGGTCGCGTTAAACGTCATGGTATTGCCGTCGATCAGGCACTGCATGCTCTCGGGACCGATCATTCCTTTTTTGGCGTCTTTTGCGAAAGCTTCAGCGAAGGACTTCTTTTCGGGGCACAGTTTTTGGACAGCTTCGCGCGTGGGCTGCTTCATCGACTTGAGAGCGTTACCTTGCGAGCGGAGCTTGTCGAGCTCGGCATTCTCGCGGGTGACGTCATCGCACCACTCCTGACCATCCTTCTTCGCCTTGGCCGCGGCGATCTGCTCGTTAGTGGACGTGATCTCGCTGTCGATTTCCACGGTCTTAGCGTCCGCGGACTGGATCTCGGCCCGCATATCCTCAATCTCCTGCGCCTTCGAGCGAGCGCTGACGTACATGGTGGCGCTGACAAGGAGGAAGATGACGGCAAGAACCGAGCAGATGATCGTCAGGATCCTAGGAAGGCTGGAGGGCTTCTTCGCCGGGGGCTGGACTCCGTAGCTCACTTCTGTGCCTCCTCGAGTTCTTTCTTCACCTTGTCGAGTTCATCCTGCTTGTGGTCGAGGCTGATCTTTGTGGAGTTGCGCTGGTCCTGCACGTCGCGCCACTCGACGTTCTGAGCGCGCAGCTGTATGCCCGCGTACACCATCGTGCCGAAGAAAACGACCATGAGGAGGACGGAGACAATAGCGCCGATGACCCATCCGCGACCGGTCTTCGGAGCGGCGTCTCCCGCCTGCGGGCCCATTCCAGCGGTGCCCAGCTGCGGGGCGACGCCCGAAGGATTGTAGGGGGCGGAGGAAACGGTCGGGGCCTGCGACTGGACGGGCATGTACTGCCCCGCCGTCTGGTCTGCGGGCATTTGCTGCGCGACAGGCGCTCCCAGCTGCGGCATATCGTGGAATTGTTCGGTCCACTCGCCGCCACTCCACCAGCGAAGGCGCTGGCTTCCTGCGGGGTCGGGGTACCATCCGGGTGCTGGTTGAGACATGATCGTCCTTTCAGTTTCTGGCACCAGTGTAACCAATCCGTGAGGTCCATAACGCAGGCAATATGACAGTCGTGGGGAACGTCGGACGCGCGACAGGTACTCTGAAAGCTATGGCCTCTCTTTTCGCGTCTTCACCCCTGCTCGCACTGTTTGTCGTCGTTGCGTTGGGTGCGGCGATTGGGGCCATCCGGATCGGCCCGCTGCGCTTCGGAGCGGCCGGCGCCCTCTTCGTGGGACTGACCGTTTCGGCCCTGCATCCCGAGGTTGTCAGCACCCACATGTCGATCGTCCAGCCGATGGGCTTGGCGTTCTTCGTCTATTGCGTCGGTATTTCCGCTGGCGCCACGTTCTTCCAGGATCTGCGTAAGCAGACGAACCTCCTCGCTCTCACGATAATCGTGTGTGTCGTGGGCGCGCTCATCGCCCTCGTCGGTGGTCGCCTCCTCGGCCTGTCTTCGGGCCTTACCTCGGGCCTGTTTACGGGTGCTCTGACGGCTGCGCCCGCCCTCGATACAGCTACCCGCCTCACGGGAGATCCCAATGCTGCGGTCGGCTATGCCTTCGGCTATCCGGTGGGCGTCATCGGCGGCATTCTCATTGTGACGATCACCGTGACGAGGAAGTGGGTCGGCCCCAAGGACACGCCTTCCCTCGCGGGGTCGTCCCTGGAAGCCGTCAGTATTCATGTCTCCAAGCACATCAACACGCGCGACATCGAGGCGTGGCGCGACCAGCGCGTGCGCCTGTCCTACCTGCGTCGTGACGGGCGCACTCGCGTCACCGCTCCCGGCGAGGATCTGCTGCCCGGCGATCACGTCGTCATGGTCGGTGATCCCGCGTCGATCAAGGAGGCGGCACCCCTCGTCGGCGAGATCCTCGACCACAATCTCGAGGACGACCGTTCCGACCTCGCCTTCGAGCGCATCGTTGTGTCCAACCCCGACGTCGCCGGCCGCAGCGTCTCCGAGCTGAACGTGACCAAGCGCTTCGGTGCTGTCATCACGCGCGTGCGCCGAGGCGACCTGGACCTTCTGGCTCGCGACGACCTTGACCTGCAGCTTGGCGATCACGTTGCCGTCGTCGTTCCCACGGACGAGCTCGACGACATCGCCGAGTGGCTCGGCGACTCCGAGCGCCGCGTCGCCGAGGTTGATGGCATGGCTTTCGGTATCGGCCTCGTCCTCGGCCTGCTCCTGGGTATCGTCTCCTTCCCGCTGCCCGGCGGCCAGGGCTTCCAGCTGGGCGCCGCAGCCGGCCCCCTGATCGTCGGTATGCTGCTCGGCGCACTGCGTCGCACCGGACCCCTCGTGTGGACCCTGCCCGCCGCCGCAAACCTGACGATCCGACAGATCGGCCTCATGCTCTTCCTTGCCGCCCTCGGCCTGAATGCCGGCCCGCAGTTCGCGAGCCTGCTCGGCAGCCCTGAGGGCTGGCGCGCCGCACTCCTCGCCGCCGTCATGGTCGTCGTCTGCTGCGTTATCCAGGCTCTCGGCGCGAAGTTCATCGGCCTGTCCTCCGCGCGCGCCGCCGGCGGCATCGCGGGATTCCTTGGCCAGCCGGCAGTCCTGCAGGCTGCCAATGCCCGCGTCACCGACGAGCGCATTGAGGCCGCCTACGCGACCCTCTTCGCCTTCGCGATTATCGTCAAGATCCTGCTCCTGCCGCTCATCACCTCCTTCCTGTGAGCGCCGTAGACTGGGGCTATGGCTACCCCTGACTTCGTCCTCGAACTGCGCCGTCATGTCGGTCATGCGCCCCTGTGGATGCCCGGCACGACCGTCGTTATCCTGCGTCCCGCCCCCGGTCGGGCGGCGATCGACTGGGAGCACCCCCTTGCTCCCGAGGCGGTCGAGATCCTGTGCGTGCGCCGCTCAGATAACGGCGCCTGGACCCCCGTGACCGGCATCGTCGACCCGGGTGAGGAGCCCGCGATCGCCGCCGCGCGCGAGGCCTTGGAGGAAGCCGACGTTCGCATTGAGGTGCGCCGCCTTCTCTCCGTCGAGGTCGTCGGTCCCGTCACCTACTACAACGGAGACGTCACCACCTACCTGGACGTCGCTTTCGCCGCGCAGTGGGTGAGCGGCGAGCCGAGCCCCGCCGACGGCGAAAACAGCGAGACCACGTTCTTCCGCGGCGACCAGCTCCCTCCCATGAACGACCGCTTCCGCCGCGCCGTCGCCAAGGCGCTGAGCGCCCGCCCCGACGCGGACTTCCTCACCGCCTGACCTCGCGTGAGTGGAGGGGCACGTCCCTGCCTCGTCGAGGTGAGCGCGATAACGCTTGTATTTTTGTCAAACCCCTTGCGGGACTGAAGTCCTAGTGGTGAAATAGGGTCATGGATACACCTAACGAGATCGTTTACGCCGTCACCGCCGACTCCACCGGTGGTCGCGCCGGCACCTCCTCCGTCCCCGCGCTCGGCATCAGCCACGTTATGCGCGCCCCCAAGGAACTGGGCGGCCCCGGCGACGGCCCCAACCCCGAAGCCCTCTTCGCCATGGGCTACGGCGCCTGCTTCCAGGGCGCCATGGGCCTGGCCGCCAAAGAACTCGGCATCGACACCAAGGACTCCGTCGTGCGCACCACGATCGGCCTCGGCCCCGAGGGCGACTCCTTCGCCCTCACCGCCGACATCAAGGTCTTCATCCCCGGCGTCGAGCTCGACCGTGCCCAGGCCCTCGTCGACCGCGCCCACCAGCTGTGCCCCTACTCCAAGGCCACGCGCGGCAACGTGCCCGTCACCGTCACCGCGGTCGCCGCTCTCTGAGCGCGCCCGAGCCACTCGCTCGTCATTAGTATCCCCGGCCTCGTCCATGACCGACGAGGCCGGGGATACTTCGTGCGCTCAGGCACCCCGGGCGTCAGGCGCCCTGCTGCGGGTGCCGCGCGCACGGCTTCACCCTTCGGGCTCGCCGCGCGCGGGCGTCAGGCGCCCTGCCAGTACGCCTCGAGGACCCGGGCGAGGTCGAGGAGATCATCTACATGGCTCATCTCGCGCGCCGAGTGCATCGACAGCAGGCCCACGCCCACGTCCACCGTCAGGATCCCTAGACGGGTCGCCGTGATCGGGCCGATCGTCGTCCCGCACGGCATCGCGTTGTTACCCACGAAGTTCTGCGAAGAAACACCCGCCGCCGCGCACGCACGATTCCACAGGGCGATGCCCTCCGCGTCCGTCGCGTAACGCTGCTTCGAGTTGATCTTGATGACCGGGCCGCGGCCCATCATCGGACGGTTATCCGGATCGTGGTGCCCCGCATAGTTCGGGTGCACCGAATGCGCCGCGTCCGCGCTCACGCACGACGAGGCCGCGAGCATCCGCTCGAAACCGTCCTCGTCGCGGCCCAGCGCCTTCGCCGTGCGGCGCAACACCGTCTCCAGGATCGGGCCAGCCGCACCCGTGCGAGACTCCGAGCCCACCTCCTCGTGATCGAAGCACATGAACACCGTGACATCGCCGCCCGCGGGTGTACCCTGCGCGGCCAGGCGCTCCAAGGCCACCAGACCCGGGTGCACGCTCGACAGGTTGTCCTGGCGCGAGGCCGCGATGAACTGGCCCTTATCACCAAAGAAACCCGGTCCCTGGCTGGGCGTGAGGATCAGGTCGAACGCCGCAACCTGCGACGCGTCATCCAGGCCTGCCGTGCGCGCCACGTACTCCAGCACGTTGCCGTACGGGTTATCCACCGTCCATACCGGGTGCAGGTGCTTCTGCGGATCCAGCTTCAGCCCGCCCGGATTTACGTCGCGATCCAGGTGAATCGCCAGCTGCGGGATGCGCGCAATCGGGCCCGTGCGAGCCAAGACGACCTCGCCGCTATTCAACACCAGGCGGCCCGCCAGCGTCAGCTCACGATCCAGCCACGAGTTCCACATCATGCCGCCGTACACCTCGACGTCAATCTGGCCCCAGCCGTCCGGCGTCGTCGACTGTACCGATGGCTTCACCGAGAACGCCGGTGAATCCGTGTGCGCGCCCACGATGCGAAAGCCCGCGTCGTCGTCAACTGTCTCGGGCACGAACCACGCGGCGACCGCGCCACCGCGTACCATCACATGACCGCCCGGGGACGCGTCCCACGCGCCCTTCTCGTCGACGCGCGTAAAGCCGGCGTCCACCAGGCGCTGTGCCACGACCTCGGCCGCGTGATAGGGAGAAGGAGAATCAAGGAGGAAATGCTGATAGTCCACCGCGTTCGCGTGGACCTCGTCCAGTTCAAGCTGTGCCATACCTCCCATGGTAGAACGCCGCGCGGGGCGAGGCCTACGATTGACACATGAGTGAGATCCCCGCATACACCCTGAACGATGGCCTGGACGTTCCCGCGATCGCGCTGGGGACCTACAACCTACGTGGTGCCTCGGGCGTGTCCTCAATGGTCTCGGGCATCGAGGCCGGGTATCGCATGCTCGATAGCGCCTTCAACTATGAGAACGAGGGCGCCCTCGGTGCTGCCGTGCGCCGCTGCGGCATCCCCCGCGAGGAACTGCGCCTGGTCTCCAAACTCCCCGGACGCCACCAGCGCTACGACGAGGCCGTCTACACGCTCGAAGAATCCCTCATGCGCGCGGGCCTGGACTATTGGGACATGTACCTGATCCACTGGCCCAACCCCAAGCACGGCCTCTACGTCGAGGCCTTCCAGGCCCTGCTGGAGGCCCGCGACCGCGGCCTCATTCGATCCGTCGGCGTCTGCAACTTCCTGCCCGAGCACCTTGAGCGCGTGCACGCCGAGACCGGCGAATACCCGAGCGTCAACCAGATCGAGCTGCACCCCTACTTCCCGCAGGCCGCCGCGCTGGAGTATCACGCGCAGGTCGGCGTGCTCACCGAATCATGGAGTCCCCTGGGCCGCAAGTGGCGTATCGTCGAAGACCCCGCGATCGTCGCCCTGGCATCCGGGGTAGGTGTGTCCCCGTCGCGTCTCATCCTGCGCTGGCACTACCAGCTCGGCACGATGCCCCTGCCCAAGTCCGGTAACCCTGAGCGCCAGCGCGAAAACCTCGATATCTTCTCATTCTCTTTGTCATCCGAGCAGATGGCGGCGATCAGTGCGCTTGGCCGCCCCGACGGCCGCCAGGCCGACCAGAACCCGGAGTACTACGAGGAGTTCTGAGGCTTCTCCGTTCGGCGGTGCTTGTGGCCCCGCCAGATCTCCGGCCGCCGCGTGGCCTGCCCGCCCGCGAGGCTAGGCGACCTCACTTCGTTCGGCGCCGCGCCTCGAAGCCCGGCCAGGCCCCGCAGGCCCCGCGGCGGCCTCCAATCGGGCGGGGCTTGTCGCTGTGCGTGGCTTGCCCGTGCCCTCCGGACCCTCCGGCGCCCTCCACACCGGCGGCGCCTGCAGTGCTGTGCGGTGATGCGCCGTCTCGAGGCCCGGCCAGGCCCCGCGTATCGATGCTGGGGTCCGTCCCCTCATTTCTGGGTCCACAATCAATGTCGCATGCAATTCCCCGGACTGTATTTCAGATCCTGTAATCGAATCGTTGAGATTCTGCGGTTTTTGGGCGGGTGTTGATTCTTGCACTGGGGGAATTGCATGCGAAATTTGTGAGTCCGAGGTCTTCCTAACGTCCGTTGGCCTCCGCGTCGGTGGGACCGTTGCTGGGCGGCCGCTGTGCATCGTTACGGCGAGACAAAACTCGCCCGGCGCAGCTGGTTTATCGCGTGCGCGAGAGAAAAATCGCCCAGCGAGCGCAAAACACCCCAAATCAGGCGCTTTTGTGTCAGCAGGGCGAATCTTGTCTCGCACAAGGCCACAGCGGCCTCGTGCTGGGCGAAGAATGTCTCGCCCACGCGTGCCGCAGCTAGGCTCGCAGACCATGCGGCGACCTCCACGCCAGCCGCGTTCGGTTGCTAGTGAGTGCTTGCCCTCAGTAATTTCGCACGTAATTCCCTGGCGGCTACTTCAAACTATGAGTTCACGTCGTTGCAATTGCAACGTTTGTGGATGGTCTCCAAAAGTGACCGTGGGAAATGACGTGCGATTTTTGTCTGGCTTGGCTTTGCCGCTGCCTGTGGGCGTTACGAGCGCCTTCTGCGCCTCCGTATGCGCGAAAGTGCTTGTTGCCCTGAGGTGTGCACCCGATCGGGAAGATTCAACCCCTTCTGATCGGGTTGAATCTTTCCGATCAGGTTGAACGTTACCGATGTGGCCTGGTCTGGTTTTGTGGGCCGGGTGTTTTGAGGGTTGTTGGTTGTTATTGG
>OBCO01000175.1_pt1 | contig 115264 bp, 101 predicted proteins | sample 1495971 | NCBI WGS metagenome assembly OBCO01 (sample SAMN04168690, study PRJEB22393) | synthetic metagenome | isolation source: purchased from BEI Resources HM-276D | reverse complement strand
CATCTGGAGAACTCGGGGTGAGTTCCGTGTGCCTCATCCTGTCGGACGAGCCTGTTCTCGCACTTGCTCTTTCCTTTTCATGCGTCCCGCCTCGTTCGAGGCTCAGAAATAGTACCCGTCCCAGATAAATCTGTCAACCCCCTCGCCTCAAGCCTTTCAAGCGGTTTCAGGGGGTGCGGGAAAATTGCGTCTGAGACGGTAAACTCCGCCCGCTCTTTTCCCCAGAAGGAAGCGCCTATGCTGAATGCACTTTGCTTTCCTCTCTGCACGATTTGCCCGAACCGGCTTCCAGACCGGGCAGTGGTCACCTGCAAGATTGGGCCGCACGGCCACTGGCGCTGATTGAAGAGGGAGCGACCCAGGCCCTCGCTGCCGGACAGGACCTCTTTCGCTTGCGGCTGGGACTGCCTGCGGTGGTGGGGCTCAGTCCGGCGTGGAACAGACGTGTGTTGACCGACCTGAACACCTTTGTCAGCGCGGGGAGTTTTTCGGCGGTGGTGCCTTACCTTGCGGGCGGCGTAATTTTGACCGATGCACCGGGGCACGGGGCGCGGCGACGGGCACTCAATCCTGGCTTCGGGAAAGGGAGTGTTCAACAACTGCGCGAGCGGATGCGGCAAGCATCGTCCCCCGTACCGACAGGCCGCTTCAACGCCCTGGCCTGGGCAGACGAAACTGTCCGGCGGCAGCTCAACGCGGCGTATTTCGCCAGTGAGTTCGACGACCGGTTGCTGGCGGCTTTTCTGGCTCCATTGCGGCGTCCCTTTCCGGTACCGGCCCTTCCCCGGCCACTGCTGTTCAGGCGGGTCGAGCAGGAAATCAGGCGACTGGCCGAGCGGCGACTGCGTGAAGGTGGTGACGACCTGCTGTCCACGCTGGCTCCACTGCCGGGGGGCTTGCTGGAAACGCGCATCAGCCTAGCGGCAGCGCACGACACCACGACCCATGCGCTGGCCTATGCCGTCTGGGAACTCGCCAAAGCGCCGCAGGATCAGACTCCGCACACTCATTCCGCTGTATTGAAAGAAGTGTTGCGCCTTTATCCGCCGGGCTGGATGGGCAGCCGTCGCCTGAGCCGCGCCGCAGAGTGGCAGGGCACCGAAATCCCGCGCGGCACGCTGGCGCTGTATTCGCCCTACCTAACAGGACGCGACCCAACGCTGTGGGAGCGGCCCCTGGACTTCCGGCCAGAACGCTGGGAGAAGTCGCCTCCTGCCTGGGCGTATCTCCCCTTTGGCGGCGGGGAGCGGACCTGCCTGGGCGTGCACCTCGCGCAAACGTTGATTCTGGACGTGCTGGCCGAGTTGCCGCCGCTGCAGGCGCACTGGGGGAACGACGAGCCGCACCCCGGTATCACGCTGGGACCGCGCGGGCCGCTGGTCGTGGAGCGGCGCTAGAGCATTTGACAAAAAGATGGCACAGCTTTTTGGCGAGCGGACTGGGACAGCTCGCAGAGAGCGAGTACAAAACACGGAGCAGAACGGAGAATGGAGCGGGTGACGGTGTTGTTCCGACGCACGCGTAATTCGGAGAACTGCTCTAGGTGTTCTGCCGGGTGTGCAGCCTGACCTTGACAGCAAACGTGCGGTAAAAGTCGTCGTTGGCGAGGTAAGCGAGGTGGTCGGAGCGCACGTTGCCGAGAAAAGGAAAGGCGGTGTCGTGGGCATCCAGAATGACGCCCTCGGCGCGGAAGCTGAGCAGGTCGCTGTAGCTCCAAACATTCCAGAAGTACCCGGCGTGCGGCGAATCGCGCAGCGCGGGCGTGGGCAACTCTTCCTGCTCGACAAATTGGCCCAGCTCACGGAACAGCCCGACCTGCGACCCGACCGCGCACCAGAAGTCCACCCGCAGGTTCTGCGCCTCTGGGTCGGCGGGCAGGTAAGCGGTCAGGGCGTCGTAGATGAGTTGCCCGCCCATGCTGTGGGTCAGGACGACAAGCGGTTCGCCGGGAGCCGCGTGTGCCTGCGCCGCCTTGAGGCCCTCAATGACCCGCGTCATCACCGGGCCGGGTCGTCCGGGGGTGCCGCGTCCGCCCACATAAGCGATGACGTCCCCTATGAACAGCGGGACGAAGTCCTCGATGGGCCGGCGCACCGTGCTCAGCGTGCGGCTCAGGCCCCGGCGGCGCTGCACGACCAGGCGACTCGGCAGCCTCGGTTCTTCCAGCCGGGCCAGCAGCGGCACCGCTGGAAGACGCGCCTCCACCGCCGAGAGCAAAAAAGGCCACTGGCGCTGCTGGGGCAAGGCGAGCAGGATGCTGCGCAGGTTCTCGTCGCGGGCCACGCTCCAGACGGCTTCGAGCAATGTGGGCCAGTCGCGGGTGAGACTACGGCGCTCGAAGTCGTCTTCCAGCGCTTCGCCGAGTTCGTCGGGGGTGAGGTCGGCAGGGGCCCGGTCACGCGCCGCCTGCTCTCGTGACCCCAGCGAGCGGCCCTCACCCGCGTAGGAGGCGCCGAGGTCGCCCCAGTAGATCTGGCTGAAGTGCACCTCGTCCGGAGCGTCAGGCCGCACGGCGGGCGCCACGACCTCGCGCAGGCGGCGGCGAATCTCGGGCCACTGGACGCCGCTGGTCACGTGGTTGACCTGTTCCCAGCCGGGGTCGCCTTCCTGACGGACCGCCACGCCGTGGATAAAGACGATGGGCATGGTCAGAGGGTAGAGGGTTTCGTCGGAATCAGTGCCCGCAAAGCCGCCGGGTCGTCCACAAACAGACTCAGGCACTGGCTCTCACGTCGTCTTCCCCAAAAACCGCGCAGGACAACAGGAGCGGTCAGATGCAAGGTGACATTCGGCACGACCAGGATGTTGAGGTTGCGGGCTTCCCGGTGATGGCCAGATGTCAGCTGCGCGATGTGCTCAAGAGGAATCTCGACCTGCCAGAACACGCCCTGCCGCAGGTAAAAGGTCCCGTCGCGCACGAAGCTGGGAAAGCGCTCGTAGCTGCGAGCGAGAGCCAGCAGGTAGAGGACGACAGACATGTCGGCGAGGGTAATGAGCCAGGCGAAAAGAGCACCGCCGTCGCGATACAGCGCCATGTGAAGCGCGAAATGGACGGGCAGTTCCATGAAAATGTAGATCCAGATAAAGACGCTGCGCCCCGCTTTCAGGTGCGAAGTCACTGGAACAGCGTTCGCCGGCACCAGCGCAGGTCCACGTTTCAGGGACCACCACGTCAGGACCCCGTGGGTCAACACATGGGCCAGCGGGCCGGGTAGAGCCTGCGCCAATTGCGACTGCACCGCTGCTACCTGGTCGAGAACAGTTCCCATTTTCCCGAAACCCCGGAACACTTGCACAACGCTCCAGACGGCGACACCGAGCAGCAGAGGTTCCAGCAAAGAGAGCGCTAGGAGGCGAACACTCGTCGAAGGCAGGGTCAGTCCGCCAAGGAGCAGACCACAAAAGAGCACGCCGACTCCCACCTTCGCGTTGAAACTCCTTTTCGGACTCGTCCACCTCGCGATAAGGAGGCTGGTCACCGTCAAGTCAAACAACACAGCCAGAGCCGCCAGGAAGGAGGCCGCCCCCACTCCCCCGGCGTCTATGTTTTGCAGCAAGAGGGGCAGCAGTAGGGCAGCCAAAGCAGCGACTCCCACCTGAAAAAAGAAAGCTGGTGGTCCCCGAAACTGAACTGTTGGTAACATATTTAAAGGTAAAAATTACAGAGCGTCAGGACAAGGAAGAATGTCCAGTCCTGGCCGACGCTCTTCTCATGGACATTCGCCCCGGCATCACCTAAACTTAGACCGAGTACAAAACTATTCTCACCGGAGGTCACATGAAGATCAAAAAAGCCGCCGTTATCGGCGCGGGCGTGATGGGCGCTGCCATCGCCGCGCAACTCGCCAACGCGGGGATTCCCGTGTTACTGCTCGACATCGTTTTGCCCGACAAGCCGGACCGTAATTTCCTGGCGAAGGCCGGCGTTGAGCGCGCCCTCAAGGCCCGCCCCGCCGCGTTCATGGACAACGACCGCGCCAGGCTGATCGAAGTCGGCAACCTCGAAGACGACCTGAAGAAGCTCAAGGACGTGGACTGGGTTCTGGAAGCCATCATCGAGAAGCTCGACGCCAAGCACGACCTGTGGGAAAAGGTCGAGAAGGTGGTCAAGAAGACGGCCATCATCTCGTCGAACTCCTCGGGCATTCCCATGCACCTGCAAATCGAAGGGCGCAGTGAGGATTTCCAGCGCCGCTTCGTGGGCGCGCACTTCTTCAACCCGCCGCGTTACCTGCACCTGCTGGAAGTCATTCCGACCGACAAGACCGACCCGCAGGTCGTCAAGGACTTCAGTGAATTTGCCGAGCACACGCTGGGCAAGGGCGTGGTCGTCGCCAACGACGTGCCGGGCTTCGTCGCCAACCGCATCGGGGTGTACGGCATCGTGCGCGCCATGCAGCACATGGAAAAGTACGGCTTGACCCCCGCTGAAGTGGACCAGCTCACCGGTCCCGCGCTGGGCCGCGCTTCTTCGGCGACTTTCCGCACCGCCGACCTCTCGGGCCTCGACATCATCTCGCACGTGGCGACCGACATCGGCGGCGTGACTCCTGACGACGAGGACTTCACCCTCACCGAGAGCTTCAAGAACATGGTCGCGGGGGGCATTCTGGGCGACAAGTCGGGCAGTGGCTTCTACAAGAAGACCAAGGACGAGAAGGGCAAGACCAAGATTCTCAACCTGAACCTGCAAACCGGCGAATACGAAGACCAGGGCAAGGTGCGCGTGCCCGCCGTGGACGCCGTGAAGGGCAAACCTCTCGCCGAGCGCGTGAACGCCCTGTACACCCTGGAAGGCAAGGAAGGCGACTTCCTGCGCGCCACCATGAACGACGGCTTCTGGTATGCCGCCAAGATGGCCGGCACGGTCAGTGGCCGCCTCCAGGACATCGACAACGCCCTGAAGTGGGGCTTCGGCTGGGAACAGGGCCCCTTCGAGACGATGGACACCATCGGCGTGCAGCAGGTGATTAAGAACCTGGAAGCCGAAGGCCGCACCCTGCCCCCGCTGCTCCAGAAGATGAAGGAGTCCGGCGCCGACAAGTTCTACAACGGCAACGAGACTGTGACTCCCAGCGGCGAAAAGACCGAGTTCAAGGCGCCCTACTTCATCGTGGCCGACCTGAAAAAAGACGCCACTAAGGTCGTCAAAAAGCGCCCCGGCGCCAGCGTGGTGGACCTGGGCGACGGCGTGCTGCTCGTCGAATGGCACGCCAAGATGAACGCCCTGGGCGAAGACCAACTGCGCGCCGTGCAGGACGCGCACAAGCTGGTGCAGGACATGGGCTACGCCGGGCTGGTCGTGGGCAACCAGGGCGAGCACTTCAGCGCCGGGGCCAACCTGCCGCTGATCCTCGCGCAGGCGCAGGCCGACGAGTGGGACGAACTGGACGACCAGATCAAGCAGTTCCAGCAGACCACCACCTCCATGCGCTTCTCGCCGCACCCCACCGTGTCGGCGCCCTTCAACATGACGCTGGGCGGCGGCTGTGAATTCAGCCTGCACGCCGACCGCGTGGTGGCGAGCGCCGAAACGTACATGGGCCTCGTCGAAGTCGGCGTGGGCCTGATTCCCGGCGGCGGCGGCACCAAGGAAATGCTGCTGCGCTTTACCGACCTTCAGCAACCCGGGCAGCAACTCGGCATGACCCTGCTGCCCGCCGTGCAGCGCGCCTTCGAGCTGATCGCCACCGCCAAGGTGAGCACCTCGGCCCTGGACGCCCGCAAGCTCGGCTTCCTGAAGGACCACGACACCGTGGTGATGAACAAGAACCACGTTATCGAGGAAGCCAAGCGCACCGTGCTGGCCCTGGCCCCCGACTACGTGCAGCCCGTGATGCGCACCGACATCCCCGTGATGGGCGACGCGGCCATCGGCGCCATCAAGTCGGCGCTCTACGGCATGCACGAGGGCGGCTACATCACCGATTACGACCTGGTGGTCAGCAACGAACTCGCCCGCGTCCTCTCGGGCGGCACCGGCAACAACCGCACCGCCAAGGTCAGCGAGCAGCACCTGCTGGACCTCGAACGCGAAGCCTTCCTGACCCTCGCCGGCAAGAAGGGCACCCAGCAGCGCATTGAGCACATGCTCAAGACCGGCAAGCCGCTGCGGAACTGAGTGCTTTGACCCTCCCCCACGGGTGGAGAGGGTCAGAAAAGCCAAAATCCCCCATGCCCAACTTCCTCCGCCGCCTCAAAACCACGCCCAAGCGCAAGCTCGCGCTGTGGGCCGCCCTCGGCTACTCCGCGCTGGTGCTGGGCGGGGCGCTGCTGGGCGCAGAGATCGTGCTGCGCTCCAAGACGCGCTGGGTGAAGGGCGACTTCGTGCCGGTGGGACGACGCGGCAACAAGCTGTACTTGCCTGCCTCGCCGGAGACGCTCTCGAAGGGGCCGCTCGGCATCGTGCCGCTGCTGCCTAACCGGGGGCATCTGGTGGTGGGGCCGCACCGCATGGTGGGGACGGTAGTGGAGCGGCCTATCTTGCAGGAGCGTGGCGCTCTGCCGCAGGGCGCGCTGGCGTGGGTGTCCACGTACCTCTACAACGGCACCCCCGCGCAACTCGGCGCCGAGTACGAGGACGTGCTGGTGCCGACCGAGGTGGGCGAGATGCCCGCGTGGCACATGCCGCCGCGCCACGCCGAGAAAGACGCCCTCATCGTCGTCGTTCACGGGCACGGGGGGCAGCGGGCGCAGGCGCTGCGGATGCTGCCCGCCATGCTGCGCACCGGCTGCGGCTCGCTCTTCGTCACCTTCCGCAACGCTTACGGGGCGCCGAAGGTGGGCAAGGGCTACCTGACGCTGGGTGACACCGAAGCCGAGGACGTAGTGGCGGCCCTCGCCTGGGCGCGGGAGCAGGGGTACAAGCGGATTATTCTCTTCGGCTTCAGCATGGGCGGCAACATCGTGCTAAGCGTGCTGCGACCCAAGTTCGAGCCGTATCCGCTGCCGATTGTGGGCGTCATGCTCGACTCGCCCGCGCTGGAGTGGCGCGACACCATTCGCTGGCAGGCGCAGCGCTTCGGCCTGCCGGGGTTTCTCGCCCGGCGGGTGGGGCGCTTTACGCAGCGCATCGTGACCCAGCGCAGCGGGCAGGATTTCGATGTGGTGGATCAGATCGCCGCCGCGCCACACTTCAAGGTGCCCATCCTGATGTGGCACGGCACCCGCGACCACACCATTCCTCTGGCCCAGGCCGAAGCCCTCTATGCCGCCCGGCCCGACCTCGTGGAGTTTCACCGCGTGGAAGACGCCAAGCACATCCGCACCTGGAACATCAGTCCAAAAGAGTACGACGGGCAGTTGGAACGGTTCGTGGCGCGGGTGTTGGGGAGGGAAAGCTGTGAATAACAGTTTCGCTCAGGAGGGGCTGGGGCAGATACTTATGCAGCTGTCCGAGTTCAACCAAGGGGCGGCACAGTGGCTTGGTGATGCAATCCAAGACGTTGAGCTTGCCGGTAAGATAAGCAATGACCTGAGTGTAAGTCACGGCACTTCTATCTTTCCTATAGAAGGTATGCCTTTCTTACAAGTTTCTAGCAGTGTTTCTATCAACTTCGGTGGCCTCGAAAGACTCTGGTGGTGTATCCTGCTTAATCTTTCTATAGATGGCGAGCAAACCATTTCTGCACGCTGCCGAATAGAAGCTCGGCATCCTACAGAATACGGGCCACAAGATGTCTGCCGCATTTACCAGTCATCTCTACCCAATGGTCCGGAAGGCGTCCGCATGGTGGAGGAAACGTGTCTCAAAACTTTTCAACATCTGCAACGAACTCTGCAAGGTAAAACGGCACACGAAGCTTTTGATAATTACCGAACAGAAAGCTACTCTCACCATTCATCTCAATACAAATCCCTCAAGGAGTAAACACAATGCGTGACGCTGTAATCGTTTCCGCTGTTCGTACCCCCGTTGGGCGCGGTGTCAAAGGCACCCTCGCCAACACCCGCCCCGACGACCTCGCCGCCCTGGTCATGAACGAAGCCATCAAGCGTGCGGGCGTGGACGCCGGAGTCGTGGAAGACGTGTACCTCGGCTGCGCCATCCCCGAAGCCGAGCAGGGCCTGAACGTGGCCCGCCTCGCCGCGCTGCGCGCCGGACTGCCCGACAGCGTGGGCGGCGTGACCGTCAACCGCTTCTGCTCCAGCGGCCTGCAAACCATCGCCATGGCGGCGGCGGCCATTCAGACCGGGCAGGCCGACGTGATGCTGGCCGGCGGCGTGGAAAGCATGAGCATGCTGCCCATGAGCGGCCACAACCCCAGCCCCAACCCCGACCTGGTGGACGACCGCCCCGGCGCCTACATCGGCATGGGCATGACCGCCGAGAACGTGGCCGCCAAGTACGGCGTAAGCCGCGAGGACCAGGACAAGTTCGCCTACGCCAGCCACCAGAAGGCCGCCGCTGCGCAGGACGCCGGCAAGTTCGACGCCGAAATCGTGCCGGTGCCGGTGCGCAAAGACAGCGTGAAGGGAACCAAGCTGAAGTCCGACACGGTCATGTTCGACAAGGACGAACTGATTCGCCGCGACGCCAACCTGGAAGACATGGCCAAAGTGCGCCCGGCCTTCAAGCTGGGCGGCAGCGTGAGCGCGGCCAACTCCAGCCCCTTCTCCGACGGCGCGGCTGCCGTGCTGCTGATGAGCGGCGAAAAGGCGCAGGAACTGGGCGTGAAGCCCCTGGCGAAGTTCATCGGCTTCGCGGTGGCGGGCGTGGCCCCCGAAGTGATGGGTATCGGCCCCGTGGCCGCCGTGCCCAAGGTGCTCAAGCAGACCGGCCTGACGCTGGACGACATTGACCTGATCGAGCTGAACGAAGCCTTCGCCGCGCAGAGCCTCGCCGTGGTGCGCGAACTCGGCATCGACGAAAGCAAGCTGAACGTGAACGGCGGCGCGATTGCGCTGGGCCACCCGCTCGGCTGCTCGGGCGCCAAGCTGACCACCACCGCCATCTACGAACTCGGGCGCCGAGGCGGCGGCAAAGCCTTGATTACCATGTGCATCGGCGGCGGCATGGGCGCGGCGGGCATCATCGAGGTCTACCCCGCCGAAACGGCGCAGGCTGCCGACTGAGCCGAGTGACAAAGGCAGCGGGCCGAGCACTTTTGGCCTGAGCCTGAACTGGAAAGGGACGCTTCCGCAAAGGGGGCGTCCCTTCCTCTGTTAAAGCTCCGCTCAAGCCTTTGCCCCGGCCTTTCCTCACCGTCCTCAGAAACAGTGGAGGCATGGACGAACAGGAAATGTTGACGGCCCTGCGCGAACTTTTCCCGCGTGCGGAGGTCACGGAAGCGATGAATGCCTTCTTCTGGTTTGCGGAAGGCGACGAGCGCAAGCTGATGCCCTTTTTGACGCTGGTGACGACCGACGAGCACGACCGCGCCTCTCGGCTTTCCCGTGAGGGCGCCTACCGTCTCAACTTCAGCTTGACGCCCGCCGAGTACGCCTCCCGTTTCGGACCCCTGCCGAAGGCGCGGGCCGACTGGGGCGTGGTGGACACGGGGTTTGACTACGCCGCGCCGGACCGCTTGATGCCGCATCCCATCTACGCGCCGTTGGGGTGGGCGTGCATCGTTCGTCCTGGCCGGGAAAGCTTTGAGGCGCTGGTTCCGCTGCTCCGGGCGGCGTATGAGCGGGCATTGACCTGAGCGATAGAACCCTATTCTCCTTCTTGACCCTGGCCCTTTGCATGATTCCCGTGACACTGGCTGGTTATCCTGAGAATCAGAGGCCACAACGTGTCGAAAATAGGGATTTATGCGGATTTGCCTTTGCCTGAAGAGTGGCAAGGAATAGTAGAGGGGTTGCGCCCAGCATCCCTGCGGCGGCCTCAGCGCGAGCTCTCGGCGCTGGGGCACTTGGTGGATGCCTGCTTGCATGTGGTGGATGACGAGCGCAACCGCGCCCTGATCTGGGGCCGATTTGGGGCAGGGCAGACCTTGCAAGAGGCCGGGGACGCGCACGGCATCACGCGGGAACGGGTCCGGCAGGTGGTGAACAGGTCGAGTCGCCTGTTTCTGAGAAATGCCCGCGTGCGCCAGATTGCCGACGCCGTATTCGCTGGCCTGGGACGGGAAGGCCCGATTTTGCTGAGTGTGCGCGGCGCGTGCAGTGCTGAGCAGCCTGGGGCTTCCCCTGAGCAGCTCTGGGATTTCATGCTGAATATCTGGCGCGAGGTGCAGAAACGCCCGGTGCAGAGCGTGCCGCTGGGCGATGACCTCTATCTGTTTTCACCCCAGCCCCTGCCGAGTGAGCGCGAAGTGGCACGCCGTATGGCGGAGCGGGGCTCGTTTCTTTATCCGGCGCAACTGGCGGCCCTGCTGGAAGTCGCGCCCAACGAAGTGGAAGCAGTGGCCTGCGGTTTGCCCCGGCTGGTCAGGACGCAGAGCGGGCTGTACGGACTACGTGGTTGGACGCTGCCGCAACTGCTCAAAGCAGTAGCCGAGCAACTCGCCCGCGCGGGGTTTACCGAGTGGCATTTCAGCCAGATTGGTAAGGCAGCCGCCTTTTTTGACACTGACCTGGAACACACACCCTCACGCAACTTTGCCGCCGTGCTTAGCCGCTCTGAGGTCAACTCCTTTGAGCACGCCGGGCGTGATGGCTGCTGGCGGCTGGCTTCGCTGGGCGACGGCCACGGCAGCAATCTGGAAGCCATTCGTGCTGTGCTGGAAGAAGCCGACACTCCGCTGCACTGGACGGACATTCAGGAAAGGCTCTCAAGGCAAGTACACGACGGCACCGTGGTGGCCCTGCTAACCCGCGAACCGGACTTCGTGAACCTGGGACGCAGTGTCTTTGGCCTGCGGGACCGGGCGTACGACACCATGGAGACACAGACCGAGGAAGCCTTTATGCGTGACCTGTTCAGGCAAATGAGTCGCGACTGGGTTCCGGCGATGCTGGCTGAAGACCTGGCAGCCGGGCGCGGCCTGGACGTTCAGCAGTTGCGGCGGGTAGGGCGCGTCTCCGAAGAATTCCGCTTCTGGAAATGGGGCACGGGCGAAGTGCTGTATGTCACGCCGGAGGAGGCCAACCGGCGCTTTTTCCGCCGCTGGTTTGCAAGTCGGGAGGACCGTGAGCTGCCTGAAACTGATGTCTTACTGGCCGGTCTGCGGCTGGCCTTTGAGCAGCGAGACCGCGACATCCTGTGCCAAACCTACGAATGTCTGAGGCGACGCGGCGGCACCTTGCCCCCCGAGGCAGCGCACTGGGTGGACTGGGCACTGGGGTAACGGGCCTCGTGTTGACGTCGATAGGCCGATGAGAGCGTATGAACTTCAACCGTTCCCATGCACTACGCTCCCCCTATGGCCCGCCGCAATTCCCAGTCCACCTGGCCCGAAGCCCCCGCCGCCGAAGCGCCGCCCACCTGTGCCCTCTGCGGGCGTGAGGTGCCCGAACTCGTGCAGCACCACCTCGTGCCCATCATCGCGGGCAAGCGCAAGGGGCTCAGGCCGCAGGACCTGCCCACCGTGGGTCTGTGCCCGGCCTGCCAGCAGTACCTGCACAGCACTTTTTCCATCAACGAACTGGCGACCGAGCTGAACACGCTGGAAGCCCTGGAGCAAAACGAGCAGGTGCAGAAGTTCGTGAAGTGGGTCCGCAAGCAGCCCGCCACCAAAGGTGTGAAGGCGAAAGGGCGGGAGTAACTAGCGGCCTTCGCGGGCGAACCGTTCCAGCTCCGCCCCAGCGTCGGCAGCGCTGAACTTGCCGCGCACCTTCAGCAGAGTGCCGGTACTGGCGTCGTATTCGGCCAGGCGGTTATCCACATACCGCACCAGCACGCGCTGACCATCGGGCGAGAGGCGGGCGTCCATAGCCCCGGCGCCGCCTGTTTGCGCCGCGCCTTTTGGGTAGGGCAGGCGGGAAATGGTGGCGATATACGCGCCGGTTTTGGCGTTCCAGACAGAGGCAGGCCCTGAAGAATAAGCGTTTGGACGAACGAAGGCCATGCGCTCGCCATCTTGGCTAAACGTCACCTTGCCATTGTAAAAGCTTTCTCGTTTGTCGTTGTAGACGAAAGAAATTCGTTCCAGCGTCGCCAGATTCCAGAGCGAAGGTGAGGGAAAGTAAGCGGGCCTGCGTGGGTCAGCCCGCTCCTTTGAACCGCTGAAATCCAGCAACAAGCGCTCGCTGTCCGGTGTGAAATCGGCTCCGAAAATACGGAAGTAGACGCTTAGGAAGGTTTTGACCCGCTCTCCCTTCGCTGTGTCCCAGAGCTGCACGTAGCCGCTGCCGTCCGCGATGTTGAGCAGCCAGCGCCCGTCCGGGCTAAATTTGCTTGCCGTCACCGCGTTCAGCCCCGGCGTCGTCGCCTGGAACAGCACTTTTTCGCCGTCGTAGACCTGCATGGTGGCCTGTCCGGGCGGGGTGTTGTGCGCGATGTCAGCACGCAGTTGGGCGGAGGCGCAAGTGCACAGCAGCAGCGTCAGCAGAGGCCAGGTTTTTCGCATGGCTCAGGCTACGGCGGGTGTGGGCCGGAAGCGTCCATCAAAAGTTGGCGAGCCTTGCCGGGCAGAGTGCCGTGGGCTGGCCCCTTGAGACGGATTTCGTCCCATTCCCCCACATCCATGACAGCACTGGATACGGGTCCATTTCCCAAAATCCGTCTTGGCTGCTGCTCACTCCGTTCGGATGAAATCCCCAAAACCGTGAGGATTCCACCGCAGTCCGTAAGACAGGAGGTCCACGCTAGCATCGGCCTATGCGCCGTCCTCGCCTCGCCCCGCTGTATGGGGTGCCGTCCACCGCCCTGCTTGCCCTGCTGCAAAGTGTGCAGTGGTGGCAGAGTGTCCGTGCCGGGTCGCCCAGCACTCTTTTGCCGTGGTCCGCGGCGCTGCTCTGGGGCGCGACCATCGGCGCGCTGCTGCACGCTTTCTGGCCGGGAACCCTGCCGGGCGACGAGCGCGGACGGCTGGCCTGGGGAGGCGGCGGCACCGTCCGGGCGCTGTACAGGGTGCCCACACTGCTGCTGTGCCTCTACCCGCTCGCCTTGACCCTGCGCCCGCCAGCCGCCGCAGTGCAGACGGAGGGGCAACGGAGTCAGAGCGCCCTGCAAAACCTGGCCGATGAAGTCGGGGAGCTGCATTCCGGCTCCTGTGACGCTCTGCCGGGCTGGCCGGGCAACGTGCAGGCGGGCGCCGCGCGGTGCCTGTCGAGCCTCAGCGACGGTCATGTGCTGGTGCAGAAGTTGCAGGCCGCCGTAAACCGCAGCGCCGCGCAGGTGGTGGACGCAACGGAGACGAGCACGACCGCGCTGCCCGTGACCCGGCAAGGCAATCTGGTCGTGGGCAAGGTGCATCTGCTGGCGTATGGCGAGCTGGGTGACCGCCACCGGGCCCCGATCACGCTGGAATATAGCGGTCTGGTGTACACGGGGCGCACGGGGCCGCTCAATGCCGCAGAGCGCGCCTTTTCGCAGAGTCGCTTCAAGAGCTACGTCATCCTGAGGCCCGGCCATGTTTAAGCTGCCGCCACCCCGCTGGCGTCCGCGCGCCGCGCCCTTCCGGTTGATGACGGTGCTCCTGGTCATCGTGCTGGGCGGGTACCTCCTGCTCGTGTTCAGCGTTTTTTTGAGCGACGACTTCGAGGCCGTGGATTGGCTGCTCGTCCCGATGCTGCTTCTGCCTTTTCTACTGGGGGCCCAATTCCACGCCTCTTCCGGGGGCCCGCAGGAACTGGGCGCTCTCGCCGCGCCCATACAACTGTGGCGCGACCCCAAACTGCGGACCCTGCCCGAGCTGCCGCCGCTGCCGCGCTGGAAAGTGGCGTTGTCTTACCTGGTGCCGCTGCTGGTTTCGGCTGGGATGCTGGTGTGGATGCTGCCGGATGTTCAGCGCAGGGACCAGTTTTCCAGCGGCACCTTCTGGCGGCAGGCGGCGGTGGAGGACATGGAGCGGGCGGCGGCGAACGTGGGGTTTATCCGGGTGGGCTGTCAGGACTTTCCGGTGAAGACCCGCCCGGAGTCGCTGTGTTTCATCGCGCCGCCGGACCGGGCGCCCAGCCCCCGGCAACCGCTCACGCAGGCATTGCCGCAGTGGGTGGGACAAAACCTGAGCTGGATAGAGATTGATTTCAAGCACCCCGACTCGGACCCGAAACCGGTTCGGCACGACGTGGCAGCGCCGCCCCTGGCTTTTCGGCGTGGGGGCGGCGTGGCGGGCGTGTCCACGCAGCTCGACCTGCCCGTCACCGCTGAGGCGGGAAAAGCGCCGGTGCTGGGGGCCTTTCAGCTCGACGGGCTGGAACGGACAGGGCCGCCGTCCGGCACGGTGCCCGCCGCTTTCGCCACGCAGGAACGCTGGCTGCGCGCACAGGTGTTCAAGGCGTATTTCGTGGTGACGCCGCTGAAATAGACCTGCTCTCCTGGACCGGTCTATGAGCTAGGATGAGAGCCACCTTCCAATCCGTTCCCTTTCGGCGGCTTTCCGTTTCCATCCCTCATTCCTGACCCCAGGAGGAATCCCATGTCCCGTTTCTCGTCCCGTCTGCTCTGGTTGGCCGTGCCTGCTCTGCTGGGAACGTCCGTGTTCGCCGCCACTACTCCGGGCACCACTCCCCAGGGCACTGCTGCGCCCAAAAATCCGCTCGCCCTGCAATTCAAGACGCCGAGCGCGGCGCGGGGCGCTGCTATCGCCGGGACCTGCGCGGGGTGCCACGGCAAGACGGGGGTGAGCGTCCAGGCCGACATTCCCAGCCTCGCCGGGCAGATTCCCAACTACACCCAGTTTCAGCTCGCGGCATTCCGCGCCAAGTTGCGCCCCAGCAACGTGATGCAGCAGGTGGCGTCCAAACTGTCGGACCAGGACATCGCCGACCTCAGCGCCTACTACGCGGCGCAGGCGGTCGGCCCCGCGTGGAAGGCCGAGCCTGCCGCCCGCGCACGCGGTCAGAAGCTCTTCACCGCCGGCGACCCGGCGCGCAACGTGATTGCCTGCGCGGTGTGCCACGGCAGCAACGGGCGCGGGCTGAACGCGAACCACATCGCCAGCGTGACCAACCTGCCGCCCGAGTACGCGCTGGAGGTGCTCAAGGAATTCCACGAGGCCCCCACCTTCGGCGGTCTCGTGCCGCCTGAAACCATGCGCATTGCCGTCAAGCCGCTGACCGACAAGGACCTCAAGGACGTGGCGACCTACATCAGCAGCATGAAATAAACGGGCCGTTGTCCGCCTGCCCTGTTTCAGCCTCCCCCTCCAGTACGCGAGGGGGTTTTTGTTGCCCGTAGACTGAGGCGCGATGAGACCCCTCTCCTCCCCCCTGGCCTGCCGGACGCGGCGGTGAAGTCTTCCCGCCTGACCGGCTGGCTGCTGGCACTGCCCGCGCTCGTGTTTACGGCGCTGCTGCTTGCACTCCCGCTGGGGCGCACGCTGGCCGAGGGCGGCGTGAATCTGGGGGTGTGGCGCGACCCGTATTTTCTGGAACGGCTGGGCTGGACGCTGACGCAGGCGGCGGGCACGGCGGGGCTGGCACTGCTGGTGGGGGCACCGCTCGCCTACCTGCTCTCGCGCTATGAAGTGCCGGGGAAAGGGGCCTTTTTGCGGCTGCTGCTGCTCCCCTTCGTGACGCCGACGCTGGTCGCGGTGCTGGGGCTCACGGCGCTGGCGGGGCCGCACGGGTGGCTGACGCGGTTGACGGGCCTGGACCTCAGCGAGACGCCCGCGCTGCTCATCTGGGGCAACCTCTTTTTCAACCTGCCGGTGATGATTCGCCTCGCCTACGGGGGCTTTGCGCGGGTGCCGACCAACCTGATCGGCGCGGCGCGCACGCTGGGAGCGTCGGGGGCGCGGGCGGCGTGGGACGTGGCGCTGCCGCTCGCGCTGCCGGGGCTGGCGGCGGGCGCGGTGCTGGTCTTTCTGTACTCGGCGCTGAGTTTCGGGCTGCCGCTCGCGCTTGGCGGCGAACGCTACGCCACGCTGGAAGTCGAGATTTATACCCTGACCGCGCTGCAACTGCGGCTCCCCGAAGCGAGTGCGCTGATCGTGGGACAACTTGCGCTCACGCTGGTGGCGACCTGGCTCTACACCCGGCTCACGCGGGGCGGCGCGGGCGTGGCGACGGGCGGCCTGCCGAGGGCGCGTGGGGGGGCGCTGGCAGGCATCACGCTGCTCGGCGGGCTCACGCTGCTGGTGTGCTTTGCGCCGCTGCTGGCAGTGGTCGTGCGCGGGCTGGTCGGGTCGGCGGGTCCGACGCTGCTCTACTGGCGGGGCGTGGTGAATGACGAGCAGACGCCGCTGCTGCTCGGCAACACGCTGCGGTTCGGGGCGCTCGCCCTGCTGGGGGCCACCGCGCTCGGCGGGCTGTACGCGCTGGGGGCGTGGCTGGCGCGCTCGCGGGTGCTCGACCTGATTTCGCTGCTGCCGCTGATGGTCTCGCCGGTTTCGCTCGCGGTGGGCTACCTGCTCGCCTACCCGGTGCTGGCCGCCACGCTGCCGATGCTGATCGCGGCCTACACCCTGCTCGCGCTGCCGCTGCTGGTGCGCTCGCTGCTGCCGGCGCTGCGGGCCATTCCACCCCGGCTGTTCGAAGCGGCGCGGACGCTGGGGGCCTCTCCCCTGGCGGCGCACCGCACGGTCACGCTGCCGCTGACTTTGCCGGCCCTGCGCGGCGGTGCGGCGCTGGCGCTGGCAACGGTGCCCGGCGAGTTCGGCGCAACCCTCGTCCTGACCCGCCCGGAATGGGCCACCCTTTCCACCGGCCTGTATGAACGCCTGGGCCGCCCCGGCGAGCGCAACCTCGGCGAAGCGTGCGCGCTGGCGACGGTGCTGCTGCTGCTCTCGGCCACCGCGTTCACGGTGCTCGACGGGGGCGAGGGCGAAGTCACTTGAAACAGCCTGCTCCCCCACACCGGGACACCTGAAACAAGACAGGCATCAGTCTCAGCGGGCATACTCGCCGAATGCGCTTTTTTGCCGCCCCCTCCCTCACTTCTCCGCGCCGCCTGCGGCCCCTCTTGACGGCGCTGCTGCTGACTGCCGCGCCCGCCGCCTGGGGCGCGCTGCCGGGCGGCTCGGCGCAGGCCGCGCAGTATGTCGGTTCGGTACAGCTCACCCTCAACGTGGACCAGACCCTCGGCGAGGCCAACGGGCAGCCGGTCACGTTGCCGCTGCCGCCGCGCAACGTGGGCGGGCGGCTGATGGTGCCGCTGCGCGAGACCGCCGACGCTCTGGCGCAGCCCGTCACCCTGGTGGGCGGGCAACTGCAAATCGGGCAACTGATGGTCAACCCGGCGGTGGGGCAGGCGTGGCTGTCGGGAGCAGCGCAGGAAGCGGGCAACGTGGCCGTGGTCGGGGGCGCGGTGTACGTCAGCGCCCGGCTACTCGCCGACGGGCTGGGCGCCAACTTCACGGCGGACGGAGCGGGGCGCTCGGTGACCATCACCGCGCTGCGCTCGGGCGGCAACCCGCTGGCGCCGCAAGCCCGCTTTTCCACCGACAAGGTGGTGTACGCGCCCGGCGAGCGGGTCATCTACACCGAGTACCCCTTCGACCCCGACGGCGCCAACATCACGGCGCGGCGCTGGAGCGGCAAGCAGGACGTGTTTTTTCAGCCCGGCACCTACGCCGTCTCCCTTCAGGTGACCAACTCACGGGGCGTGCAGAGTGAGCCTTTTACCCGGACCATTCGCGTGCAGGGGGCCGCTGTGGACACCCCGCTGGGCTACGCGCTCAAGTACTCCGAACTCGGCGACGCCATCAGCGACCCGCAGGTGCTGAGTTACCCCACCGTCGTGGCGCAGCCGGCGGAGCGCGAGAATTTTCCGCTGCTGTTCAGCGACAGCCCCGAAGCCCCGTCCCAGAGCGGAGTGCTGTACCAGGACACGGTGGCGGGGCGGGCGCGGCTGCTCGCGTATCACCTCAACGCCCTGGGCAAACCGGCGCGGCTGTACGTGATGGCGCGCAATGTCGAGGCGCGTCCGGTGCAGGTCCGCACCGAGCGGCAGGGCGAGACGGCGCCCACCCGTGTGGAAGGGCAGCTCGGGCAGGTCACGCTGCTCGACTATTTTGCCAGCACCGCCGACCACACGCTGACGCTCGCGCCCGGCGAGTTCGCCGCCGTGTACGCCAGCCCCACCCTCAGCGCGGGCAGCGGGGTCAACGTGCTGCAAGACCTGACGACCACGGGCCGGGTCGAACTCACCTTCCTGATGCTGGAAGACGGCCTGCCGCCCACCCTGCAAGTCTTGCAGCAGTTGCCTTACCTGCCCGCCGACGGGCGGCACCAGCGCGGCACCTTTCCCGAAGCGGTGCGGGCGCTGCGGGTGAACCTGACGCGGCTGCCCGCCCGGCTGGTCATCGGCGACGGACTGGTGGACCCGGCGATTACTGGCGTAGACCGCCTGACCGGGCAACCGATGCGGCTTTCGGGCAACTACGGCGTGCTGTACGACCTCGAAATCAACGGCACCGCCGGCACCGCCGTGGCGCTCAGCCCGCGCGGGGGCCTGTACCGGGGCGCCATGAACATTCAGGACGGCACGGTCAACCAGACCACCAAACTGCCGCGCACCGGCAACGCGATTGCCCCCAACCAGCCGGTGCTGCTGTGGCGCCCGGCAACCAACCGCCTGAACATCGACTTCGTGCCGGCGAGTGGCAGCAGCCTGCCGGTCAGCCTCGTCTTCTACCCCGCCCGCCTGCCGGGGCTCGACGGCGCGGTGAAGACGTACCAGCCCTAGAGCATTGGAAAAAGACCCCCTCACCCCTTGCTTCGCAAGGCCCTCTCCCACCAGTGTAGAGGGTCAAAAACGCGAGGCATTCTTATGTCAAAGGCTCTGGAGGAGCACCTTCAAGGAAGGCAGAGGCCGGGAGCAAATCATCTTCCCGGCCTCTGCTCTGTTCCCTGCTACTCCCTACCCGTCGCCACGCACGCCCAGTTCTTCGCCGTGGTCGCGCAGCCAGCGGTGCCAGCGGGCGTGGTCCGGCATCACGCGGGCGACGTGCGCCCAGTAGCGCGGCGAGTGATTGAGTTCGAGCAGGTGCGCCGCCTCGTGCAGCGCCACGTAGTGCAGCACTTCCAGCGGCGCCCGGCTGAGCAGCCAGTGCAGCCGGACATCGCCCGCCGCCGTGCAACTGCCCCAGCGCGAGCGGGTGGCACTCACCCGGACGCAGCGTAGGCGATCACGGGCGCCGAGCCGCGCGGCATAGTCCTCGACCAAAGCCGTGTAGGTCGACAAGACGGCGCGGCGGGTCCAGCGTTCGACCTCGGCGGCGAGGTTTTCCGCTGGCACAAGCAGTTCGTCGCCCACGCGCCGGGCCTGCGTCACCGGGGCGGCGCACAAGGTCAGACTTTCGCCCAGAAAGGCCAGCGGCGAGCCGTCGCTCAGCGCAGGCGGAGCCGGGCGGCGGCGCTGCTCGCCCAGGTGTTGCCGCAGCCAGCCCTGTTTGGCCTCCACGAAGGCGCGGATGGTCGCGTCGGGCAGCCCCGCCGGCGCGTAGGCCGTAATCACGCCGCCGCGCACTTGCAGCGCCAGCGTGCGGCGGCGGGCACTGCGGCGCACCTGCACGTCGAGGCCCGCCACCTGCCAGTGTGTCTCCGGAGCAGAGCGGGTCATGCCCACCGCACAGTGAGGCGTCATCTTTCCCTCAAACAGAGCACCCCCGAACAGGGGCGGGTCACAGCGCCTCCGGGCTGTCAGTCCATTCGGCCACCGGCACGAAGGTCACGCCCTCGCCGCTGACCGCTGTGACACGGTAGGCGCGGTCGAATTGCACCAGCAACTCGCCCCGGTCGAGCCAGCGCGGCGAGACGACCGGCTTGCGAAAGAAGAAATTGCCGTCGTCGTCGAGGGCGATGTGGGCACTTTTGGTAAAGCGGAATTCTACCACCTCGCCGTGCCGCTCGGTCCGCACCCGCACGCGAAAGGCCTGGTCGTCGTCTTGCTGCACGAAAGGGTGGGCCGTTCGCCGGGGCCGCAGAAAACCGAACATGCCCTAGGCTAGAGCAGTCCTGAGCAAAAGTTGAGGGTGGGCGGCTCCCCTTGCGTGTCACGTCTCTGTGAGAAAGTTCTCCTTACACTGCTCCGGATGTCTGGACTGCCCTTTTCCCCCACTCCCGCTGCGCCCGGCGACACCACGACGGCCTTCGGGATGCTGGGGCGGCAGTTGCAGTGGCGCCCGCTGCTGCTGGTGGGGCTGGTCATCGTGGGGCTGCTCGCCGTCACGTCCATTTCGCTCGAAACTGGCGACACCTGGGACCGGCAGTTCGACCGTCCGCTCTACTTCGCGGTCCTGCTCGGCAGTCTGGTGATGGCGGTGCGGCTGTGGCAACCGGGGCAGACATTGGCGCGCGCGAGCTGGCAGCTTCTGCAAGCGGTGACCGGCTGGCTGCTGCTCAAATTTGCCTTGCTGCTGCTGTTCGCTGCGCCGGGGATACTCGCCCGCGAACTGGTCGAGTCGCTGCTGTGGCTGCCCACCCTGCTCAACTGGGGGCTGATCAGCAGCTTCAACCTGGGCCGGGTGGCGCTGGGGCGGCGCATCACGCTGAGCTTTCTGGCCCTGAGTGCGCTGCTGTCGGGGGCGTGGCTGCTGCGCTGGGGCTGGGAGCCGCAGGTGATTCAGGTGCTGCTGCAACTGCTGCTCTCCTCGGCCACCGGGTACGTGTACATGTCGTATTTCATTCAGCGGGTGCAGCAATCGCGCTTCAGCGAGGGCGAGCACGAGACGCTGGCGCGGCTGGCCTACACCGACCTGCTGACGGGCCTGCCCAACCGCCTGCGGCTGCAAGAAGAACTGGAGCGGCGCACAGCGGCAGATGAAGCGTTCGCGGTGCTCATCATTGACCTCGACTCGTTCAAGGTCGTCAACGACACGCTCGGCCACAATGCCGGCGACACGCTGCTCTGCGCGGTGACCGAGGTGCTGCGGGCCTCGCCCGACACCCAGGCAGCCTTCCGACTGAATGGCGACGAATTCGTGGTGCTGCTGTCCGGCGTCAGCGGCCCCGAGGCGGTGGCAGTGGGGCAGTCGGTGCAGACCCGCGCGCTGCGCCACCCCCTGATGCAGCGCGAGGTCGCCAGCACCCTGAGCATCGGCGTGAGTCTTTACCCCGAGGACGCGAGCAGCGCCAGCGAGGTGTTGCGGCACGCCGACAGCGCCATGTCCGCCGTCAAGCGCAGCGGGCGCGGTCAGGTGCGGCGCTACCAGTCGGAATACGACGCGCAGACCGAGCGTTTTCAACTGCTGGCGCGTGAGCTGGCGCAGGCGTTCTACGACGGCCAGGGCTTTTCGCTGGCTTATCAACCGATCTACGACCTGGCGAGCGGCGTACCGGTCAAGGTCGAGGCGTTGCTGCGCTGGCGCCACCCCCAGCTCGGCCAGATTTCACCCGCCGAATTTATCCCGATAGCCCAGCGCACCGGGCAAATCGCGCAAATCGGCCTGTGAGTGCTCGACGAAGCCTGCCGCGCGGCGCAGGCGTGGCCGCAACTGCGCCTGAGCGTCAATGTCAGCGCCGTGCAGCTCAGCCGCCCCGAGTTCGCCGCGCAATTGTTCGGCGTGCTCGACAGCACCGGCATGACCACGCAGCGCCTGGAGCTCGAACTCACCGAAACCGCCCTGCTGCACGAAAACGAACAGGTGCAGCTCAACATCGAGCAGCTCTACCGGCGCGGCATCGGCATCACCATCGACGATTTCGGGGCCGGGTATTCCAACCTGTCCCGGTTGCGGGCGCCCTGGGTGCGCGGCGTCAAGCTCGACCGCTCGCTGACCAGTGACCTGCCCGAACCCTCCGGCGAGTTCTCGCGTCAGCTCACGCGCAACGCTGTCAATCTGGCGCAGTATCAGCACACCGTGATTACCGCCGAGGGCCTGGAATCTGCCGCCCACGTCGAGGCCGCCCGCCAACTCGGCTGCCCGCTCGGGCAGGGCTACGCGCTCTCCTACCCGCTCACCGCCGAGCAGCTCAGCGGCCTGCTCGCGGCGCAAGAGCAATTCGCTCTGGCGTAATTAGAGCATTTGACATAAGACAATAGTCCGTGCAGTTTTGGAATTCAGCTAACCAAGCTGCGATAAACACGGCGTTTTTTGTCCCTCCCTCCTTGCGGGGGAGGTTGGGATGGGGGAGCGCAAATGGCGTCCTAGACAGCAAGATCTTGATCGCCCTCTGTAACGACCACAAAACTGCACGAACCATTGATAAGAATGCCTTGCGTTTTTGACCCTCTACCTTGATGGGACTCGGAGAGCTGCACCGCAGAGAGGGCCTTGCGAAGCAAGGGGTGAGGGTGTCTTTTTCTTGTCAAATGCTCTAGGCGCGCCGCAGCAGCCCGGCGAGCAGCCGCACGTGGTCGGGCCAGCGGTCGAGTCGGATGTGCTCGTGCGCGGCGTGGGCTCCGTCGCCAGGCGCCCCCAGGCCGTCGAGGGTGGGCACCGTGGCGGCAGTGAAGTTGCCGTCGCTGCCGCCGCCGACGCTTTCGTGGCCGAGCGTGAAGCCGAGTTCACCCGCAATCTCCTGCGCCTGAGCAAACAGCCGCAGGGTGCCCTCGCCCTGCTCGAAGGGGGGCCGGTTCAGGCCGCCGCCGACTTCGCAGGTCACGCGGTCGTTGCTGGGGCGCCAGGCGCGCACGCCGCGCTCGATTCGCTCGGCTTCTTCCAGCGTTGAAACACGCACGTCCACCCCCAGGCGGCAGTGGTCGGGAATCACGTTCACGGCGCTCCCGCCCGAGATCAGGCCCACGCTGACGGTGGTGCCGACTTCCGGGCGGGCGAGGGCTTGCAGCGCCAGCACCGCTTCGGCGGCGGCGGTGATGGCACTCGCGCCGAGTTCGGGGCGGTTGCCCGCGTGACTCGCCACGCCGTGCAGGGTCAGCACGTAGTCGCCGGTTCCCTTGCGCCCGGTCTTGAGGTTGTGGCTGTCGGACACCGGCGGCTCGGGCACCAGCACCGCCCGCGCGCCCTGCGCCGCCGCCTCAATGTGCTCGCGGCTGCCCGGGCTGCCGATTTCCTCGTCGGGCGAGAGCAGCACCCGCACGCCGCCCTGGGGCCACTCGCCGCCCAGCGAGCGCAGCGCGTGAAACAGGCCCACGACGCCGCCCTTCATGTCGTAGGTGCCGGGGCCGTAGAGCCGCTCGCCGTCTTCGCGCCAGGGCATGCGGCCCAGCGTGCCGTGCGGCCACACCGTGTCGGCGTGGGTGAGGACCAGCAGGTAAGGGCCGTCCGCTGGGCCGAAATGAAAGGAGCGGGTGCCGCCGGGCAGCGCGTGCGTCTCGGCGCCGAGGTCGCGCGCCCAGCCTTCGACCACGTCCATGACCCGCGCCACGGCGGCGGGGTCGCTCGACGGCGACTCGATATCCACCAGCGTCCGCAGGTCGCGCAGCATGGTGGGAAGGTCGGGGAAAGCGTCAGCGGAGGGTCCGGTCATGGGGTCATGCTAAGCCGCGAACGCTGACGCGCGCCTTCGTGCCCGCGGCCACCTTGCCCCGGCGCCGTCAGCGGGCTAGACTGACCTGTTGGCCCTCTGACCCGCTCGCGGCCAGGGGCCACGCGCCGGCGCCTCCGCGCTGGCCGCACTTCGAGTTTTCTTTCCCTCCGAGGGGTGGTTATGGCAGAAAAAGATATCGACAAGCTCCTTTCCCTGACCGACAGCAAGTACCGCCTGTCGGTCGTGACCGCCAAGCGCGCCCTGCAACTGCGCAGCGGCGCCCCCAGCGTGCTCCCCGTCGAGCAGCGGGTCCGCACCCACAACCTGGTCACCCAGGCGATGCGCGAACTCGCCACCGGGCAGCTCACGGTGGGCACCAACCTGATCGACGAGCAGCGCTTCCACCAGGACTACGTGCGCCAGCGTCAGGCCCAGTTGCAGGCGCAGCTCAACGCCGAGCGCGAGCGCGAACGCGACTGAGCAGCAGCAAAAAAGCGGCGTAGCGGGGCAACCCACACGCCGCTTTTTTATTGTCTTTTACAGCCGCACCGGATAAGGCAACGTCCCCTCATAGATGGCGCGGCCCACGATGGCGCCTTCAATGCCCTCCTCGGCGAGCAGGCGCACGTCATTCGTGTCGGCCACGCCGCCGCCCACGATCAATTCGCCGTGCCACAGCCCGCGCACCTGCCGCATCAGGTCACGGTCCAGGCCGCGCAGGGTGCCGTCGCGGGTCACGTCGGTAAAAATCAGGGTTCGCAGCCCAGCCTCCGCCAGCCGGGGGGTCAGGTCGGCCACGCTCACGCCGCTGCCTGCTGCCCAGCCGTGGGTGGCGACTTCCAGACCGCGCGCGTCGAGGCTGACGACCACCCGCTCCGGCCCGTATTCGGCAATCAACTCGGCCACCAGTTCGGGATTGCGGACCGCCGCCGTGCCGATCACGACCCGCGCGACGCCCGCCGTGAGGAGGGATTGCGCCGCCGCCCGGTCGCGCACGCCGCCGCCCACTTCGACCGGCACGCCCAGCTCGCGCACGATTTCGGCGATGACGGCGCGGTTCTCGCCGCGTCCGGTGGCGGCGTCGAGGTCCACCAGATGCAGAAACCCGGCGCCCAGGGTGACCCAGTGACGCGCGGCGGCGCGCGGCGAGTCAAAATACACGGTTTCGCGGTCAGGGTCGCCCTCGTACAGCCGCACGGCGCGGCCCGACTGGATGTCCACGCAGGGAATGACCTGAGGCAAAGGAAGCGTCATGGCGAGCAGAATAGGTCAGCGCGCCGCGCGGGCCCGGCAATTCGCCTGGATGGGGGTAAGGGCAGCGCCCTGCACGTGCATTTGTCCCAGAGCATTTGACAAAAGGATCGTTTCCCCTTTTGTCCGGGCAAAGCGAGTGAATTTTAACGAGCAGGACGGAGAATGGAGTGGTGCGGGGTGCCGTTCCACGCACCACGGAATTCGGAGAACTGCTCTATGGTAAGGCCGTGAATCTGGGGGGCAGGGTACTGATCTATGGACTGGGGCGCAGCGGACGCGGCGTGGCCCATTTTCTGCACGGCGAGGGGGTATCGGCCTTCTGGCACGACCTGCGCCCGGCGCCGGAAGACGAGGCGCTGATGCGGCAGCTCGGGCACCGGCAGGCCGATCTGGGCGGCACCTACGACCTGGTGGTGGCGGCGCCGGGCGTGCCGATCGACCACCGTGACCTGCGGGTGCTCGCCGGGCGCGGCGCCGAGATCATCGGCGAGGTGGCGCTCGCGGCGCGGCTGCGGCCAGAGCTCCCGATGGTCGGCATCACCGGCACGGCGGGCAAGGGCAGCACCACCGTTTTGATCGCGCAACTGCTGCGGGCGTGTGGCCTGCGGGCGCGGGAAGGCGGCAACATCGACCCGCCACTGCTCGATGTGGTGGACGACGCCGAGGTCGCGGTGGTCGAACTCAGTTCCTTTCAGCTCGAGCGGGTGCCGGGGCTGCGGCTGCCAGTGGCCGTCATCACCAATCTCGGCGTGGACCACCTCGACCGCCACGGCAGCGTGGAGACCTACCACGCCGCCAAACTCAACATCACGGCGGGCCAGCAATCAGGCGACGTGCTGGTGCGGCCCGCCGACCTGCCGGTGCCGACGCGGGCGCAGACCGTCACCTTCACCCCCGAGCGGCTGTGCCTGCGGGACGGTCAGGAAGTGTTGCCCGTGGCTGACCTGCCGCCGGGTGTTCATCCCGCCAACGCCGCCGCCGCGTTGCTCGCCGCCGAGGCGCTGCTGCGGCACCTGGGCCGCGCGGTGGACCCGGCGGTGCTGGCGGACGCTCTGCGCGCGGCGCAGCCGGTCAAGGGCCGCTTCGAGACGGTGGGGCAACTCGGCGAGGTCGGCTTTATCGAGGACTCCATCGCCACCCGGACCATCGCGGTGGAGTCGGCGCTGCGCCAGGCGCGGCCCCCGATTGCCTGGCTGGTCGGCGGGCGCGACAAGGGAGCCGAACTCGCCCCGCTGCGGGCCGCCGCCGAGGGCCGGGTCACGCGGGTGATCGCCTTTGGAGAAGACGGCGAGGCGCTGGCGCGGGACCTGGGCCTGCCTTTCGAGGTTATCAAGGCTGAGACGGGCGACGAGAGCATGGACCGCGCCGTGCGCGCCGGGTGGGAGGCACTGGGCGGGGCCGGGGGCACGGGCACGGTCCTGCTTGCTCCGGTGGGCACCAGTTTCGACCAGTTCCGCGATTACCAGCAACGCGGCGCGAGCTTTCGCCGGGCGGTGCAGGCGCTGCTCGGCACGCAGTCCGGCTCCGGAGAAAGCGCGTGAGCCTGCAACTCCTGATCGCGCAGGTGCTGCTGCTGCTGCTCGGCTCGCTGGGCATTTCCGCCGCCGCGCCCGACCTGATCGTGAAACACGGCCTGCGGGCCTTGCTGGCGGTCGCTCTCACCTTCGCCGTCGCCCGGATTCGCCCGCGCACGCTGCTCAAGTGGGGCACCAACGTCTGGATCGTGGCACTGGTGCTGCTGGTGCTGGTGCTGTTCATCGGGCAGGGGTCACAGGACAGCCCCGGCGTGCGGCGCTGGCTGAGTATCGCCGGGCAGGAATTCCAGCCCTCCGAGTTCGCCAAGCTCGCGCTGGTGCTGCAACTCGCCTCGTTCTTCTCGCGCCGGGGCGTGCAGAACAAGCTGCTGAGCGCCACCGGCATGATCATAGCGACCACGGCCCTGGTCATTTTCGAGCCCGACCTGGGCACCAGTGTCCTGACCTTTGGGCTGGGCATCATCGTGATGTACGCCGCCGGGGTGCGGCTCTTCAACATCGGCGGGCTGGTGCTGGCGCTGGGGCTGTTTTCCCTCCCCTTCGTCAACAGCTACCTCGAAAGTCACCCTTACATCCTCAAGCGCTGGACCGGGCATCAGGTTCGCGACGACGGGGTCGTGACCGGCCTCGACCAGATCGGCATGGCGCACCGCGACCTCAACTACGGCGGCTGGTGGGGGCAGGGGCCCGACGGCCCGCGCTGGGAATACTTCGCGGCGCACACCGACATGGTGGTGGCGGCGGTAGGCTTTTCGAGCGGGCTGCTCGGCGTGCTCACGCTTCTGTTCGCCTACTGGCTGATCGTGTCCACCGCGCTGCAAGTCGCGCAGCTCGCCACCCGCATCCGGCCCATGAGCGCCGAGATTCACGGGGCGAGCATCCTCGCCATCGGCTGCATGTTTTTGGTGGTCGGGCAGGCGTTCGTCAACCTCGCCGTCGCCGCCGGGCTGTTTCCGGTGACCGGGGTGCCGCTGCCGCTCGTCAGCTACGGCTTTTCCTCCATGCTGACCATGAGCGTGGCGCTGGGCATCATTCACTCGGCCATGCGCGAGGTGCGCCGCCAACTGCCGGTCGAGGTCAAGATGGACGACTTCGTGGGGGCCGCGGCGGACGACTGACCCGGAATAGGAAGAAAAGAGAACCGGCCAGCCTTTAGAGTGCTGGCCGATTTTCTTTTTGGGACTCAGCGCACCGTGTTGCGCCCCCCGTTCTTGGCGTCGTAAAGGCGTTCGTCGGCGCGCGAGAACAACTGATTGAGGTCATCGTCGGGACGCAGGGCCGCCACCCCGAAACTGGCGGTGACTGGCAGCCCCGCAATCTCCGTGTCGCTGACCGCCTGCCGCAGCCGCTCGGCGAGCGCCAGAGCGTCGTCGCGCGCCACGCCCGGCAGCACCGCCATGAACTCCTCGCCGCCCCAGCGCCCCACCATGCCGGCCCCGCCCACATTGCGCCGCAGCCGCTTGGCGAAGGCCCGCAGCACGTCGTCGCCTGCACCGTGTCCGTGGACGTCGTTGACCTGTTTGAAGTGGTCGATGTCGGCCAGGATGACGCTCAGGGGCGAGTTGGTGCGCCGCGCCGTGTCCAGCGCACGTTGCAGCTCGCTCTCAAGCGCCGCGCGGCCCGCCACGCCGGTCAGGGCGTCGAGCCGCGCAGCCTGCAACTCACCGCTGGTTTGCTCGTGAATCGAGAGGTATCGCTCGATGAACCCGGCGATCAGGTACTGCGTGAGCAGCAGCGTGAGCACCACGAACAGTCCGGTCATCCAGGCGAGCGTCTGGTCGGGGGTCAGCGGCCCGGCGCCGAGCAGCAGCAGGGCCATCAGCGCGATCACCAGCAGCCCGATGACCAGCCCCAGCCGCGAGCCCAGCAGCAGCACATACGAGGGAAAGGCCACCATAACCCACAGCAGGTGGGTGATCTGATCACTGAAATTGTCCGACGCCAGCTCGTGCTGCGCGCCGTAGAACGAGAGCAGCGTCACCACCAGCTGCGCGGCCACCCGCATCCGGAACGAGCGGAGCTTGCCTGCCAGCGCCAGGACGAACACCACGCCGCAGACCCCCACGCCCGCGAGCTGGGCCGTGCTGAGCGGCGAGCCGGTCAACACCGAGCAGAACGCTGCGTAGATCACGTAGGCGCCGCAGGCCACAGCCACCAACCGGTCACGGGCGCGCGCAAAGAGTGCGGACACCACGGGAAGGGAAGGGGCAGAGGACTCAGGCATGGTCATGGGAGAGGAACTGGGAGAGGACAAGACTGCGGCCAGACGGCAGCTTCACACCGGAAGCCGTCTGCCACAGTGCAGGTTCAGGCGGGAGGGCTCCCGCCGGGCCGCTCAGGAAAGAAGTTCGCCGTCCCCGAAAAACAGCGCCAGTTCGCGCTCGGCGCTCTCGGGGCTGTCGCTGCCGTGGGTCACGTTCTCGCCGGTGCTGGTGGCGAAGTCGGCGCGGATGGTGCCGGGGGCGGCGTTGGCGGGGTTGGTCGCGCCCATCATGGCCCGCCAGCCGGCGATGGCGTTTTCGCCTTCCAGCGCGATGGCGACGACCGGCCCGCCGGTGATGAAGTCCACCAGTTCACCGAAGAAAGGACGCTCGCGGTGCTCGCCGTAGTGCTGCTCGGCGGTTTCGCGGGGCATCATCATCTGCTTGAGGCCGACCACGCGGTAGCCTTTGTTGTGAATGCGGGCGAGAATTTCAGGGGTCAGGCCCCGGCGCACGCCGTCGGGCTTGATCATGGCAAAAGTCCGTTCCATACCGGACGTCAGGATAGCAGTTGACTGGCTTACAAACCGCTGACCGCCGGCGCGGTAGCCACCGACCCAATACCCCCCACACCCGGGGGTACACGCTAGCCTGCGTTCATGCTCACGCTCAGCGAAGCGGCCCGCCGTCCCGTGACCGAGGTGGGCCAAGACACCCACCGTCTCGCCGCGCAGGGAACCGCCGGGATGCTGGTGCCCGCCGCCTTCGAGGAGGCGTACTACCTCGGCGTGAACCTGCCCGAGCAGCTCGCCCGGCTGTTCGCGCCGGTCCACCCGCAGCGGATAGACGAGGACCTGCTCGACGGCCTGTGCGAGCAGGCGCAGACGCTGGTGCGCGGCAGTTCGCTGTCCGACGACGCGGTGCAAGTGTTTTACCGGGCGCTGAAAAATGCTGGTTTGGACAGCGGCCCCCTGGAGCTGCGGCGCCCCGACGAACCCCAGCGCGAGGCGGCGCAGGTGCGGCCCCCAGGCACGGCGGCGCTGCACGCGCTCAAGCGGCTGTGGGCGCAGGACTGGGCGTTTGACGCGGTCCTCGCGCGGCTGGACGACACCGGCGGCATCGGTGTGGACGCGCGCCCAACTTTGTTGCTGCGTTCTGGTAGCTGAAGCTCTCGCCTTCCTAGCCTTGACGTTCTGCCGTGCTGCCCCGTACGACCAGCCGGGTCGGCAACGGCGATGGATTCAGGACCTCAGGGTCTAAAACCTCGCCGGATAGTTGCGCCAGCAGGGCCTCTCCCACCCGGCGTCCTTTCTCGGCGGTGGGTTGCCAGACGGTGGAGAGATTCAGCGCAGCGCTGAGCGGCACGTCGTCATACCCGATGAGGCTGAGGTCCTCAGGCACGCGGCGGCCCAGCGTTTGCGCGGCCTGATAGGCGCCCTGGGCCAGCACATCGCTCATGCACAGCAGGGCGGTGACTTCGGGCTGGGCGGTGAGCAATGCGCGGGCCTGCGCCTCGCCGTCGGCGGGGGTGTTCTGGGAGCACTCGTAGGGCCACAGCCGCGCCGCGTCCGCTCCAGCCCGGTACCCGCGCAGGCGCTCGGCGGTGGTGTGGTAGGCGGCCTGCGCCTCACGTTTAGGGGACACGGGACCACCCAGCGGCTCGGGGCCGAGTTCCAGGCACAGCACGCCGATGTCGCGGTGCCCGAGCGCCACGAGGTGTGCGGCGGCGGCCCGCGCTCCACCCGCGTCGTCAATCCCTACGCCCACCGCACCAGGCTGCGGCTGCTGGTCCACCAGCACGGTGGGCAACCCGCGCTCCAGCACGGCGGCGAGCAGGTCGCTGCCCTCCGAAGCGCAGTAGAGAATCAGGCCGTCCACGCTCGCCGAGCGCACCGGGGCCGGGTCCTGTGAAGCCGAGAGCAGCAGCAGGTTCAGCCCCTCGGCCCGCAGCGAGCGCGACAGGCTGCCCAGAAACAGCGCGGCGGCGGGGTCGGCAAAGGCGTATTCCAGCGGCGCGTCGTACACCACGCCGATAACCCCAGTCTTGCCCCGGCGCAGGCTGCGGGCAAGCGGGTCGGGGCCCTGGTAGCCGAGGTCGCGGGCCGCCGCCAGCACCTTGTCGCGCAGCCCCGCCGAGAGCTGGTCGGGGCGGTTGTAGGCGTTGCTGACCGTCGCCACCGATACTCCCACCGCGCGGGCCACGTCGCGCAGGGTGGCCCGTGGGCGGGCGGAACCGGGCGCGGCTTTGGCGGCAGACATGGCCGGATGCTACCTTATGTCCGCAACTGAAACGATTCAGTCTGCCTATGCCATCTCATACGGCTTTCCTCCTCTGCCGAGCAGCTCTGCGAGTCGCATCCGCTCTGCTTCGCAGCTTTGCAAGTCGAATCGAATCCAAAATATCTGGATGCAACTGGAATCCGTATCAGGAGCCTGTATGACGACCACCGCCGCGCCTGTTCCCCGCTCGCCCGCCGCCGAGCGCGCCCGCCTCGCGGTGAGCGCCGTGTTTCTGATTAACGGAGCGCTGTTCGCCACCTGGGCAGTCAACATTCCGGGGGTGCGGACGGCGCTGCACCTCACCGAAGCGCAGGTCGGCGCGGCGCTGCTGGCGGTGGGGCTCGGCAGCCTGTTGTCCATGCCGCTCACCGGGGGCTGGGTGGCGCGCTGGGGAAGCGGCAGGGTCACGGCGCTGCTCGCTCCCCTGACCATGCTGTCGCTGCTGCCGCCTTTTTTCATGCCGTCGCTGTGGTGGCTGACTGCTGCGCTGGGGCTGCTGGGTGTCCTGAACGGCGCGCTGGACGTGGCGATGAACGCGCAGGGCGTGACGGTGGAAAAGGCACTGGGCCGCCCGGTGATGAGCCGCCTGCACGCTTATTTCAGCCTCGGTGGGGTGGTGGGGGCGCTGCTCGGCACCGCGCTGGTCGGGCGGGTGCCGATGCTGGCGCACGTGGGCGGCGTGGCGCTGCTCTCCACTCTGACGGCGCTGGTCGCCGGGCGCTTTCTGCTGGCCGACGCACCGACGGAACCCGAAACGGCGCAGGCGGACGCACCCACTCCCCGCTCCGGCCTCTCCCCCGCCGCGCTGCTGCTGGGCGGGCTGTGCTTTCTGGGGATGCTCTCGGAAGGCGCGCACTACGACTGGGCGGCGCTGTATTGCCGCGACGTGCTGGGGCTGCCGGGCGGACAGGCGGGCGTCGGCTACGCGGCCTTTGTCACCACCATGACGCTGGGCCGCTGGTTCGGGGACCGCGCCCGCGCCCGCTTCGGCGACGTGGCGATGGTGCGGGCCGGGGCGCTGCTCTCGGCACTCGGGCTGGGGCTGGCGCTGCTGGTGCGCGAGCCGTGGCCCGCCACGCTGGGCTTCGCGCTTTCGGGCCTGGGCCTGAGCAACGTGGTTCCGGTGATGTACGGCGCGGCGGGACACGCCCTGCACGGCAGGGGCATCGCGCAGGTCGCCACCATCGGCTACGGGGGCTTTTTGCTGGGGCCGCCGCTGATCGGGTTTCTGGCGCAGCATTCCGGACTGCCCGCCGCGCTGGGCCTCGCGGTGGCGGGGTCGGCGCTGGTGGCGGGGCTGGGTGGCGTGGCCTTCAGGCTGATTCGGCGGACGGCACCCCCGGCCTGATGAGCCATTTGGCCTAGCTTTCACTCAAGCTGCCATTATTCGGCCATGTCCAAACCCTACCCGCAGTCGCCGCGTGGCGACCATGTTGACGTGTATCAAAACGCCGCAGGCCAGGAAGTGCGGGTGCCCGACCCCTACCGCTGGCTGGAAGACCCGGACAGCCCCGAGACGCGCCGCTGGGTGGAGGCGCAAAACGCGGTGACGGAGGACTTTCTCGCCGCGTTGCCTGCCCGCGCCGCTTACCGTGAGCGGCTGACCGCGCTGTGGGACTACCCGCGCGACGGCCTGCCCTGGGAGCGCGGCGGGCGCTACTTCCGCACCTTCAATCCGGGGCTGCTCAATCAGCCGGTCCTGCAAACCGCCGACTCGCCGCGTGGCCCGTGGCACGAGCTGCTTGACCCCAACGCCCTGAGCGCGGACGGCACGGTGGCGCTGATGGGCGCGTCGGTGAGCCAGGACGGCACGCAACTCGCCTACGCCACCCAGAGCGGCGGCAGCGACTGGCTGACCTGGCAGGTGCGCGACGTGGCGAGCGGGGAGGACACCGGCGAGCCACTGCGCTGGAGCAAATTCAGCGGCGCGGCGTGGCTCCCAGACGGCAGCGGTTTCTTTTACTCCGCCTACGACGCGCCCGGCGAAGGGGAAGCGCTGACCGGCGCGAACAAAAACCAGCGGCTGATGTTTCACCGCCTCGGCACCCCGCAGGACGCTGACGAACTCGTGCTGGAGCGCCCCGACCAGCCCGACTGGGGCTTCGCCGCCGAAGTGACTGAGGACGGCGCGTGGCTCGCAGTGCAGGTGTGGCTCGGCACCAGCCCGAAAAACCTGCTGTGGGTGCGGCCCCTAGGGAAAGAGGGACCGGGCAGTGGCGACTTTCAGCCCCTGGTGAATGACTTCCAGGCGATGTACCAGCTCGTCGGCAGCGACGGCAACACGCTGTTTCTTCAGACCGACGAGGACGCGCCCCTCGGCAAGCTCATGGCATGGAACATCCGCACGGGCGAGCGCCGCGACCTGCTGCCCGAGGGAGCAGACAAACTGGAACAGGTGCTGACGGTGCCCGGCGGCTTTCTGGCGCTCACGCTGCACGACGCCAGCCACCGCCTGACACTGTATGACCGGAACGGCGAGCGCCAGCGCGAGATAGAGCTGCCCGCGCTCGGCACCGTGAGCGTGAGCGCCGAGCAAGACAGCTCCGAAGTCTTTGTCGCCTTCACGTCCTTCCTGGTGCCGTCCCGCCCTTACCGGCTAAAACTGCCCGGCGGCGAGTTGGAACCGCTCGCCGACCCCGCGCTGGATTTTGACGCGGCGACCTACGAAGTGACCCAGGAATTCGCGATGAGCAAGGACGGCACCCGCGTGCCGATGTTTATCGTGGCCCGTAAAGACGCGCCCAGAGACGGCAGCAACCGCACGCTGCTCTACGGCTACGGCGGCTTCAGCATCAGCCTGACCCCAGCCTTCAGCGCCTCGCGGCTGGCGTGGCTGGAGCGCGGCGGCGTGTTCGTGCAGGCCAACCTGCGCGGCGGCGGCGAGTACGGCGAGGCGTGGCACGAGGCGGGCACGCTGGGGCGCAAACAAAACGTCTTCGACGACTTTGCCGCCTGCGCCGAGCACCTCGCCCGGCAGGGCTGGACCCGCCCGGAGCGCCTCGCCATTCAGGGCGGCAGCAACGGTGGCCTGCTGGTGGGCGCCTCCATCACCCAGCGCCCGGAACTGTTCGGCGCAGCGGTGGCGCAGGTCGGTGTACTCGACATGCTGCGCTACCACCTCTTCACCATCGGCTGGGCCTGGGCAAGCGACTACGGGCGCAGCGACGACCCCGAGATGTTCGCCACGCTGCACGCCTACTCGCCGTTGCACAACCTGAAAGAGGGAACCCGCTATCCCGCCACCCTCATTACCACCGGCGACCACGACGACCGGGTGGTGCCCGCCCACTCCTACAAATTCGCCGCCGAGTTGCAGCGCGTGCAAGCGGGGAGCGCCCCCACCCTCATCCGCATCCAGACCCGCGCCGGACACGGAGCCGGCAAACCGACGGCGCTGGTCATAGAGGAAGCCGCCGACATCTGGGCTTTTCTAGAGGAGGTGCTGGGCGGCTGAGGCAGAGAGTCAGGGAACAGGCTTTTCTCCCTTGAACGCCCGCAGCAGTTGCCCGCGCTCGCGCAGGGCGTGCTGAAACTTCTGGGCGTCGTTGAGATTGAGGGGAGCGGCGCCCAGCGCCTTTTTCTCGGTTTTCTCGGTGGAGGTGCGGGGCGTTGCGGTAAGCCCCTCGCCTCCAAAGCGCCGCGCCCGGAACATGCCGGGGTGCTCCTCGAAGACGGCAATCACGTCGTCGGGGAGCGTTTCCAGATGCGCGGCAAAAGTCAGCTCCTGAAGCAGCTCGGCATTCGCGGCGGCGCCCCCCAGCTCGGTCAGCAGGCGGTCAATCAGGGCAAACACGCGGGCGGCGTAGGCCTCCACCTCGGTCTGGGTGGGCAGGTAGCCCCGGTGAATTACCCGATTGCGAAAGTCGCTGCCCAGGCTTTTGCCGTCCATGAAATCGGGCTCGCGGCCCTCGCGCAGCAGGTAGGCGAGGGTCATCATGCCGAGTTGCCGCTCCGACTGGCTGGCGACGTGCCGCCACGTCCGGTCCAGAGTCGCCTGCGCCGCCGCGAAATCGCCGCCCTGCGCCGCTGCCCGTTCCAGTGCGTGCGACTTGACGTAAAACTCGAAAAAGCGTTCCAGCGCTGCCGCGAAGCTTGCCACCGCCTCACGCGCGTACCCGTCGAGCAGCGCCCGCGTGCCGAGGTCGAACAGCAGCTCGAACTTCTGCTTGCGGACAAAGACGCACGACCTGCCGCCGCAGTGGGGACAAGTCAGGTCGTGGATATGGCTGTCGGTGAACTCGGCCTGCATTTCCCGCGTGCAGTGGGGGCAGGCGGTGGGAAAGCGCATGGTCGGAGCTTACCCCAGCAGCCGAACGGTGGTCAGAGCTTCTGATTATTTGACCCTCTACCCTGGTGGGAGAGGGCCTTGCGAAGCAAGGGGTGAGGGGGTCTTTTTCCAGGCTCAGGGCAACTGAGCCGTCTGCGGCGCAATCACGTAGCTCAGCCCGCCGCTGTGCGCCAACCACAGCTTCTCGAAGGCGGCGCGGGGGTAGACCGTCCGCACGCCCGCGTCGTTGGGCGCCGCCGGGTCGTTGAGCACCGGGTTGCCCTGCGCGTCGAAGCCGATGAGGACCATCAGGTGCCCGTTGCTGCTCGGAATGGGGGCGCCCGGCAGTTCGCCTTTTTTCCAGCCCAGGCTGACCGCCAGCGGAAACCCGGCGGCGGTGTACTTCTCGGCGGCGCTCAGGCTCGGCAGTCGGGTGACGAAGGCGCGCATCCCCTGTTCGCCCGCGTAGGCCACGTTGAACGACCAGTTGCCGGTGCCGTCGTAGGCTTTGTCATAGGTTCCGGCGGCGGCCTGCGGCACCGTGACCGGCGTGCCCAGCGCGGCCAGAATCATGCTGACGCTGGTGGGGCTGCACCACGCCTCGCCGCCGTTGGGGTAGAGCATCTGCGAGCGCTGCGGCACCACCCCGATGCGGCCCCAGGCCCGGCGGTCACTCGCCTCGCCCAGCCGCTCGGAACGCCGCGCCCAGTCGCTGGTCGTGAGCCCCAGCAGCCGCAGCGTGGTGCCCGACCCGCGCAGGGTCACGCGGTATTGCAGGGTGGTCGCCTTCGCTTTCAGCTTGAGCGTGTCGGTCAGCACCTGCCCGGCGTTGTCTTTTTGCCCGTCCAGGCTGGTGCGGCCCTCCGCGGCGCTCCACGTCCCGAAGGAGTACCAGGGGCTCCACGCGCCGCCCGTCAGCCCCACCCGCACTTCCAGGGTCAGACTACCCGCTGGCCCGGTCGTGGTGTTCCAAGAGGGCACGAGCTGGTCAAAGGCCGCCACCGTCAGCGGCGCCGAGGTCAGGGTGCCGCTGCCGATGCCGTCGGGCACCGCTACGCTGTCACCTTGGCGGACCAGGCCGCTGAGTTCGGCACTTTGCCAGTCGGCGGCGCGCTCAAAGAGGGTGGTGGTCGTGGCGGGGTAGGTCAAGGTGGACGCTCCGGCGCTCCCGAGCAGAGCGAAGGTCATGGCGAGGGTGCGAAAAGTAAGCATGTTGCACCGCCGACTATGCCGCCCCCCCCTGATGTGGGGATGAGGGCCGCCCGCGCCTCAGCCCGCACCCGCAACTCAATAGGCCGCGCCCTGAAGGAAGAGCAGCGCCTCGGGCAGCGCCTCGCGCCACGTCACCCAGTTGTGCCCGCTGGGGTATTCGCGGTACTGGTGCGGCAACCCCTCGTCGGCGAACAGCGCGGCCAGGCGGCGATTCGGGCCGGTCAGCCATTCCAGCGTGCCGACATCCAGGCTGATTCTGAGGTGCCGGGGCAGGTCGCCAGCCAGCTGTTCGCGCAGCCACTCGCCCGCCGTGGTCGTGTCGATGACGCCGTTGGCATAGGTTGCGCCGGGCCGGGCGATGAAGGCGCCGGAGTGACTCGCCACCCGCCCGAACAGCTCCGGGTGCCGGCTGCCGAGGTACAGCGAGATCAGCCCGCCAAGGCTCGCGCCCCACAGCCCGCGCACGCTGGCGGTCGCCAGGGGGCCTTCTATCCGGGGAAAAACCTCCTGCTGCAAGAACTCCAGGTAGCGGTCGTTGAGGTAATACTCCTCGTTGCGGTCGCCGGGCTCCACGAAGACGAGGACGGCGGGTTCGGCCTCCCCCGCCTCCACCGCGCGGTCGAGCAGTTCGCCGAGCTGCCCGATGCGGTAAAACGCCACCCCGTCCTGCACGTAGTAGACCGGCAGCGCCTGCCCTGGCGTGTGCCCATACGGCAGATGCACGATGGCGCGGCGCTTGCCGGGAAAGACGGTGCCGTCCCAGCTCAGGCGCTCCACCGTGCCCCGGCGCGTCGCCTCGGGCCGCTGCCACAGCGGATGCCGGGCGTACTCGCCCACCACGGCGGCGCGGGGGTAGGTCCACCAGGGATTGAGCGACTTGCGGTCGTTGTCAGGGTCGGCAAACGGCTCGCCCGCCGCGTCCACCCAGGCGTACTCCACCCAGGCGCCGCGCGGCAGGGTCAGGGTCAGCGGCTCGCCCGCCCGCACCGGCAGGGGGTCGCGCTTGCGCCAGTCGGTCATGTCGCCGATCAGCCCGGTCGCCCCCGCCGGGGGAGTAAACGTCACCTGTTGCCCACGCACCGAAACAGCCATGCAGGGCATTGTACGGCGGCGTCCCAAAGCAAACCGCCGCCCAGATGAACCGGGCGGCGGAGACGGTTACGGTCAGTCCTGACGTTGCGGGAAGTTCTGCTGCCGGTAGCCCCGGTACTCCTCGCGCAGCTCGCGCTTGAGGAACTTGCCGGTGGCGCCGATGGGCAGGGCGTCGGTGAACACGGTGGCGTCGGGCAGCCACCACTTGGCGAACTTGGGCGCGATGAACTCGGTCAGCTCCTCGTGCGTGGCCGCCTGACCGGGGCGCAGCACCACCACCGCCAGCGGGCGCTCGTCCCACTTGGGGTCGTCCATGGCGATCACGGCGCACTGCGCGACCGCCGGGTGGGCCATGATCGCGTTTTCCAGTTCCACCGAGCCGATCCACTCGCCGCCCGACTTGATGAGGTCCTTGGAACGGTCCTGAATGTGCATGTAGCCGCGCTCGTCCAGCGTGGCGATGTCGCCGGTGTCGAACCACAGGTTGCCGTCCAGGGTCAGGAAGCTGCTCGCGCCCTCACCTTTGAAGTAACTGTCGGCGATCCAGGGGCCCCGGCACAGCAGCCGGCCCATCGCCGCGCCGTCGTGGGGCAGCACGTTGCTGTCGTCGTCCACGATTTCCAGTTCCACCAGCGGCACCGGACGGCCCTGTTTGGCCCGCAGCGCGTAGCCCTCGTCGCTGCGCGGGTCCATATTGAGCGGCAGGGTGCTGGCGGTGCCGAGGGGATGGGTTTCGGTCATGCCCCAGGCGTGCAGCAGGCGCAGGTTATGCCGCTCCTCGAAGGCGCGAATCAGCGACTCGGGCGCGGCGCTGCCCCCCACGATCAGGCGCTCCAGCCCGCTGAGGTCGTAGGGTTCGCCCGCCTGCTTGGCGCGGTCGAGTTCGCTCAGCAGGCCCATCCAGATGGTCGGCACGCCCGCCGTGCTCGTCACGCCCTCGTCCTGCATGAGCTGGGCAATGGACTTGCCGTCGGTGAACACGCCGCTGAAGACCTGCTTGGCCCCGTACATGGCGCAGGTGTAGGGCAAGCCCCAGGCATTGACGTGAAACATCGGCACGATAGGCAGCACACTGTCGGCTTCGCCTACGTTCAGCGCGTCTTTGGGGGCGCTCGCCAACGAGTGCAGCACGGTGGAGCGGTGCGAGTACAGCACGCCCTTGGGGTTGCCGGTGGTGCCGCTGGTGTAGCACATGGCGGCGGCGTCGTTCTCGTCGAGCTGCGGATAGTGCGTCAGCGGCTCTTGGCTCATCACCCACTGGTCGTAGTCCGCCACACCGGGGATGGGTTGCGGCAGGCCGCCCAGCACGAAAACGTGTTCCAGCTTGGGGCAGGCCGCCCGAATGGCCGGAATCATCGCCGCAAAGACATTTTCAATGAGGAGCACCCGGTCCTCGGCATGGTTGAGAATCCAGGCCACCTGCTCGGGGTGCAGCCGGATGTTGACGGTGTGCAGCACGAAGCCCGCGCTCGGCACGCCGAGGTACGCCTCCAGATGTCGGAAGGAATTGACCGCCAGCGTCGCCACCCGGTCGCCAGGTTGCAGCCCCAGTGCTTGCAAGCCCGCGCCGAGGCGCAGTGCCCGGTCCGCCACCTCACCGTAGGTGGTGCGGTGGGTTTGGGCGATGGGCTGACCCTGCGCGTCTTTGCCCGCTGGCAGCAGACTGACGATCTCGCGTTCGGCAAACCCGGTGCGGGCACGCTCCAGAATGAAGGGGATGGTGAGGGGCACGGGCATCATGTTGCTTCTCATGGGAAAACCTCCAGGGCCGGAAACGTGAAGACAGCGGGAGCAGAGGCTCTCGCTGATGGACGCGGCGGTGAGGGCCACAGAATAACGAAAAAAGCCCCCCTGGGGAGGGAGGCTTTTTAGTTGGGTGCTTGTACTTCTTACTTCTGGACGGTTTCGCCGTAGAAGCTGTACGCGCCGGCGGTGCCGCTCACGATGCCGTTGAACTGGTCGTAGGAGAACAGGTTCACGTTGTCGTTGTTGCCGAAGGTGCGACCGAAGTAGAAGTCGTTGAGCAGGTCGCTGTTGAAGTCGAACTTCTGCTGGGTGTTGGCGGTGTCGCTGCTGCCCAGTTCAACCCAGGGGGTCCGGATGCGCCAGTTGTTGCCGCGCTGGTTCGCCAGGTTGCCCGCGTTGACGTAAGCGCTCCGCAGGGTGGGGTCAGTGTTCAGCTGGTAGTCACGAATACGGTTCCACTGGGTGGCATCGAAGCGACCATAGGCACCGACGTTACGGATCTTCTCGGTGATGGCGGTTTCGGTGGCTCCACGGGGGAGGTAAGCGTTGGTGGTCAGCGTGCCGACCGAATCCAGGCTCAGGATGTTATCCAGGGCGCTGTTGGCAGTGGTGTTGGGGGTCACAGCCGTGCCGTTGACACCAGAGATGGCGTTGCTGTTGCTCATGAACTGAGCGCTGGCGTTGCGCTTGAAGGCATCGAAGCCGCCGAGCAGGGGGCGCGCCTGGTTGGTGATCTTGGCGTTGACAACGATGGGGGTCGTGGAGATGGTCGCGTTACCAGCGCGGTCAACGACCAGCGCGCGGAGGTAGACAGCGCCAGCACCGTTGGGCAGTTGCAGAGCGTTCCAACCCGCGTTCAGGCTGTCAGCCTTGGCACCGTCGGTGACCCGCTGGCGAGCGAACTGCACGGGGTGACCGATCGCAGGGGTGGTGGTCGCGTCGTCAACCACACCATTGTCAGTGTCCCAGAACAGGCGGGTTTCGTACACGCCGCAGCCACCGTCGCTGGCGTCGCTCTCGACAGACACGCGCTCGCCGCTGGCGAAGGTGCCCTGCATGACCGCACGGTTGAAGTTGACCGTGGGATCGGTGTTGTCGATGTAGACCTTGGCGTTGGTCGGGGCACTCACCACAGGGTTACCGAGCGCGTCGGTCAGGCTGTTGAAGCCGATGGTGTACTCACCGTCAGCCAGCTGGTTGGTGTCGAACTGACCCGCCTGAATCTGACGGCCACCGAGGGTGAAGGTCAGGCCCTGGCCGGGGTTCAGGCCCACGCCACCAGCGTTGTCGGTGATGCCACCCAGAGTGATGGTGGCGATATCGCTCAGGCAACGCTCGGGTTCCTGCGAAGCGAAGGGCAGGTCGGAGGTGTCGCGGATGACGCTCCCGGTGATGGTCGGGCCGACGTTGTCGAAACGAACCAGTTCGTAGGTCGCGCTGGCCGTTTCGTTGCCCAGCTGGTCACGCGAGATCGCGTAGACGCGGTAGGTCACGTTGTCCTGAGCCTTGGGGGTCACGGTGCTGGTAGCGCCCGAGCCGATCACGCGGCTGAACGAAGTGGCCTTCACAGTGCCGGGTTCGAGGACAGGAGCACTGACCACGGTTGCCACGCTCTTGATCGCCTTGGCACGCAGCATTTCGTCGGATTCTTGCAGGGCCTTGTTGCCGAAGGCGGTTTCGGGCACCAGGTAGTAACGGATGCTCTCGAAGCCGGAGGGACGACGCTGCACGAAGGAGGAGCCCAGGGGCGCCTGACCGAATTCGCGGTCCTGCAGGCTGGGGTTGCCGGTGAACACGTTCACGTCGCCGCGCACGTAGGTCAGCCCGCTGTTGTTGTAGTTGTTCAGGATGTTGGAGTAAGCATTCTGAACGCCGTTGAGTTCGGGATCAGGCTGCTGGGGGCCCTTGTTGTCGGCGATCACGGGCTGGTAGGTCACCTGGGTGCCGTTGATACGCACGACGATCCACTTGCGCACGCCGTCGAATTCGGCGAGGCGGCGGCTGTCGAGGCTGAAAGTTTCGGTGCCGCTGGTGCTGGCCACCGAGCGCAGCACGTCGCCAGCCTGAACGTCGTCGTTGGTCGGAACGTCGGAGCCGGTGGTGCGGGCCAGGAACACTTCAACCTTGGAGCCAGCAGCAGCGTTGACGCTGAAGTTCACAGTGCCCTTGACGTAGATGTCCACGTTGCCGTTGGGGTCGCTGGGGGTGCTCACACCCTGGCCCAGGCGGCGCCAACCGTTGTCGGCGTCCTTGACGATGCCTTCGTTGGTCAGGGTCAGTTCCTGGTCGCCAGCGGGGGTCACGGTGCCGTAACGGTTGTCCACGACAGGCGCCTTGACGTCGACGGTCACGGTGCTGGACACAGTCTGACCATTGGCGGTACCAGTCACGGTAATCAGGCCGCCACCAGCAGTGGTGGGGGTCACGTCACAGTAGCCGCCGGTGCTGCTGACCTGAGCGTTCACAGCGGCGCTGTTGCCGATCTTGCAGGTCGCGCTGCTCAGGGCCACGGAGGAGGTGAACACCACGCGGATGGGCGTGCCAGTGGTGGCCGCCGCACCGTTGGTGGGGCTGGTGATGTTCAGGGTGAAGGGCTGCGTGGGCGTGGTGCCGCCATTCCCATTGCCGTTACCCGTGCTAGGAACCGTCGTGTAGGCAAAGTTCACGCTGGGGGTCAGGTTGGTGCTGCTGATCGTGGTGCTCTGAGCAGCGGGGGTGGTATACCCGTCCTTAGCCTTGGGAGTGAGCGTCACAGTACCAGTCTTGGCCACAGGAAGCTTCTGACCGTTGGACAGCGTCATGCTGGTGGTCTTGCCGTCCATCGTGACATCGAAGTCAGCCGAGGAAACGCCGCTGATGTTGACAGTCACCGAGCAGGTGTTGGCCGTAGCGCAAGCGTCGGCAGTAGGGGTGGTGCCCGTCCCATTCTGACCGCAGGATGCCAGGGTCAGGATCCCGGTGAGAGCCATGAGTGCGATATTTTTCTTCATACGTCCTCCGTGAGCGGATGCGAAGCGATCTATTTCCCGTCTGACCGCGCTATCAATGATTGCTGTTCCTTCTGGATCCAGTTGCCGAGTTTCCTGTCCACCGGTCTACAGCGTTCATGCAGCATAGGTTAGCTCAGGATGAGATCCCGGCGCGAATTATAGAGATGAGATAATAGCTCTGTCAAGGTGACTTTTTGTCGTCTAAAGCGCAAAAGTCGGCTTTTTTCGTCAGTTTGAGGTCAGGTTGGTCAGCCTGACTTGGTGGCAACAATAGGTGATCAAAAACACTGTCTGACACAGTTAAAATGTTTGTCTCATAAAGTCGCGGATAGATCGATATGTGTCAGATGAATACTGAATTGCCATAGAGTGTAGCTTTGATTAAGTTCAGGGACGGCTTGATTTTCAGAATAGGGGCCAATCCAGAATTACCTCATCAGCCACAGTTCCAGAATCTGCACCGCTGCCGCCTCATCCTCATCGGCAGCGCCCAGTGCCCGTGCCCGCTGCGTGGTAAAGCGTTCGTCCTGATACTCGACCGTGTAGCCCTTGTCCATCAGCACCCGCCCGAAAGCACGCACGCGGTCTGCCGTCGGGCTCGGCTTGCCATCGGTACGGAGCGGCAGCCCCAGCACCAGCCGCTCAGCGCCGGTTTCCTCGACCTTCAGGCGCACGGCCTTGAGGTCGAGCGGCAAACGTTTGCGGTCCACGCTGCCCCGGCCAAAGGCGAGGCGGCCCGCGCTTACGGCAAAGCCGATGCGCGACTTGCTCACGTCGAGGGCCAGCACGGTGGGAAGAGCGGCAGGTGCGGGGTCAGGGCCAGACATCCGGGCGAGCATAGCGGTAGCCTGAGCCCATGGAACAATCTGTGATTCTGGTTTCCGACCAGGCGGCGGTCCGGACCCTCACCCTCAACCGCGAGCACAAGCTCAATGCGGCCAACGACAAGCTGCTGCTGACCCTGACCCGCGAGCTGGAGCGGGCCGACGCCGACCCGGCGGTGCGTGTGGTCGTCATCACCGGGGCAGGGCGCGGCTTTTGCGCCGGGCAGGACCTGGGCGACGTGTCGGGACGCGACATGACGTTTACCGAGCACCTCAACCACACCTACAACCCGCTGATTCGCACCATCCGCGGCCTGAGCAAGCCGGTCATCACCGCCGTCAATGGCGTGGCGGCGGGCGCAGGCGCGAGTCTGGCGCTGGCCGGGGACATCCGGCTGTGGACGCGCGGGGCGAACTTGATCGAGGTCTTTTCCAACATCGCCCTGGTGCCCGACAGCGGCAGTACGTGGTTTTTGCCCCGGCTGGTCGGTTACCACCGCGCCTTCGAGATGATGGCCCTTGCCGAAAAGATCGGATCCGACGATGCCCTGCGCCTGGGCCTGTGCGAGCAGGTCTTCCCCGACGAGAGCTTCCGCGCCGACGTGCAGGCCTACGCCGAGCGGCTGGCGGCCCGCCCCGCCAACGCCCTCAAGCTGACCAAGCAGGCGCTGACCGACGCGCTGACCAGCACCCTCGATCAGGCGCTCGACCGCGAGGCCGAGTTGCAGCAGCTCGCAGGCGACCATTGGGAACACGAGGAAGGCGTGACGGCCTTCAAGGAAAAGCGCCCGGCACAGTTCGTGCGGGAAGGGTAAACGGAGCAAAAGAAAAGCGCCCGCCAACTCATATTGGCGGGCGCTTTTCTTTTGCTGTCAGTCAGTGGAGGCCGGCGCTTCTCTCGGTTCGCGGCGCGGGCTACGAGCCGCCGCCTGTTCGGGGAGACGGCGCAGTTCACTGGCGGGAACGTCTTGCAGCAGGCCCTGATCAGTTTGCAGGTCCACCGTTCCGGCCAGGGGATGCAGCTTGGTCACCTTGCCGCAGGCGCCGCTGCCTTCGTGACACATCTTGGCGTTCTTGCGGGGCAGGTCACGCAGCAGGTCGAGGTACTGCTCGTGCTCGTATTGCAGGCAGCACAGCAAGCGGCCACACGGCCCGCTGAGTTTTTCGGGATTGAGCGGCAATTGCTGGTCGCGCGCCATGCGGATGCTGACCGGGGCGAAATCCTGGAGGTGGGTGCTCGAACAGTTCTCGCGTCCGCAGGCGCCGAGCGTGCCGAGCATCTGCGCCTGCTCGCGCGGGCCGATGGCAGCGAAGTTGACGCGGGCGCGGGTGTGGGCGCGCAGTTCCCCGATGAGGCTGCTCAGTTCGATGCGCTCGTCGGCGCTGTAGCTGATGGTAACGAGCGATTCGTCGAGCGTGAACTCGACGGCGACCAGTTTGACCGGCAGCCCCCGCTCACGCGCCCGCGCCCGCAGCAGCCATTTCAGGTCCTCGGCACGGCGGTGCAGGTCTTCCCAGGTGGCGAGGTCTTCCGGCGTCGCCGCCCGCAGCACGGCGCCGTAGCGGGCCTGCCGCTCGGGCTCGGACGCCTCGCCGCGCACGGTGGCGATTTCGGGGCCACGTTTGCCCTGCACGACCACCCGCGTGCCCACCGGGTGCGGGGACTCGCTGAGCATGGGATGCAGTCGGGGACTCCGCTCGAAGCGGACGGGCAAAACAAACACCCCCAGACCATGTCATGAATCGGGGGCGCTGCCAAGTGAAAAGGAACAGTTGAGCGGTCAGGACCGGCCAAGCTCAGTGCCGCTCGGCCAGCACCTCGATTTCCACCCGCACGTCGCGCGGCAACCGGGCCACCTGCACGGTGCTGCGGGCCGGGTAGGGCGCGGTGAAGTGCTGCTCGTACACGGCGTTCATGGCTGTGAACTCGTTCATGTCGGCCAGAAAGACCGTGGTTTTGACCACCCGGTCGAGGTCGGTGCCAGCCGCAGCGAGCACGGCCCGCAGGTTCTGGATGACCTGTTCGGTCTGCTCGGCGATGCCGCCGGTCACGAGTTCGCCTTGCGCCGTAAGTGGAATCTGCCCGCTGGTGACGACCAAGTTGCCGAAAGTCACGGCCTGGCTGTAGGGGCCGATGGCGGCGGGGGCGTCCGCAGTCTGCACGATGTCTTTCATGCCTTACTGTACGCCGCCGGGTGCCTCGTAAGAGAGGCAGGTCAGGGCACTTGCCTTTTCAGCGCGTGAGCGTCATCTGTTGCCAGGGATAGGCGCCGACCTGCTCCGCTCAGACGGCGGGCGCGGCGGCGGCGCGACAGCACCTTGCTCGTCGTCACGATCAGGACGCCCACCACGAAGCCGAGCAGAGCGATGAGCGCGCTGTTTTCGGGAATCAGCATGACGCCGAGCAAGGTGAAATAGGCCAGCGTGAGCAGCAGGTAGGTCAGCAGACTGCCGCCCCGGCGGGTGCTGAGCAGCACCTCGGCGTACTCGGGGCCGTCGCCGGGCGACTCGGGGAGGGGATAACTGGGCAGCCGCTGCGAGCGCAGCACGTCCACGACGACCGCCGTGATGTTGTCGGGGCCGCCCGCGTCGTTGGCGGCTTCGATCAGTTGCGCGGCGATGTCCTGCGGCGCCTGGGGCTGGGCCAGCAGCGACAGCAACTCGGCTTCAGAGACCACGCCGCTCAGGCCGTCGCTGCACAGCAGCAGTCGGTCGCCGCCTTGCAGTTCCAGGCCGAACAGTTCGAGCCGCACCCGTTCCTCCCCGCCCAGCGCGTTGCTCACCACGCTGCGCCACTGGTGGTGCCGGGCCTCGGCCTCGGTCAGCATGCCCATACGGACCTGCTCGGCCACCCAGGAGTGGTCGTCGGTCAGGCGCAACAGTTCGCCGCCACGCAGCAGATAGGCCCGCGAGTCGCCTACGTGCGCGATGAGGGCCGCGCCCCGGTCAATCGCCACCGCCAGCAGCGTGGTGCCCATGCCGACGAGTTCGCCCACCGCCCGCTGCACCACCGCCAGATTGGCCGCCTGCACCGCCTCGATCAGCCGGGCGGGGGGCCGCGACCGCCCTTGCACATAGGTCTGAGCGAGCGTGTCGAGCGCCAGCGACGAGGCGAGTTCGCCGCCCGCGTGCCCGCCCATACCATCGGCCACGGCGTACAGGCCCCCCTGCGGGAGCGGCAGTGCCAGCGCCGCGTCCTGATTCGCTCCCCCCGCCCGCTGGCGGCCCACATCGGTCAGCAGGCCCGTGACCAGAAAGGGGGAAGAAGCGGACGCCATACGTGAGTACTATAAAACAGCGAGTCAGATATGGCGTCAGGCCTGCCGGGGATTGCAGCGCCGGGACAGGGGCCACCTGGAGGCCGTCCAGCACCACATTTTCTGAGGTCGGAGGTCAGACCGTCAGGAAGCTCAAGCCAAAGCTGTCAGGAGACAGGGCCCCGTTTTCAGGCCGGGTCTGCCGGGCGGGGAAAAGCCGGGGTCTCGAAGCGGGGATGTTTGCCGCGCACCCCTTCGAGCAAGCGGCGAATCTCGGCAAAGTCGGCGTCGATGTCGCCCGTCGGGGTCACGTAGCCCACGATTCCCACCTGTTTGCGGCCCCAGTCGAGCGCCATGACCGCCAACGGCACCCCGGCTTCGAGGGCCATGTAATAAAACCCGGTTTTCCAGTAGTCACCCTGGGCGCGGGTGCCTTCGGGCGCGACGAGCAGGACGATTTCGGGTTCGCGCCGGATGATCTCGACCACCGCGTCCACGAAGTTGCCCCCCCGGCGGCGGCGGTCGATGGGAATACCGCCCACCGCGCGCATAAAGCCGCCGAGGGGAAAGCGGAACAGCGTGTGTTTGCCGACAAAATGCACCGGCGTGCGGGTGGCCCATTTCCAGAACAGGCCCACCCAGAAGTCCTCGTTGGCGGTGTGCGGCGCCGCCGGGGCCACCAGCCGGGGACCGGGCACCGGCGCGAGCAGCGGCGTCCACCCGCTCAGGCGCAGGCACGCCAGCGCCGCGCGCGAGCCCAGGGTGTGGGGGCGGTTCATCCAGGTGGGGGACACAGCCTGAAGTATGTCGCCCCGCGCCGTGCAAGCTTCTGACAGGGGACGGCGTTCAAATCGCGCTTGGTCAACTCTCGCTCTGGGATGGAGCGCGTGCTTTACGGCGTCGGCGGCCCCAGCACCACCACCGACGGGTCGCGCAGCGGGCACAGCCGCAGCACCTCGCGCACCTGCTCCGGCGTGATGGCGGCGTACCGCTCGGCAAGCTGCGCGGGCGTGCGGAGTTCGCCGGTCGCCAGATGTTCCATGCCGAGCAGAAAGAGGCGGCCCTGCGGGGTTTCCGAACGCAGCAACAGCGACACGGCGGCCTTGCGCGCGGCGCGGCGCACGCTGAGGTCGGTGATGAGAGACTCGGCACTGTCGAGCACGGCGCGAAAACGGTCCAGTGCTTCTTGCGCTCGGTCAGGGTCGCAGGAAAAGCCGCCCTCGAACACGCCCGCGTCGCGGTACTCGATGTGCCCCAGGTCGGCGCTGTCGGCCAGCCCGGTATCGAGCAGCGCCCAGTACAGCGCTCCGTTTTCCCCGCCGATGAGCTCGGCGAGCAGCCCGGCGGCCTCGCGCAGCGGGTGACTAACCGGCAGCCCCGGCAGCGCAAGGGCCACCTGGGTGCGCGTCAGCTCGGGGTCGGTGACCCAACGCACCTGACCCGGCCAGTGGGGCGCGGGCGCGGCGTCCGGCAGGCGCGGCGTGCCGGACGGCCAGCCGGCGAGTTCGCGCTCCGCCCAGGCCCGCACTTCCGCCGGGTCGAAAGCGCCGCTGAGCACCAGCGTGACCCGTTCGGCGCCGTAGCGCTCCGCGAAGTGGCGCTGTAACGCCGGGCGGTCGAGCCGCCGCAACGTCTCGGGCGTCCCCAGAATCTGGTGCGCCAGGGGATGCTCGCCCCAGTAGTCGCGCCGCAGGGCCTCGGCCACCCGCACGCCGGGCTGCTCGGCGTACATGGCAATTTCTTCCAGAATCACGCCGCGCTCGGGGTCGATGTCTGCCGGGCGCAGCGCCGGGCGCAGCAGTTCGGTCAGGGTAGCGAGCAGCTCCCCGGTGCACTCGGGCAGCGCGGCGGCGTGGTAGACGGTGGCTTCCTCGGCGGTAAAAGCGTTGGCCTGCCCGCCGAGGTTGTCGAGCTGCTCGTTGAGGGCGGCGGCACTCAGGCGCTCGGAGCCCTTGAACATCAGGTGTTCGAGAAAATGGCTGGCGCCCATCTCCCCCGCCGGTTCGTCGCGCGCGCCGGTCGCCACGAAGTAGCCCGCCGCCACGCTCAGCGCCGCCGGGTCGGGGTCGAGCAGCAGGGTCAGGCCGTTCGGCAGGCGCTCGCAGGTCAGGCTGCTCACGCGCTCACCGCCAGAGTGCGGTCGGGAGCATCCGGCCCCAGCGACACCACCGTGATCTGCTCGGCGGGATGGTAATTCGCCAGAAATGCGTTGACCTGCCCGAGCGTCAGAGCGCTCAGTTCGGCGCGCACCTCGCCGGGTGGCCGCACCCGCCCGAACAGCGCGAGGTCGCGGGTCAGGGCATAAGCGCGGCTGCGCAGGCTCTCGGCGCCGAAGACCACGCCGGTCGTCAGCGCGGTGCGGGCGCGGCGAAACTCGGCCTCGCTCAGACCCTGCGAGAGCACGTCGAGCTCGGCCAGCAGCACGTCCAGCGTTGCGGGGGCGTTGGCCGGGGTGCTGCCCGCGTAGAGGCTGACGAAGCCCTCGCCGCCGAGCACCAGCGGCGTGGCGCTCACCTCGTAGGCAAGGCCGCGTTCCTCGCGCACGCGGGTAAACAGCCGGCTGGCACTGCCGCCCGACAGCGCTGTGAGCGCCAATTGCCAGGGCAGCCAGTCGGGGTCACGTGGGCCGGGGCCAGGGGCGACGAGGCTCAGATGGGTCTGCTCGCCCGTCGCGGAGGGCAGATGCAGCCGCAGTCCAGGCTGAAAATGCGCCGGCATGGGCCGGTCCTCGCCGGGCTGCCAGTCGGCAAAGAGGCCCGCGACGAGCTCATACACCTCCTGCGCGTCGGCATCGGCCACCACACCGAGCACGCTGCCGCGCTGTCCGAACCGCGCCCAGTGCGCCCGCAGTGACGCCGCGCTCAGACGCTCCAGCCCGGCGAGGGTGCCGCTGATGGGGTGCCCGAAGCCCGCGCCCGGGTCGCCCGGCAACCGGGGAAAGGTCGCCGCCCGCGCCTGCACCGCCAGCCGGTCGGTGGGGCTGTCGTCGAGCGATTCGAGGTCCTGCCGAGCGAGGTCGAGCAGCGTCGGCAGCTCTCCAGCGGGCAACGTGGGGCGCGTCACCACGTCGGCCACCAGCGCGAGTGCCGCGCCGAGGTCGGCCCGCAGGCCGCTGACGTGCAGCCGGGTGGCTTCCAGGCTGACCCCGCCGCCCCGGCGCACGCCCAGGTCGTCGAAGGCGTCTTGCAGTTGCCGCGCGTCCCGGCGTTGGTTGGCAGCGGTGGCCGCGCCCTTGTAGAGCCACTCCTCGATGACCGCCAGGCTGCCTTCCTCCCCCACCGGGTCATGGGCACTGCCGAGCGGCACCCGCAGGTCGAAGGCGAAGCCCGGCCCGGCGCGGCGCTCGAAGGCCAGCGTCAGGCCGCCGGGCAGGGTCCAGACATGAAAAGCGGGAGCAGACGGCAACACCGGCGGAGTGTAGCGCCGTCAGGAAACACCGAATGGAAGGACGTGGGGAAGAGCAGCTCCTCGCAGATGAGAAAAGTTCACCCGGACCTTCACCGCTCTGTGCCGCTGCGGTCAGAACTTTTTTTCTACGCTGCCGGGCGATGAAAAGCCCCCTGACCCTGCCCGCCCTGCTCGCGGCCTCCCTTCTGCTCGGCGCCTGCGGTTCGGCGCCCGGTTCGTCCACCAGCGCCGACCGCACCCCGCCCCGCGTGACCCTGGACGCCCTCCCAGGCACCGTGCGCCCCGGCAAGGTGCAGGTACAGGCGACGGCGAGCGACGACGTGGCCGTTCGGGAAGTGCGCTTCTATCTCAACGACAAATTGGTGGACACCGACCGCACCGAGCCGTACCAGACCACCTACGACCTGTCCCAAAGCGGCAGCTTCGTCCTCAAGGCCGTGGCGGTGGACACCAGCGGCAACGAGAGCGCCCCGGCAACCCAGACGGTGAAGGTGATCAACGACACCACCGCGCCGCAGTTGACGGTGGAGGCGCCCGGCACCATTACCCAGCCGGGCGTCTACAAGATCACGGTGCGGGCGAGCGACGACGTGCAGCTCGCTTACGTGGACGCGGCGCTGACCCTGAATCTGCCGAGCGGGGCGCAATCCCAGCGCCAGCGCTTCGATGCCCCAAAGGACGTGGCGCAGGCCGAGTGGTCGTTCGACCTGCCGATCAGTGATAGCTCCTTCAACGGCACCCACAGCCTGACGCTGGTGGCCTACGACGCGGCGGGCAACGCCAGCGCTCCGCTGACCCGCACGGTGGTGGTCAATGTCCCGGCGGGCCAGCCCCAGCCGCCAGTCACGACGCCGACGACGGGCGACACCGTGGCTCCCACCGTGCGCCTGACGCTGCCCACCACGACCATCACGCAGGCGGGCAACTACACGGTGCGGGTCGAAGCGAGCGACAACGTCGCCGTGACCTCGCTGCAAGCCGAGCTGGCCCTGACAGGCGGCACGGTGGTGCCCTTGACCCTCTCGCCCACTCAGACCGAGTTCGTGGTGCCGGTGGACGCGAGCTACCGAGCGTTCAACGGCCCGGCCACCCTGACCGTGTTCGCCCGTGACGCGGCGGGCAACGAGGGGTCCGACCGTCAGGCCTTGACGTTGCGCCTGCCCTGAGCTTTGCATTCCTGCATAGACCCCGCCTGCCCCCTGGCAGGGTCTTGAATTTTGACGAACAGGACGGAAAGCAGAACACCCGCCGCCCCACGATATTCAGAGAACTGCTCTAGACTCAGCGGGTTATGCCGCTGACCCCTGGAACCCTGCTGGCCGGGCGCTACGAGTTGCTCGCCCTGCTCGGCGAGGGCGGCAGCGCGCAGGTCTACCGCGCCCAGGACGGGCTGCTGGGGCGCGAGGTGGCGCTCAAGGTGATGCACGATTACCTGCCCGAGTCCGACCGCAGCCGCTTTCTGCGCGAGGTCCGCACCCTGGCGCGGCTCACCCACCCCGGCGTGGTTCCGGTGCTCGACCTGGGGCAGGAGCCGGAGGCCGGGCGGCCCTTTTTCACCATGCCGCTGCTGACCGGTGGGCCGATTACCCGGCTGGGGCCGCTGGAAGACGCGCCGGGGCCACTCGCCCGCTTTCTGACCGCTGCCGCCTTCGCGTCGCGGGCGCTGCATCACGTTCACAGTCACGGCATCGTGCACCGCGACCTGACGCCGGGCAACGTGCTGCTCGACGACACCGGGCTGCCGCGCATCATGGATTTCGGGCTGGTGGCGCTGTCCGAACAGACCCGGCACCTCACCCGCAGTGGAGTGACGCTGGGCACGCCCGCTTATATGGCACCCGAGCAGGCCAAAGGCGGCGGGGTGGACGCCCGCAGCGACCTCTACGCGCTGGGGGCGGTGCTCTACCGGGTGGCGTGCGGCAGTCCGCCTTTCGTGGGCGACAGCGACCAGAGCGTGCTTTATCAGCACGTATACGAGCCGGTGCCCGACCCGCGCGACCTGAACCCGGCGGTGCCCGACGCGGTGGCGCGGGTGCTGCTGTGGCTGCTCGCCAAGCGGGCCGACCGGCGGCCCCAGAGCGGGGCGGCGCTCGCGCACCTGTGGGCACTGGCCCGGCGCGACCTGTGGACCACCCACGCGCGCGGCCAGTACCGGGGGGGCCGCGCCCGCACCGGCGAGCACCCCGACGGCCCCGCCCGCGTCTCCGACATGCAGGAACTGTGGAGCGTGGCGCTGCCCGGCGAGGTGACGTGGCCCGCCGCCGTGGTGGGCGAGGGCGACCTGGTGGCGGTGGGGACGCGGGGCGGGCAACTGGTGCTCACCCACACCTCCGGGCGGCCCTTCGCCACCTACGCGGCGCGCGACGAGGTGACGGCCCCCGCCACCCTGATCGGCGGGCACGTGCTCTACGGCGCCTGGGACGGCACGCTGCGCCGGGTGGAGCTTCAGAGTGGCAGCGAGGTCTGGCGGCATCAGGCCCGCGCCGAGTTCACCGGGGCGCCCACGGTGTGGGGCGGGCGCCTGCTCGCGCCGAGCCGCGACGGGCACCTGCACGCCCTGAGCCTGCGGACCGGCGAACTCGCCTGGGCCTACCGCGCCGGGGGCTCGCTGGCCGCGAGTCCGCTCGTCTGGGCGGGCGCCGCGCTGCAATGCGACGAAACCGGCTGGCTGCACGCCCTCGACGCCCGCTCCGGCACGCCGCTGTGGAAGGTGGAAGTGGGCACCGTCCACGCCACGCCCGCGCTGCTGCCCGGTCCGCCCGGCACGGCCACGCTGGTCATCGCCACCTGGGAAGGCGAAGTGCACGCGATTGGCCTCGAAGTCCAGAATGGCCGCGCGGCGCTGGCCGGTGAGGACGCCATCCGCTGGACCTACGACGTGGAAGACGAGGTGTGGGCCTCCCCCGCGCTCACGGCGCTCGACCTGCCGCCCGACTCCGGCGCGGCGCCCGACGCTTCGGCGGCCCCCGGCGGCGTGGTCGTCGTCGCCGGGTGGGGCGGCAAGGTACGCGGCCTGCGGCTCGCCGACGGCGAAGACCTCTGGGAGCGCACGCTGGATGGCCGGGTGACCGCCAGCCCGGTCATCAGCGCGGGACTGGTTTTTCTGGCGACCGAGGGCGGCGAACTGCTCGCGCTCGATGTCCGCAATGGAGAGGTGCGCTGGACCTGCCGCGAACGCAGCGGCGTGCAGGCGACCCCACTGGCGGCGAGCGGCACCCTCTACGTCGCCTTCATGGACGGTACCCTGCGCGCCTACCGCAACGCCCACCCCGAGTGGCGCAGCGAGCAGGAAGGGTAGAAAAGCGCTGGCCCATTGAGAGCTAAATCTTTCTACGACTGCTGCGCCTCTGCCACCTCAGCCTCCCAGCGCCGCAACAGCTTTTCGGCCTCTTCCAGCGTGCGGCGGCGTTCGGCCAGCACCTCGGTGAGGCGGTCAAGGGCTTGCTCGGCTTTTTTCAGCCGGAGGGGAGCCGGGTCGCCGGGCTGCCGGATGTCCAGCAAGGCCCGAATCTCACGGATGCCGAAGCCCACGCCGCGCAGCGCGGTGATGACACTCAGGGTGTCGAGCACGCGCGGGTCATAGCAGCGGGCCGCTGTCTCCAGGCGGGGCAGCGCGGCAATCAGTCCTGCGTCCTCGTAGTAGCGCAGCGCCGAGGCCGGGCAGCCGGAACGTTCGGCCACCTCGCGAATGCTCAGGGACGGAAGTGGAGCCACAGGCCAAAAAGGAGCGCAACGATGACAAAACGCACGGCGATGTGCAGCGGGTTGACATTCCCGCTCACAGCACGCCCATCCAAACTGGGGCCACCATCCCGAGCAGGCACCCCACGAGCACCGCTGCCGGAAGACCCCGCCACACTCCACCCAGAATCAGCAGGGCCGCTGCCATAAAAACCGCAGAGGCCCCCGTCGTGCCCCAGGCCTGGGTCGGAGCCACGAAGGCCAGAAAGATGTTCAGGAGGCCAAACAGCCCCAGCGGAAGCGCAGACCAATTCATGGTGCTCACGCTAGAAGTTCAAGCGCACTTGAAGTCAAGCGCCCGTTTACGCCTGCCCGCGCCCGTGCATTCCACTCTCGGCCACGTCCTCTTCCAGCGACTCTTCAGGGGCCGCGCCGCCCTGAGCCCTGCTGGCCGAGGGAGCCACATCGTCGCGCCCGGAGTCCTTGACCGCGTGGGCCGACATGCCGAACTGGTGCCCGCTGCTCTGGGCACCTTCGAGCACCACGCGCGCCAGCTCGCCCAGCGTGGCGCCGCCCGCCCGCACGTCCATCTTCAGTTCGCGGCGCAGTTCACCCAGGCTGGTGTCGTCGATCATCAGCTCGGTGCCGTAGCGCAGGGTGGTCGGCGGTACGATCAGCAGGTCGGCCTCACCCGGCTGCACGGCGTGCCGGAAGCAGCGCCCGGTGAGCAGCCCCGCCACGGTCGTGACTTTGCCGAAGGTTTTGTTCTCGATGGCCCGCACCTCGATGTCGAGTCCCTCGATCTGGCGCAGCGGCTCGATGGCGCGTGCCAGTGAGTCGGCAAACAGTAGCCCGGTGCCCAGAATCACCTTGCGGGGTTCGGGCAGTGCGGCGGGCAGGGGGGGCAGCGCCTCGGTCAGAAAATCCCGGATCATGCCCACGCCGTTTTCCAGCATGGGAAAGCCCTCGTACTCCTCCTCGGTCGGCAGCGGTTCGCCCGCGAGCAGGTACAGCTCGTCGGAGGGAAAGATGAAGCGGGTGCCGCGTTCGGCCAGGAATTTCCTGCGCCACACGTTCAGCCGCCGCAGGGTGTCCTGGGCCTCTTCCGGCGTGAAAGTGCGCACGTCGGGCAGGTTGGTGCGGTGCGCGGTCAGGCCGATGGGCACCACCGCCGCCGAAATCACGTTGGGGCGGCTGCTGAGGTACTCCACCGTCTCGTCGAGGTTCTCGCGGTCGTTGCGCTCGGGCACCAGCACGATCTGGGTGTAGAGGTCAATGCTCTCCAGGCGCTCGATCATCTCGCGAATCTGCACGGCCTGGGGGTCTTTGACCTTCAGTTTCCACCACTTCATCATGTCCTGGCGCAGGTCCTGATTGGCGGTGTGGACCGACACGTACAGCGGCGAGAGGTTCTCGTCCAGAATGCGGTTGATGTCGCCTTCGGTCAGGTTGGTCAGGGTCACGAACGAGCCGTACAGAAACGACAGCCGGTAGTCGTCGTCCATGATGTACAGGCTCTTGCGAAAGCCGCGCGGCATCTGGTGCACGTAGCAGAAATCGCACTTGTTGGCGCACTTTTTAATCCCGTCGAACAGCACTTCCTCGAAGTCGAGGCCGGGGTCTTCCCACTCCACCGTGAAGGTCAGCGTCTCATCGAGGCTGGGCGGCTGGGGCAGCATCAGGCGGTGGTGGTCTTGCGCCGTGCCCGCTACGCCGGTCATCACACGCGGCGCCTCGTGCGGGCGGGCGACTTCCAGCGTGACCACACCGCGCTCGAGCTGGTGGCGGTAGGCCAGCACATCGGTCACCGGCTGCCCGTTGACCCGCAGCAGCACGTCGCCGGGCCTGACTCCGGCGCGGGCGGCGGGACTGCCTTCCTCCACGGTCTTGATCGGTGCTGGGTAGAGCTGTTCTTGAATGTTCTCGGCTGCCGTCATGATTCACCCCTTTCGAGGCAACACTGGCGGCCCCGAGGAAACAGGGAAGTTTAGCAGAAAGCGGGCGGACGTGCTGTCTCTTTCCCCGCTTAACCCCGGCTCAGGCGCTTCCCCGTATTCCCTGCCGCCGCTGCCGCAGCCGGGCGAGGCGGCCCAGGTTGTGCTGCATCTGTTCATTGCCGGGGTCTTTCACCGGGCGGCGTTCCCACAGCCAGTCGAGAATGAGCGCCAGCACTTCCTCGCGGTCACAGTCGTTGAGGAGTTCGTGATACCCACCCTTGAAGACCTTGAGCGCCTTGTCGGGGGTGTGAAGCTGCGCCACGAAGTCGGGCAGGCCGTCCATGTAGGACACCTGATCGCCGGTGCCGTAGAAGACCAGCGTGGGCAGCGCCCAGTTCGAGTAGGTCGGCCAGAGCTGCTGCGAGAGCTGCATCATGGTGCTCGCGGTGAGCAAAGTGACCTGCCCCTGATAGATGCGCTCGTCGGCCTGGTACGCCGCCACCTCTTCCGGCAGCCGCGAGAGCCCCGCCTTGTTGATCGGCACGATGGCGAGCCCCGGCGCCAGCTTGGAGGCCAGCGGCAGCAGGTGCCGCACCAGGGCTATCTGATCTTGCCCGGCCTGGAGCATCGGGCTTGACAGGATGACGCCGCTGATGCCCTGTGGGTCGGCCATCACGCTGCCCGCCGTAAACAGGGCCCCGGCGCTGTGGGCAAAGAGGTAGAGCGGCAGGTCCGGGCAACGCTCCCGCAGGGCGGCGCGGGCGGCGAGGTGGTCGTCCACCTGCACGAAGGCGTCCACCATGCTCACCTCGCCCGGCGACGCGCCGTGACCGCGCAGGTCGTAGCTGTAGACGCTGTAGCCCGCCGCGTTCAGCGCCGGAATCAGGCAGTGATAACGGTCCTGATACCGCTGCGCGTATTCGGCGAGTGCGTGCGTGAGCAGCACGGCGCCCGCCGGGTCGGCGACTTCCCAGGCATAACCGGCGACGGGGAGATGGGGAATGGTCCAGCTGTTCGGTTGGGTCATGGGGTGCCGCTCAGAGTAGCCGACCGACTTTGACAGAAAATAAACAGTGGGCTATCCCCCCTTAGTCCCCCCACCCCCGACCTTAGACGGATTTCGCTCCATTCCAGCACAGTCGGAAAAGCGCCGCCTGTGCTTCCATATCGCGAAACCCGTCTTTTTTCCTACTCTGCTAAGCAGCTCTGCGAGTCACATCCGTTCGGATTGAATCCAAAGCAACTGGATTCCATCGGAATTTGTATCACTTCAGTGCCCGCACCACCGTCGCCACGTTGTATTTGAGGGCTTTGAGGTAAGTTTCGCCGGCGCTGCCCTGCGGCCCCAGCGCGTCGGTGTAGAGCGGCGGGGCAATCCGGGCGCCGGTTTCGCTCGCCAGCGTCTGTGCCAGGCGGGTGCTGACGGTGTTTTCGGTCAGGATGACTTTCGCGCCGCTTTTCTTGACGGCGCTCGCCAGAGTCGCAAGTTCGCGGGCACTCGGCTCGCGCTCGGTGCTCAGGCCAGGAATGACGGCGCCGATGACGGTCAGGCCATAGCGCCGGGCGAAGTACCCCAGCGAGTCGTGGTGCGTGACTACCTTGCGCTGGCTTGCGGGCAGCGTGGCGAACTGTTTTTTGGCCCAGGCATCGGCAGCGCGAATCTGGGCCGAGTAAGCGGCGGCGTTTTTGGCATAGGTGGCCTGGCCCGCGGGGTCGGCAGCGCTCAGGGCGGTCTGCACGTTTTTCACGTACCCCAGCGCCAGTGAAGCGTCCCACCACGCGTGGGGGTCGGGTGCGCCGCCCTCTCCTCCAGCGTGCAGCTTGAGGCCCGCCGTCAGCTCCTTCACCGGCACGCGCGGCGCGGCGGCCCGCAGCCGGGGCAGCCAGGGCTCCAGGCCCGCGCCGTTGGCAAACAGAACCTTGCTGCCCACCAGCGAGCGAATCACGCCGGTCGAGGGCTGAAAGGTATGGGCGTCGGCCCCGGCAGGCACGATCACGTTCACGTTGACCCGTGACCCGCCCACCTGCCGCACGAAGTCGGCCAGCAGACTGGTCGTCGCGCTGACCGGCAGCGGCGCCGCGGCGGCCTGTCCACTCCCCACACACGCAGCGGCGAGTAGGGCACACGCCATGAGCTTCCGGTTCTTCATGATATCACCTTATCAATTGGCGAGTAAAAAAAGGGAGAGCCGCTGGACTCTCCCCCAAAGAGCCTGACGGCCTTCAGATCAGTTCGATACCCTTGTAGGGGCCCTTGGACAGGGTACGCAGGGCGTTGGCGCTCAGCCACACGGTCTTGACCTGGCCGTTTTCACGGATGGCCTTCTTGTGCAGGTTGGCGCGCTGAACGCGCTTGGTGATGCCGGTGGTCTTGCGACCCACGCCGCCGTCGGCACGGGCCTTACCACGGCGAATCACGGAGTTGACGACGAGGTTCTTCTTTCCAGTCAGGTAGCATTCACGGCTCATGTTGGTACTCTCCTTGTTTGAGTTCAGACTGGAACGGGGTCAGGGACGGCGGCGTTCCCGGTTCTTTCTCCGGGGTCCGGTCCGCGTGCTGCTCCACTGTCCAGCCGGTTCCAGTGCCTGTTGCCCATCCGCGCTGCGGGCAGGCGACACCAAACCCTATCTTAACCTACTGGCGAGCCCGAAAGATAGACCTGGGGCGCGGAGCCTTCGCCACTCCCTGCTGTGGCCCGCACCGGCATCGGGTCGTCATGTGGCCGTCACGTCACCGGACGCGAGCTGTCGATTTCACGGCCCTCGCCGCGTTCCTCGCTCGCCACGTCGGGCTCGGTGGTCGGCAGGTCCTCGCCGTTCAGCGCCCGCGTCAGGCGGTTCATGTCCACGGCGTTCTCGCTGCGGGCCACCACCAGCGTCGCCACCGCGTTCCCGATGAAGTTGGTCAGGGCGCGCGCCTCGCTCATGAAGCGGTCGATGCCCAGAATCAGCGCCATGCCTGCCACCGGCACGTGCCCGACAGCGCCGAGCGTGGCGGCCAGGGTGATAAAGCCGCTCCCCGTCACGCCCGCCGCGCCCTTGGAGGTCAGCAGCAGCACCGCCAGCAGGCTGAGCTGCTCGCCGAGGCCCAGCGGCGTGTTCGTCGCCTGCGCGATGAAGAGCGCGGCCATCGTGAGGTAAATGCTGGTGCCGTCAAGGTTGAACGAGTACCCGGTGGGCACCACCAGCCCCACCACGCTCTTCTCGGCCCCGGCATGCTCCAGTTTCATCATCAGGCGGGGCAGCGCCGACTCGCTCGAACTCGTGCCCAGCACGATCAGCAGTTCTTCGCGGATGTAGCGAATCAGCTTGAAGATGCTGAAGCCCGCCGCCCGCGCAATCAGCCCCAGCACCACGAAGATGAACAGCAAACAGGTGAGGTAGAAGCTGCCCATCAGGTAGCCGAGGCTGGTGAGCGATTTGAGACCGTATTTACCCACGGTAAACGCCATCGCCCCAAACGCCCCGATAGGTGCCAGGCGCATGATGAACCCCAGAATCACGAAGACAACCTGATTCAGAGCGTCAATGCCGTAAAGAATCTGGTCGCCGAGCTTGCCGAGCCGCATCAGGGCGAAACCGAACAACAGCGCAACCAGCAGCACCGGCAGCAGTTCGCCGCCCGTAAAGGCGCTGACCAGGGTATCAGGGATGATCTTGAGGATATGGTCCCATACTGTCATTTCCCCGGCGGCCTCGGTGTACTTCGTCAGGCCCGCCGTGTCGAGGGTGGCGGGGTCCACGTTCATGCCCGCACCGGGCCGCAGCACGTTCATCACCACCATGCCGATAATCAGCGCCAGCGTTGAGACGACCTCGAAATAGATCAGCGCCTTGCCGCCCACCCGGCCCACCTTGCGGGTGTCGCGCATGTGCGCCACGCCGCTCACCACGGTAGCGAAGATAATCGGCGCAATCACCATTTTGATCAGCTTGACGAAGATGTCGCCGAGCGGCTTGAGGGCCTCTCCAAACTTGGGAAACAATGCACCGACCAGAATGCCGAGCACGATGGCGATGATGACCTGAACATACAGACTGCGGAATATCTTGGGCATGACTTCTCCTCGGCGGGTGGCAGGCGGACCTAGACCCACCCTCCCATTCATATGAACCACCGGCTTGCACAGACACGGCAGCGATCTTTGGAATGTGAGGAATATAAAACTTTTGCTTTAAGGCCGCCGGCTGCTGTCTCCTCCACAGGAACGCGGGAGGCGAACTCCATTTGCCACTTTGGCGCGGTGGTACGCTCAGGAGCGATATGGATACCTTTGACGTTCTGGTGATTGGGGGCGGCCCCGCGGGGTACGTGGCGGCCATTCGTGCGGCGCAGCTCGGGTTCAAAACGGCCTGTGTGGACGCCTTCGAGCGGGGCGGCAAGCCCAGCCTGGGCGGCACCTGCCTGAACGTGGGCTGCATTCCCAGCAAGGCGCTGCTCGATTCCTCCGAGCGCTTCGAGATGATTTCGCACGACACCGCCGAGCACGGCATTCAGGTGGCCCAGCCTCAGATCGATGTCAGCAAGATGCTCGCCCGCAAGGACGGCGTGGTGGACAAGCTGACCGGCGGCGTCGCTTTCCTCTTCAGGAAGAACAAGGTCACGTCCTTCCACGGCTACGGCAAGCTCGTGCGCCAGGACGGCCAGGAGTGGGTCGTGGACGCAGCGGGCACCGAAGTCAAGGCCAAGAACGTGATCGTGGCAACGGGCAGCAACCCCCGCGCCCTGCCCGGTGTGCCCTTCGGCGGCCACATCGTGGAAAACAGCGGCGCCCTGCAAATTGACCAGGTACCCGGCAAGCTCGGCGTGATCGGCGCGGGCGTGATCGGCCTCGAACTCGGCAGCGTGTGGCGGCGCCTCGGCGCTCAGGTGACCATCCTCGAAGCGATGCCCGGCTTCCTGATGGCCGCCGACGACGCGATTGCCAAAGAAGCCCTCAAACAGTTCCAGAAGCAGGGCCTCGACTTCCACTTCGGCGTCAAGATCGGCGAAATCAAGCAGGACGACAGCGGCGTGACTGTCACCTATGAGGAAAACGGCTCGCAGGTGACCGCGCAGTTCGACAAGCTGATCGTGTCCATTGGCCGCGTGCCCAACACCGGGGGCCTGAACGCCGACGGCGTGGGTCTGGCGCTCGACGAGCGCGGCTTCGTCAAGGTGGACCAGCACTACCGCACCAACCTCCCCGGCGTGTACGCCATCGGCGACGTGATCGGCGGCGCCATGCTGGCGCACAAGGCCGAGGAAGAAGGCGTGGCGCTCGCCGAAATGATCGCCGGACAGGCCGGGCACGTGAACTACGACGTGATTCCCTGGATCATCTACACCAGCCCTGAAATCGCCTGGGCAGGCCTGACCGAGAAGCAGGCCAAGGAACGCGGCCTGAATGTCAAGACCGGGCAGTTCCCCTTCAGCGCCAACGGACGCGCCCTGGGCCACGGCGACCCGCGCGGCTTCGTCAAGGTCGTGGCCGACGCCCAGACCGACAAGCTGCTCGGCGTGCACATGATCGGCGGTGGCGTGTCGGAACTCATCGGCGAAATCGTCGCCATCATGGAATTCGGTGGCAGCGCCGAGGACCTCGCCCGCACCATCCACGCCCACCCCACGCTCTCCGAAGTGGTCAAGGAAGCGGCGCTGGCGGTGGACAAGCGCGCCATTCACATGTGATCTGAGGAAAACAGGGGGCAGAGGGGAAGGCGATGTTCCCTCTGCCCTCTTCTCTTGACCCTAGCTTTCCGCTGTCCCCCTTGACGAACACATGATGTCCCTGTATCTTTCTGTGCGTGCCGGAAACGGCGCCCCTTGAAAGGCAGAAGAGTTTAAACCCCCTTCTGAAGTGTGGCCCCATCGTCTAACGGTTAGGACACTACCCTTTCAAGGTAGCGATACGGGTTCGAATCCCGTTGGGGTCACCAGAAACCGCGCTCTCCTCGTGAGGGCGCGGCTTTTTTTGTGCTCCTAGTAAGCAAAAAAAGCCAGCGCACTGGCTGGCCTTCTTGTTGAAAACCGAACTGCTCAGCGCGCCGCAGTAAGGTCGTAGTTGTTGAGCACGACCGTCTGGATATCGCCGTTCGCGTCGTTGCGAATGTTCCAGCCGTACTTGACGCCGCTGTAGACATAGTTGTCGCGCGGCGCGTAGATCAGGCTCTTGCCGTTGTGGCGGCTGAGCACCACGTCGCCGCTGTCGTAGGCGTTGTTGTTGTTGGCGTCGCGGAAGACGATCAGGCGGTAGACGCCCGACTGCACGTTGCGCGGCAGGGCAAAGGTATAGCCGCCGGTCAGCACCTTGTCGATCACCTGGGCGCGGCGACCGTCGGCGACGTACTGACTGTTGTTGAAGCCGACCAGCGCGAGGCGCAGGTTCTGGTCGCTGTTGAAGCCGTTCAATTGACCCGACACGACGGCGGCGCGGGTGCCGACCACACTGCAAGAGCTGAGGGCCACAGTACCGAGAAGAGCGAGCGTCAGTGCTTTTTTCATGGGAATGCTCCTTTGCCGCACGGAAGCGCGGCCCGGGTCCAGGGTGTTGGGGCGGGTGCCCGGAATGATCTTCAGGCTACAAATGCCCTCAGGGCCGGACAAGGGCCGCTTCCTTTATCCTTCGCTCGCACATTGGGCGGGGGAAGCCTGAGCATTTGACATAGCAAAGACCCCTCACCCCTGCCTTTGGCAGGCCCTCTCCCCTGGGTAGAGGGTCAAACAGCGCCAGATAATTCTCTTGTCAAACGCTCTAGGCACTAACGGAAGAAGGGACACCTGCAAGTGTCTGCCGCAGGTGCCCCAGGATGTCAGAGGACTGCAGGTCAGCTCAGCGGGCGCGGACCTTGAGGTTCAGGGTCGAGTCGGCGGGAGCGCTGGCGCTGGTGCCGCTGGCACGCACTTCGTAGATCACGTCGTTGACGGTGCCGGAGCGGCCACCGGGGTCACTGCTGTAGCTCCAGGTGCAGCCGCTGCTCAGCGGAATTTCCTTGGTGCCCACGATGCGGCCCGCACGGCGCACGGTTACGGTGTAGCCGCTGCCGCTGCCCACGCCGCCGAAACGGAAGGGGGCGGTCACGGTTTCGCCGTCGTTCACGCTGACCGACAGGTCCTGCGAGCACTTGCCGGTCGCCGTGCCCGCCGTGATGGTCAGGGGCAGGCTGGCGACCTGCTCGCCGCCGCTGTCCTGAATGGTGTAGGTCTTGCTGCCCTCGGTCGGCGCGGCCACGTCGGCACTCCACGTGCCGTCGTCACCCACCTTGAAGGTGCCCACGCTGGTGCCGTCTTCGAGCAGTTCGTAGGTTTCGCCCGCCTTGCCGGTGCCGGTCAGGTTGAAGCCGGTGGCCGGCACTTCGGCGTCCCTGGCCGGTTCGCTGACGACGAAGTCACCGCTGCTGGCCGTTCCCGCAGTGCCCTCACTGTCGGTGCTGCCTGCATTGGCGTCGCTGTCGGTGCTGCCGGTGCCGCTCGCCGCCGCGTCCGTATCGGTGACGTTCACCTTGAACTCGGTCTTGGCGCCTTCGCCGCCGATGACGCTGTAGGTGTGCTCGCCAGCCGTCGGGGCGGGGATGTCGGCGGTCCAGTTGCCCTCGCCGTCGGCGGTGGACTCGGCGACGGTCTGGCCTTCGTCCTCGATCTTGAGGTGCATGTTGGGGGCCGCCGTGCCGCTCATGGTGAAGGGCTTGGCCGGCAGGTTGCTGCCCGACTCGGCGGGGGTGGTCACGATGATGCCGCTGTCCTGCGCCGTCGTGCCGGTCGTGCTGGTGTTGGTCTGTGTCGTCTGGTTCTGGGTGGTCTTGTTTTGGTTGTTCAGAAGCCAGCAGCCACCGAGCAGCAGCGGAATGAGCAGCAGCCACCAGGGGGACACGCCCCGGCGGGGCGGAACGGGCGGAACAGCCGCCGTGGTGGTCGTGGTGACCGGCGTGCTGGGGGGCGGCGGAGGCGTGACGGGCGGGGCCGACTCGACCACTTTGGGCGTCGCTGCCGCCACGACTTCCTGGGTCGCCGGTGGCTGAGCAGCGGCAGTGACCGGAGCGGGAGAGGTCTGAGCTGCCGCGCCGGTGCTGAGCAGCCCGGCGATGCCGCCCATACCGGCGGGAATCAGGTCCGGCAGCTTGTCCTGCATGGCCCCCAGCAGGCCGCTCAGGACCAACGGGCTCATGCGCGAGCTGCGGGCGAGGCGGCCCAGGACCGCGAGCACCAGCGGCGTGAGCAGCGCGAGCAGGCGACCCGCGTTGGCCCCGCTGCCACTCAGCGCCGTGCCCAGGCGTCCGGTCAGGGCGTCCACGTTGCCGTAAAGCTGGCCCAGCACGCCCCGGCCCTGGCCTTCGAGCCGCGCCATTTCCGCGCTGTCGGACAGCAGCCCAGCGTCCAGGCGCCCGCCCTCACCGGCAAGGCGGTCGAGGTCCTGGCTGTTGCTGAGCAGTTCCGCCGCGCCCGCCTCGGTCCGGCCCCGGCTGATCAGGGCGCTGAGCACCACCGGCAGGGCGCCCTGCACGGCCTTGCCCGCCGTGGCGCCGCTGAAGCCCGCCGCGCGGCCAATGCGGTCGGCGTTTTCGCCGCTGAACTCGCTACGCAGGGTGTCGAGCAGGCTGCTGGGGGTAATGGCCCCCGGCGCGAGCTGCGCCGCCGTGACGCCGTTGGCGGGAGGAGGCGGGGGCACGGCGGCGCCGGCCACGCCAGCCGCACTGGTGCCCACCGCAGCGGCCCCGGCAGCGAGTCCCGCGCCGAGGTCGAGGTCGCCCAGGCCACCGCGCAGGCCGCCGAGCACGCTCTCGGCGCTCGCCGCGTCCAAGCCCTGACGGCCCAGCAGGCTCAACACGAGCGGGAGCGCCATGTTCATGACCTTCTGCACGCCGCCCACGCTGCCACCCACCCGACGGGTGACCTGCTGCACGATGTCCTCGGCCTGGGTGCCGAGCAGGGCCGGCGCGAGCAGTTCGCCCGCCCGTTGCAGGTCGAGTGCCCCGCTGGACGTGTTCAGGGCGTCTTGCACCGAACCGAAGCGCGGCAGGTTGCTGACCGCCTCACCGATTTGCGAGCGGCCTTCAGGCGTCTGGGCATGGGCGGCGAGCGCGTCGAGTTGCAGCGGCAGCCCCAGGCTCAGCGCCCGCTGGGTGAGGGTGGGGTCGAGTCCGGCCACCTGCCCGAGCTGAGCGACGGCTTGCTGATCGAAATACGACTGAATGATGTCCTTCATACGTCCTCCGGTGAAGCTGAGCAGACAACGGACCGGCGAGCAGTCCAGACTGAACAAGGGTATCTTTTCACAGTTCGCCGGTCTGCCCCCACCCTCTAAACGTTTCTTTAGCCGCGCTCAGAGCCGCTTTTGCCGCCGCGCCAGGGAGTAGGCTGCTGGACATGACCCCGCCCTCGCCGCTGAAATCCGCCGCCTGGCTGCTCGCGCAGCGGCCGGGCGCCGTGCGCGTGCTCGACTGCCGCTACGCCCTGAGCGACCCGCTGCTCGGGCGCCTCGCCTATCTGGAAGGGCATATTCCCGGCGCGGTCTACGCCGACCTCGAAACCGACCTCAGCGGGCCGGTGCAGCCCGGCGGCGAGGGCGGGCGCCACCCGCTGCCCGACCCGCCGGTGCTGGCAGACTGGCTCGGCGCGGCGGGCATCGGCAACGGCGACGTGGTGGTGTGCTACGACGACCCGGGCGGCGGCCAGGGCTTTTACGCGGCGCGGGCGTGGTGGCTGCTGCGCTGGCTGGGGCACCGCGAGGTGTATGTGCTCGACGGCGGCTGGCCCGCGTACCTCGCGGCGGGGGGCGAAGCGAGCACCGAGGAACCGCACCCCGTGCCCACGACTTTTACGCCGGACGTGCAGCCCGAACTGGTAGCGACGGCGCAGGACGTACAGAACCGGGAGGACGGGGTGCTGCTCATCGATTCGCGCGCGCCAGAACGCTACCGGGGCGACAGCGAGCCGCTCGATAAAAAAGCCGGGCACATCCCCGGCGCGGTCAACCGGCCCTTCAGCGCCGCGCTGGACGAGCAGGGGCAGTTCCGGGCGGGCGCCGAGCAGGCGGGGCGACTGGCCGCCGGAGACGCCCCCACCATCATCTACTGCGGCAGCGGGGTGAGTGCGACCCCCAACCTGCTCGCCCGCGAACTCGCCGGGGTGCCGCTGGGGCCGAACAACCGCCTGTACGCCGGGTCGTGGAGCGACTGGGTGAGCGACGAGGGCAGGCCGGTGGCAACGGGGGAATGAGTTAGGGAATGTTCGCTTTGAGGCAGGGCAGCGACTGGCGCATGTCCTCCGCCCGAAAGGTCAGGTTTTGGATGTTCGGATTCCTGGTGCCGTGCTGATAAGTCACGCTCGCCGCATCCCAGACAACCTTGCCTGACCAGTCTGACCCCGGCCAATAGCGGCGGCGCATCAGCAACAGCGGTTGGTCCGTGCAGCGCACTTCGAGATATTGCTCGGCCAGCCCGCGATTTGGGCCCCAGCCGCCCCACAGGTCTATCGCCCGCAGTTCCAGGCCCTGCCACTCCCCTGTCGGCGCCGCCCAGGTGCGGACGATTTTTTCGTTCTGCTCGGCACAACCGACCAACAGCAGGGGAACCAGGGGAAGGAAAAGCAGGCGCCTTCGCCTGGGCAGAGGCTAGGGCGCAGACGGCAAAGAAAGCGTCAGGCAAAAGGTGGCGGGGCAGCGCATCACCGCAGCGTTACGCTGTCGGTTTCGTTGCCTGGATCGCGGTACTGCACGCGCCATTTCGCGCCGGCGCCGTCGGCCCGCAGGCCCTCGGGGGTTTTGGGGTCGGGAAAGGTGCAGTAGCCGCCCGTCTGGGCACCCTGCCAGGGTTTCGCGTCGGCCTCGCTGGTGCCGATGACACTGCCCGACCACTGAACACCGCGCAGGTAGGAGCCGCTGGCGAGGTTCTGGTGCCCGCGCTTCTGGCCGATGGTCGTCATGCGCTTGAGGATGTTGCCGCCGCCCGCCGCGTCCCAGCCGTAGCGCGGGTCCACTGGGGCGCGCAGGGTGAGGCTGGCGGCTTCACGGTCCACGTTGGTCACGCCGCTCATGGTCATGCTCAGAATCGTCTGCCCCGCTTCCTGGCTGACCCAGAAGGTGAGTTCGGCGGCCTGCCCCGCCAGCAGCCGCCAGGGGTCGCCGCTGCGCTGGCGCTCGGTGGCGACGGTCACGGCACTTGGGCCGCCGGGCTGCTCGATGAGGAAAAAGGGCGCCCAGTCGTCCTGCTCGCGGGCCATGTAGCGCCCGTGCTGAAACCCGGCGTCTACCGCGCCGCCCCGCCCGCCCCAGCCGCCCACGTACACGAAGGCGGTGTCGCCGCTGCCGAGCGACTTTTCCTCGTACAGGTCGGCGGATTTGTCGGTAGGCAGATAGACTGCGCTGCGCTGGTAGGCGTAACCGGGCTTGGAATACACGCGGCGGTAGGGGCCGGTCTGCTCGTCTTTGCACTCCACCTTGACGCCGGGCGGCACCTTCTGGCCCGCGCCGTCGTGCTGCGTAGTAGCGGGCGCGGTGCCGAAGATTTTGGAAATCAGGCTGCCCAGGCCGCCGCCCGTGCCCTGCACCGCCCGCAGCTCGCCCGTGACCGGGTGGGGCGCAAACCGGTGAAACTCCAGAGCGCCCGCCAGCGCCGCGCTGTTCGCCGTGACGCCGCGCTCGGTGAGCACCGCGACGTGCTGCGCCTGCTCTGCTGTGAGCCCCGGCAGCAGCGCCCGTAGCAGCTCGGGGTCGGGGCCGTGGGGCGCGGGGGGCGCGGCGTGGGGGGCGGGCGTCCAGAGGGTCATGGGGCGAGTGTAGAGGGTGGCCGCACCCGTCAGACTGAAGGCATGGACCTCATCTCGCCTGACCCCGGACGTTGGGCCGCCCGGTTCGACCGGCATCGGTGGCGAATTCGACTCGCTCTTCCCCAGGCCCGCACCGAACACATCGGCAGTACAGCCATCGGCACCATTTGCGCTAAAGATGTGGTGGACATTCTGGTCGGTGAAGTAGACGTGACGGCGGCGGCGCAGGCGCTCGTAAGTGCCGGATATGTCATCGAGGGCGAGCGGCCCAACCACATCTGGCTGTGCTGGCCGGACCCGCAACAGCGCGAAGCGGTAGTGCATGTGGTCATTGCGGGGGGCGACATCTGGCACCAACGGCTGCTTTTCCGTGATTTCCTGAAGCGCAGTCCTGCCGAGGCCCGGGCTTACGAAGCGCTCAAACAGAGGCTGGCGGCCCAGACCGACGACTGGGGCGAGTACACCGCGCAGAAAGCCGCTTTCGTCGCCCGAATCCTGCAAAGGGCAGCAGAAAGCTGACGGGCAGGCCAGTACACTCTGCCCATGACCCGCACCCCCGACACTGTCCACCTCGCCGTCGTGCAGATGCACATGACCGACCAGCTCGAAGACAACGTGGAGCGCGCCGCCGAGCACGTCCGGGAAGCGGCGCGCCGGGGCGCCCAGGTCATCTTGTTGCCCGAGCTGTTTGAGAACCTCTACTTCTGCCAGGTGGAGCGCGAGGACTACTTCGGGCTGGCGCACCCGCTGGAGGGACATCCCTTTATCGGACGCTTTCAGGAGCTGGCGCGTGAGCTGAACGTGGTGCTGCCGGTCAGCTACTTCGAGAAGGCCGGGCAGGCGCACTACAACTCGCTGGTGTGCATCGACGCGGGCGGCGAACTGCTCGGCAACTACCGCAAGACCCACATCCCCGACGGCCCCGGCTACGAGGAAAAGTATTACTTCAACCCCGGAGACACCGGCTTCAAGGTCTGGGACACCCGGTTTGGCCGCGTGGGTGTGGGCATCTGCTGGGACCAGTGGTACCCAGAAACCGCCCGCGTGATGATGCTTCAGGGCGCCGATTTCCTGCTCTACCCCACCGCCATCGGCAGTGAGCCCGCCGAGGTGGAAACGCCCAACAACCATCAGATGTGGCAGCGGGCAATGGTCGGGCACGCGGTGAGCAACTCCAGCTACGTGGGGTCGAGCAACCGCATCGGCAAGGAAATCGTGGGCGGGCTGGAGCAGACCTACTACGGGCACTCCTTTATCAGCGACTACACCGGCGAACTCGTGGCCGAACTCGGCGACAGTGAAGAAGGCCCGCTGCTGCACGAGCTGAACCTGAAAGAAGCGCGCAAGTTCCGCGCCGGGATGGGCTTTTTCCGCGACCGCCGCCCCGAGCTGTACGGGCCGCTGCTGACCACCGACGGGGTGACGCGCCGGGGCTAAGGCGCGGAGACTGATGCGGCGTATGCGCTGCCACAGCGTGTTGCCGCGCAGCCCGCTATAAGCAGGGCCAGCCCATGACCGACCCCGACTCCACCTCGCCTGCCCCTGACCCGCAGCAGCCTGCCGACCCGCAGCCCACCGACCCGGGCCGCCGCGAAGTGTTGCGGCAGGGCGCCCTGCTCACCGCCACCGCCCTGGGCCTCGGCGGGGGGCTGACGCTGCTCACCCGCCGCCCCGCGCCTGCCGAGCCAGCCCCGGACCCTCAGACGGCGGCGGGGCGCGTCATCCGTCCGACTGGGCCTTACGACACCCAGGAGGCCATGACGGGTTACCGCGACATGACCACCTACAACAACTTCTACGAACTCGGGCTCGGCAAGGATGACCCCGCCCGCCACGCCGGGGCGCTGCCGACGCGGCCCTGGACGGTGGTGGTGGACGGCGAGGTGAAAAAGCCCGTCACGCTCGACATAGACACCCTTCAGAGCTGGTTTCCCTTAGAGGACCGCATTTACCGGATGCGCTGCGTGGAGGGCTGGAGCATGGTGATGCCGTGGTTCGGCTTTCCGCTCGCCGCGCTGCTGCGCCGCCTGGAACCGACCGGCGCGGCCCGGTACGTGCAGTTCACCGCCATCAACGCCCCCGACAAGCTGCCGGGGCAACGGCCCTGGGTGCTGGAATGGCCGTACACCGAGGGCCTGCGGCTCGACGAGGCGCTGCACCCGCTCACGCTGCTCGCCGTGGGGCTGGAAGGCCGGTCGCTCCCGGCGCAAAACGGCGCTCCGCTGCGGCTGGTCGTCCCCTGGAAGTACGGCTTCAAGGGCATCAAGGCCATCGTCCGGATGACGCTCACGCGCACGCAGCCGCAGACGACCTGGGCGCTGGCCGCTCCCGACGAATACGGCTTTTACGCCAACGTCAACCCCGCCGTGCCTCACCCACGCTGGTCGCAGGCCACCGAGCAGCGCATCGGGGAGAGCGGGCGGCGGCCCACATTGCCCTTCAACGGCTACGGCGAACAGGTGGCGGGACTCTACAGCGGGCTTGACCTGCGGCGGAACTTCTAAATGGCGCGCCGCCCGCCCCCCTATGCGTGGCTCGGTCCAGGCGTCGTGCTGGGCGGGCTACTCCCCACCGTTTTCCTGCTGTGGGACGCGCTGAGCGGCGGCCTGGGCGCCAATCCGGTCAAGCAGGCGACCCACCAGACCGGGCAACTCGCGCTGATTGTGCTCACCCTCTCGCTCGCCTGTACCCCGGCGCGGGTGTGGCTGGGCTGGACGTGGGCGGCGCGCATTCGCAAGGCGTTGGGGCTGCTCGCGGCGTTTTATGCGGTGCTGCACTTCGGGATTTACCTGCGCGGCCAGGACTTCAGCCTGGGCCGCATCTGGGAGGACGTAACCGAGCGGCCCTTCATCACCTCGGGTTTCGCGGCGCTGCTGCTCCTGCTGCCGCTGGTCCTCACGAGTGGCAAAGGCAGCGTGCGGCGACTGGGCTTTGCGCGCTGGACGCTGCTACACCGCCTGGTGTACCTCGCCGCCGCGCTGGGCGCGCTGCATTACTGGTGGGGCGTGAAAAAGGACCACAGCGGGCCGCTGCTCGCCGTGCTGGTCCTCGCGGCGCTGGGGCTGGCAAGGCTCAAGACCCCGGCGCGGCTGAACAGACCGGCGCGGCAGTGATGCTAGCGCTCCCCTCCTTTCCTCACCCGGCGCTCTGCCATCCTGCGCCATGACTGCTTCTTCCGGTTCTTCTGCGCCTTCTTCCGGGCCGCTGCTCGCCGCCGTGCAGGGGCTGTGGTCCGGCGCCGCGCTGGCCGACCCCCACCCCATCTACGAGCAGATTCGCGGCTTTGCCAATGCCGACGGGCTGGTTCGGCTTCCCGAGTGGAACACCGCTTTTGCCGTGGGGCACGCGGCGACGAGCGCGGTGCTGCGCTCTCCGGCGGCCCGCTCGGGGGAATGGGACCACGGCCCGAGCGACGGCGGAAAATTGCTGCAACACATGATGCTGTTTCGCAACGGCATTCCCCACGCCCGGCTGCGGGGGCTGGTGCAAAAGGCGTTCACGCCGCGCGTGGTGGAGGAACAGCGCGACCTGGTGCGCTCGCTGCTGGACGAACTGTTGAGCGATATGGCGCGCGCCGGGGGGCCGGTGGACCTGGTGGCGGGGCTGTCGGGGCCGCTACCGGGCCGGGTAATCATGCGGATGCTGGGGCTGCGCGGCGCCGACGAGGAGCGCTTTCTGGGCTGGTCGGCAAGCGTGGCCGAACTGCTCGGCGGGGCCGACCGCTCGCCCGCGCTGCTGGCCCGCATCGAGGCCGACGCCCGCGAAATGCGTGGCTACTTCCGCGACCTGGCCGACGAACTGCGCGTGTCGCCCCAGCCGGGCCTGCTCTCGGCACTGGCGGCGGTGGAAGACGGGGGCGAGCGTCTCAGCGGCGACGAACTGCTCTCCAACGCGGTGCTCTTGCTCGCGGCGGGGCACGAGACGACCTCCAACCTCATTCCGGGCGGCGTGCTGGCGCTCTCGCAGCAGCCGGGCGCCTGGGCCGCGCTGCTGAACCACCCCCGGCACCCCGGCGTGGCCGACGAACTGCTGCGGCACGTCTCCCCGGTGCAGCTCGACGGGCGAATGCTGACCGAGGCGCAGACCGTGGGCGAGACACCGCTGCCGGCAGGCACGCCCGTGCAACTGCTGCTGGCGGCGGCCAACCGCGACCCGCAGGTGTTTCCCGACCCGGAGCGGCTCGACTGGGACCGCCCAAACGCCTCCCGTCACCTCGCCTTCGCCGCCGGGCCGCACTACTGCCTGGGCGCGAGCCTCGCCCGGCTGGAAATCGCCGAGACGTTCGCTGCGCTCGCCGAGCGTTTCCCCGACCTGCGCGTGAGCGCCGCACCCCATTACAAGGCCAATTTCGTTCTGCGCGGGCCGCAGGAGCTGTGGGTGACGCTGGGCTGAGACGAAGTTCTGAGGAGGCCAGAGCAAAGAGGAAAAGGACTCTAGAGCAGTGGACGGGAAGATGTTGAGTGTCGTTGACCCTCTACCCTCGTGGGAGAGGGCCTGCCGAAGGCAGGGGTGAGGGGGCGAACAGACCAAATCTGACGAAACCTCATTCCGTCAACTGCTCTAGCAAGACCTCCCGACGGTGTTCCAACATCAAAGCCCCCCGTCCGGCGCCCTCTCACCCTCGCCCGGTACACTTTCAGCATGACCCGCACCCTCTCCCCCTCCGCCGAGGATTACCTCAAGCACCTGTACGGGCTGGGGCAGTCGGGTAAGGTGAGCACCCAGGCGCTCGCCGCCGCGCTCGGGGTGGCGCCCGCCAGCGTGACCGGAATGCTGCGCAAGCTGACCGAGCAGGGGCTGGTGTCGCACGCGCCGTACCAGGGCGCCCGGCTGACTGCCGAGGGCGAACGGGTGGCCCTCGAGGTGCTGCGGCACCACCGTCTGCTCGAACTGTTTCTCCACCGGGCTCTGGGCGTGCCGCTCGACGAGGTGCACGACGAGGCCGAGGCGCTCGAGCACGCGCTGTCCGAGCGGCTCGAAGCCCGCATCGCCGCGTGGCTCGGCGACCCCACCCATGACCCGCACGGCGACCCGATTCCGACGCTGGAGGGCGAGCTCCCGGCCCGCGCCGAGCGGCGGCTCTCGCAACTCGCCCCCGGCGACCACGCCGTGATTGCCCGCGTGCCCGACGGCGACGCCGAGCAACTTCGTACCCTCGTCGGCGCGCGCCTGACCCCCGGCGCCCGCCTCCAGATTCGCAGCGTGGACAGCGCCCTGGGCACCCTGACGGTGCAGGTCGGCCCGTCCGGTAAAGGCGGGCAGGCGCTCACGCTGGCGCTGGGGGTGGCCGCGCAGGTGCAGGTGCTGGCGGGCGAGCTGGACGCGGCGGGGACGGTGTAGAGCATTTGACAGAAAAAGACACCCTCACCCCTCGCTATGCGAGGCCCTCTCCCATCAAGGTAGAGGGTCAAACAGCGCAAGGCACTTCTTTTGTGAAATGCTCTCAGGCTCCCGCCACACCACTCAGCCAGAAAAAGCCTTCAGTTACAGCACCAGCGAGCGCGCCTCTCCGCCGATGGTGTTCCAGAGGGTAAATGCCGCCCGCGCGCCGGGCTTGACCCAGCCCTCGTCGTCCCAGCCAGCGGCGAGCGCGGGGCCACGGGTGTAGGCCCACAGCACGTCGTCAGGGGTCAGGGCCTCGGCGGGGGCGAGGGGCAGGCCGTCGTCGCCCAGGCGGGAGACGGCGGCGGCGAAGTTGCCCTGCACGCTCGGCGGCGCCACCGGCGCGTCGCTGCCGAAGGCGAGGATGGCCCCGGCGTCTTTCAGCGAGCGGAAGGCGTAACTCGTCTGCTCGCGCTGGGGCAGCAGCTCCCGAATCATGGCGGCGTCGGCGGGCAAGTGCACGGGCTGCACGCTGGCGGTCAGGCCCCGGAAACGCGGCAGGTCCTCGGGGCGCAGGTGCTGGGCGTGCTCGACCCGCAGCCGGATGCCGCGCGCCTCGGCCTCGGGACGCAACTGCTCGTAGACGTCGAGCACCTCGGTGTTCGCCCGGTCCCCGATGGCGTGCGTGACCGGCGTCAGGCCCAGGCGCAGCGCCTCGCGGCCCCGTTCCAGGATGAGGTCGGGCGAGTCGAGGGCGATGCCGGTGCCCGAGCCGTCGGCAAAACCCGGCGCGTGGAGCCAGGCGGTGCGGCTGCCAAGCGCACCGTCGGCAAAGAATTTGACCCCGCCCCATTGAAAGAGTCCACCGGGAACGCGGCTCAGGCCCAGCGAGCGGGCCGCGCTGAGGCGTTCGTGCGGCAAGCAGGCCCAGACCCGCAGCGGCAACTCGCCCCGCGCCGCCAGGGTTTGCAGGGCGAGCGGCGCGGCGGCGTCCTCGAAGGCCATGGTATGGGTGCTGACATACCCCCGCGCGGCGAGGTCCTGCGCCCCGGCGCGGGCGTGCGCCAGCCACTCGCTTTCGCTGGGGGCCGGCACCCGCTCCGACACCAGCGCCTGCGCGTTTTCCTGCAAGCAGCCGAGCGGGTGAACGATGTGGCCGCCTTCCGGGTCAGGCGTCTGGTCGTGAATCCCGGCGGCGGCCAGCGCGCGGCTGTTGACCCAGATCATGTGGTGGTCGCGCGAGTGCAGCAGCACCGGGTGGTCGGGGCTCACGGCGTCGAGGTCGGCGGCGGTGGGGTAGCCGCTCAGGCCCAGCTCGGACAGCAGAAAGCCGCCGCCCACAATCCACTCGCCTGCCGGGGTCTGCGCTGCCCGTTCGCGTAGCCGGGCGCGCACCTCGTCCACGCTGCGGACGCCCTGCACATCGAGCTGCGAGAGCGACGCCCCATACATCACGAGGTGGGTGTGCGCGTCGCACAGGCCGGGCGTGAGGTGCAGGTCGCGGTGGTCGAGCACCTCGGCGCGCGGCGCGAGGGCCGACAGCTCTTCGCGTGTGCCCACCGCCAGCACCCGCCCGCCGCCCGCCAGCACCGCCTCCGCCTGGGGCCGCGCCGGGTCGAGGGTGGTGACTTGGGCCAGGATGAGGGTGAGCATGAAGACAGGGTAGAGGGTTGAGGGGAGGGGGTGAAGAGGACGTGCAAAAAGCGCCCCTTCACCCCCTCCCCTTTTGGTCCCGTTCTGCCCTGTCAGCGGCTCAGGTCGTAGCCCGTCACCGGGTGGCCCGGACGCGGATTGCCGGCACCGAGGGGCTGGGCGCGGTCATACAGGTTCCAGCCCTGGGCCACGGTCATGGCGGGCAGCGCCTCTTCCCCGGCGCTCGGCAGCCCCCCCGGCACTTTGAGCGCCGGAATCTCGCCGCCGCGCGGGCTGAACATCAGCCACTGGCGGTTGCGGGCAAACGTCTCGCCGGGGTCGAAGGTGCCGTTGTTGTTGGCGTCGTCGAAGGCGATGACCTGATACAGCCCCAGCACGTCGGGAATGCCCGGCAGGTTCACCCCGAAGGCCGCGCCCGGGTGCAGGGGCGTCTGAGCGAGATTGGCCGTGTTGGTCACGATATTGGGCACGCCCGCGCCCACCAGAGCGAGGCGCAGCCGGGCGCCCGCGTCCCACTTCCCACCGAGGGTGCCGCTGAGGTCGTAGTCGCCCGGCGCGCCGACCGGCTGCTGGCCGCAGGCAGAGAGCGCGAGGAGAGAAAGCAGCGAGGCGGCGCGCTTCATCATTTGTTCTTCGTGAGAATGCGGACGCTGAGCAGCTTGTCGGGCACCGCGCCGGCAATCGGAGTTTCCTGACCGCCGCTGGTTTCGGCGGTGCGGGTCAGCTTGGCGAGCACGTCGTCGCCCGTCACGACCTTGCCGAAGAGGCTGTAGTGGCCGTCGAGAAAGGCCGCCGGGCCGAAGGTGACGAAAAACTGCGAGCCGTTGGTGTTGGGGCCGCTGTTCGCCATCGCCAGTTGGCCGCCGGTGTCGAACGTCAGCTTGGAGCGGACCTCGTCGGGAAACTGGTAGCCGGGGCCGCCCGAACCCCAGGCGTCCTTCTGGGCGTCGTCGGCGCTCTTGGGGTCGCCGGTCTGGGCCATGAAGCCGTCGATCACGCGGTGAAAGCGCAGCCCGTCGTAAAAGTGGTTGCGGGCCAGCGTCACGAAGTTGTTGACGGTGACGGGCGTTTCCTGCTCGTAGAGGTCGATGAGGACCTGGCCCCGGTTGGTGTCGAGCAGCGCGTAGTAGTCCTGGCCGTCTTGCAGGCTCATGGCGGGCTCGGACTTGAACTCGCGCACCGGCTTGTCGGACAGGGCCTTCACTTCGGTGTACCCCGCCGGCACCGCGCCGGGGGCCGTGACCTCGGTGGTCGTGGTCTCGGTTTTCGTGGTCGTGTCGGTCTTGGGGTCCGCCGCTTCGGTTTTCGTCTCGGTGGTCGTGGTTTCGGTCTTGGACTGGCAGGCGCTCAGGGTCAGCAGACCGAGCAGCAGGGCCGCAGGGAGGGTGAGCTTCTTCACGGGTTCCAGTGTACGGGCTGCCCGTGAGGAGAACGGAAACGGCAGCGAGCGCCGGCCCAAAGCTGCTACCTTTTCCCCCGTGATCGTGACCATCGACGGCGTGGCGGCCAGCGGCAAATCGAGCGTGTCGAGCGGCGTGGCTCGGGCACTGGGGATTCCTTATGTCAGCAGCGGCCTGCTCTACCGCGCGGCCACCCTGCTGGGGCTGGAAGCGGCCCTCGACCTCAGCGACGCGCCCCGGCTGCTCGCGCACCTGCGCGCGCTTCCGCTGCGGCTCGAACCGCTGGCAGAAGGCAACCGGGTGTGGTCGGGCGAGCGTGACCTGACGCCGGGGCTGCACCAGAGCGCCGTGGACGCGGGCGTGAGCACCGTCGCCGCGCACCCCGAGCTGCGCGCCTGGGTGGACGAGCAGCTCCGGCAGTTGCCCCCGCCCTTCGTCGCCGAGGGCCGCGACATGGGCACCAACGTGTTTCCGGACGCGCCGGCCAAGTTCTACCTGACCGCCAGCCCGCGCATCCGCGCCGAGCGCCGCAGTGCCGAGCGGCCCGAGGACGTGGACGCGATCGAAGCCGCCCTCATCGCCAGGGACAGGAAGGACGCCGCCCAGAGTGCCCCCGCGCCCGACGCCCGCGTGATCGACACCGGACCGCTGGGATTGGAAGAGGTGATTGGGGAGATTTTGGGGGAGATCGGACAATAGGAAAAAGGGGCCAACGCCGCAGCCCTGGCCCCCAACTTGCCCAATTTTTACTTCGGGTGAAGCTCTACCCCCGTCGCTTCATTGCTATCCACACACTGAAAAATAAACACCTTGACGCCCGTCGCCGAATACTCGCTCAGTTCGCCGCGAATCTGCCAGGTTTCGGCGGTCAGTTGTTTAGCTTCCGTAAAACGCCAGTGGTTGGCAAAGGCGTTGTAGGACTTGGGCAGCGTGATTTTGGCGGTGGCAAGGCAACGTCCGGCATTTTCCTTGGGCTCAATCAAGGGACCGCTTGGCGGAACGTACACGGCAGGGGGTAGGCGGACGGCGCTTCGGTCATCCTTCACCACCTTGAGCGTTGCTCCCACTACGGCAGCGGCGAGCAGCAGGAAGGAGACCAGCCTGCTTCGCCGCACCTCAGCCGCGCAAAAACTCGATAGCGTCCGCCGCCGTATACCCCGGCTTCCAGCTGCCGAGTTCGGTCAGGCCGTCGCCGCTGGTGAGCAGGGACTTTTCCACGTCGCCGTTTTTCTGAATCTGTGGCAGCCCCGCGTCGGACATCAGGGCGTTGCACAGGCACTTGCGGCCCACGGTGTCCTCGACCTTGCCGCCCTTGGCGACGTACTGGTCCACCGGCTCGGCGGCGCAGCGCCAGCCCACTTTGCCTTCCTTGCCGGGGGCCATGTCCCAGTAGGCTTCGCGCAGGTAGCCGATGTCGCAAATCCGCATCCGGCGGGCGTAGACCTCAGGGTTGGAAAGTGTTTCGGGGAGCTGCACCACCTTGAAGGGAAAGCCGGTGGGCGAAGCGAGCGGGTCGGTGTAGACCTTGAGGTCGCCCTGCTGCACCTCGCCGAGCACCCGCCGCTGCAACTCGTCGCGGATGCCCGCTTCCTGGGCGTAGGCGAACAGCGTGCCGACCTGAATGCCGGCAGCGCCCTCCGCGAGCGCGTCTTGCAGGCCGCCGCGCTTGCCGTAGCCGCCCGCCAGCCAGAAGGGGACGCCGAATTTGCGCATTTCGCCGAGGTCGCACACGTCACGCTCGCCGTAGACCGGCTGGCCGAGGTCGTCGAGCGCGTAGTTGCCGCGCGGGGGCGCGTTGTGGCCGCCCGCCGTGGGGCCTTCGACGATAAAGCCTTCGATGCCGCCGGTCTTTTTGCGCAGCATCGCCCCGGCGAGCACGTGCGAGGTCACGATGGGGTAGAACTTCGGGCGCCCAGTGGTCACTCCGTCAAAGCCGTAAGCGGCGGGGTCGAGGGTCACGCCCGGCGTGTCGCCCTGTGGGTCGCCCTTCACGCTGAGTTTGAAGGTGCCGGGCCGCCCCGCCGCGAAGTTGTCGAGCGCGGCGGGCACTTCACGCGGAATGCCCGCGCCCATGATGACCGTGTCCACCCCGGCGAGCATGGCGCCGTAGAGCGAGGGCAGGGTCATCAGTTCGAGCTTGGTGAGCAGGTTGAGCCCCACCGGATTGCTGTGCCCCTCGCGGGCGAGCCAGACCTCGACAAAGGCCCCGGCGATAGACAGTTCCCAGGCGAGCTGGTGGTTGCGGTGGCTGGGCAGCGGCACGCGGGCGTAGGGTTGCCCCTCGGCACGCCCTCCCTCGAGGAAATACTTGGCGATGAATTCCTGCGCTTTGGCCGGGTTGGGGTACTCGGCGAGCGCCCGGCGGACGTGGCCCTGCGGGTCGCCGTCTTGAAGGCGCCGCACCAGCACGTTGTCGATGCCGGTGCCCGACACCACGCCGAGTTCGCCGGTGCGCGACACCGCCTGCGCCAGCCGCCAGTCGGAAACGGCCACGCCCATGCCCCCCTGAATGATGCGGGGCAGGCGCGCCGGAGAAGTCTGTGCCTTGTCAGTCATGGTTCACCTTGTGCCCCGCGAGCCGGACCAATCAGGCGCGACACGGGGTCAAGAGAGTATTTCGCGCCCTTGTGCTCGCCCCCGCGATGTTGAGACGGGGTGCAAAGAAGGCGAAAAAGTGCCAAACAGCACAGGCTCAGACCTTGATGGCCCGCAGTTCGCTCAGCGCCTTTTTGTACTGCTCGATTTCGCGCTCGACGACGCCAAGTTGCCGGGAAATTTCGGCCTCGTGGCGGTCCCAGCGAGCATTGGTGTAGGCATGAACGGCCCGCTCGAAGGTCTCGATTTCGTCGCCGAGGTGCTGCTGCCCGCGCTGCTGTACGGCGTTGAGCTCGGCGCGGGGCACTGCGCCGGGGTCGAACTGAAAAAAGTCTTCCAGGCCGCGCCGCCACGCCAGCAACTCGCGGCCCAGCGGGGCAGGCAGAGCGCGGACCCGCTCGGCGGTCACGTCCAACGCGGTGCGAATGCCCTGCGCCACCGCCAGCCCGAGTTCGCGGGGGCCGACGCCCGGCACGCCGCTGCTGCTGAGCTGCTGCTGGCGCAAATAGTCTTGCCGGGAGCGTTCGCGCCAGCGGCCCAGTAGCGCCTCCAGGCTCCCGCCCGCGCTGAGGCTCAGCAGGTGCGCCCGGCGCTGCTCCAACGCCTGCTGCTCGCGCAGGTGCAGGGCGGCGGCGTTCTCGACGTGGTAGCGCTCACGCAGTTCCTCGCGCTGGGCGACGCGGGCGGCGAGCTCGGTCTTCACCTCGGCCCGGCGCCGCCGCACCGCCCGGCGGTAGCGCTGCTGCGGCCCCCGGCGCGGCAACAGCCCCCGCACGAGGTCGTGTTCCCAGCGCTCGTAACGGTCGATCAGGCCGTCCCAGTCCACCGCAAAGCGCCGCCCCAGCGTGAGGGCAAAGACGATCAGTGCGGGCACCACCAGCCCCGCCAGCACCGAGCGCTGCACCAGCCCGACCCCCAGCATCAGCGCGGCGAGGACGGCGACCCGCAGCGTCCAGGTCAGGAGTTGCAACTGCTGGCGGTGGTTTAAACCCCGTGGTTTGTCGGGCAGCGCCAGCGGCAGCGGGGGCAGCGGCGGCGCCTCGATGACCGGGGCCACCGGGGGCGACGGCGGCGGCGCGACCACTCGCTGCACGTCGTTCCACAGCCGCTGCACCCGCGCCGTTACGTCTTCCCCGCTGCTGGGCGCCGGCCCCTCGCGCTCGGCGGCGCAACTCGGGCAAGGGAGCCCCGGCACCTGCCAGTGACCGGCGCGGCGGGCACAGGGCACCAGTTCGGCGGCCAGAGCGCCGAGCGCCGCTGCCCAGGTTTCGGGAGATGGGCGGGGGACCACCGGCACCGCGAACGCCTGCACGAACAGCGCCTGCACCGCCGGGGGCAACGCCGCGAAGGGCCACTCGCCCGGCGCGGTCCGCCGCCCTGGCCCGGCCTGCGGCGCGTCCACAAAGAGCCCGGCGGCAATCGCCCCGCCCGGCCCCGGCGCCGCCCCGCGTGCCTGAATCCCGGCGTAGGGGTGGCGGCCCAGCAGCAGCTCGAACAGCAGGACGGCCAGCCCGAAGGCGTCGCTCTCGGCGTCGGCCCCAGCGCCAGTGGCGCTCCCAACGCGCTGACGCTCGGGGGGCAGATATTCCGCGCTCGCCACCGGCCCGGCAAAGTCGCGCCCAGCGAGGTGCAGCGCGTAGTCGTCGGCCCCAACCAGCCGCACCTCGCCCGCGTCGGACACCAGCGCGTGCTCGGGCCGCACGTCGCCCATGTGGTGCCCGGCGGCGTGCAGTTCGGCAAAGGCGAGCGCCAGTTCGCGCCCGACCCGCACGGCGAAGGGCCAGTCGGCCTCCGGAAAACTGCGGCGGCGCGTGTCGGCCCGCAGCAGCGCCCGCACCCCCTGAAACTGCTGGGGCGGCAGCAGGGGCAAGAGCAGCCCCGCGAGTTGCCGGTTGGGGCCGTAGAGCGCGGCCAGCGGCCACACCAGGCGCCGGGCCACGTCCGGGTGGGGCGGCACCTTGACCAGTTCCTCGACCTTCTGGGCCTGGGCGGGCGGCGGCGGCGCCAGGTAGACCTTCGCTACCTGCCCGCGCACCTCGCCGAGGGTCAGCAGGTCGGCGTGCCGGCCCTGGGCCAGCGGCCTGCCGGGTGGAATGGGCACGCCATACACGTCTTGCAAGGCGGGAGGAGCAGTCATAGGTCGGTTGCAGGGTAGCGTCAGAAGGACGTGTCGTCATGTCAGGGGCCCGCATCCCAGGAATCCCGGAAACGAAAAAAGGCGACCCAGACAGCTTTCTTACCGTTCGGTACGGGACGCGCGCCCCGCGCCGGAAGACTATGCTGCCCAACATGCTCCTGTTCTCTGCTTCCCTCACGCCGCGCGGTCTGCGGACGGCCCGGCCAGAGGCGCAGGCATGACGCTCGCGTGTCCGACTGCCCAGCACCTGCTCGCCCGGCGTACGGTGCCGCAGCCCGCACCGCTCGATTTTGTGGTGGTCGGCCTCAATCACCAGACCGCGCCAGTCGAGGTCCGCGAGCGCGTCGCCGTGCGGCCCGAGGAAGAAGGCGCGCTGCTCGGCCACCTCGCGCGCCACGCCGACGAGGTGCTGCTGCTCGCCACCTGCAACCGCACCGAGGTCTATCTCGCCGGGGTGCACGGCGACCCGCTCGCCGCCTTCGAGGGCGCCTGGGGCCACGCGCTGCTCGATCACCTCTACGTGTACCGGGGCGAGGCCGCCGTGCGGCACCTCTACCGCGTGACGGCGGGGCTCGACAGCCTCGTCATCGGCGAAACCCAGATTCAGGGACAGGTCAAACGTGCCTGGCAAAGTGCCCGCGAGCGCGGTCTGAGCGGCACCCTGATGAACAAAGTGGTGCAGGGCGCACTGGCGGCGGGCAAGCGGGTGCGCTCGCACACCGGCCTGAGCGACAAGGTGGTCAGCGTGTCGAGCGCCGCCGTGGAACTCGCGCAGGCCGCGCTCGGTGAGCTCTCGCAGCGCCGCGCCCTGATTCTGGGGGCGGGCGAAACCGCCGAGCTGACTCTGACCCACCTGCGGGCGGCAGGCGTGCAGGACGTGCTGGTGGTCAACCGCACCGCCGAGCGGGCCCGCGCCCTCGCCGAAAAACTGGGGGGCCGCGCCTGCCCCGCCGAGGAACTGTCCGCCGCGCTCCCCGAAGTCGACGTGGTCATCGCATCGAGCGCCGCGCCGCACTACGTGGTCACCGCCCAGAACGTGCGCGAGGCGCTCGCCGGGCGTCCGGGCCGCGCCATGTTCCTGATTGACATCAGCGTGCCGCGCATCCTTGACCCCGAGATTGCCAGCGTGCCCGGCGCGCACCTCTACAACCTCGACGACCTGACCGCCGTCGTGCAGCGCAATATGCAGAGCCGCCGCGCCGCGCTCCCGCAGGCCGAAGCGATCATCCGCGAACTCGGCTCGGACCTCAGCCGCTGGTATCTGACCCGTGAGACGCAGCTCGCCCGGCAAGCGGAGCTGGCCTTGGCGTGTGATTGAAGCGACGGCTCAGGAAAACGCATCCCCACCCAAAGCAAAAAGCGGAAGCCTACGCCTCCGCTTTTTTGTTCTTTCTCGTTTCGGTCAGTCCTCTTCGTCCTCGGGCAGATCGGCGTTGGTGTACACGTTCTGCACGTCGTCGAGTTCTTCGAGGTATTCCACCAGCGTCAGCAGTTTGCGGGCGTCGTCGCCAGCCACCGCCACCGTGTTGGTCGGCAGCATGGTGATCTGGCCGCTTTCCACGGCGTAGCCGGCGGCGCTCAGGGCGTCCTGCACGGCGTAGAGGTCGTTCGGCGCGGTGCTGATTTCCAGGCCCTCGTCGGATTCCTGAATGTCCTCGGCGCCGTTTTCGATGGCGACTTCCTGCGCGGCCTCGGAGGCATCGCGAAGCAGGATGATGCCCTTTTTCTCGAACTGCCACGCCACCGAGCCAGAGTTGCCCATGCTGCCGCCGCGCTTGTTGAACACGGCGCGGATGTCGGCCACGGTGCGGTTGACGTTGTCGGTCAGCGTCTCGATGAAAATGGCGGTGCCGCCGGGGCCGTAGCCCTCGTAGGTCTGCTCCTTGTACTCGGCGGCGCCTTCGCCCGCGCCCACCGCACGCTTGATGGCGTTTTCGATGTTGTCGGCGGGCACCGTGTCGGTCTTGGCCGCCGCAATCGCGTTTTTCAGGCTGAGGTTGCCCGCCGGGTCACCGCTGCCGCCCGAGCGGACGGCGGCCTGAATGGCGCGGATGTGCTTGGAATACATCGCGCTGCGTTTCTTGTCGTTGGCACCCTTCTTGCGCTTGATCTGCGCCCACTTGCTATGACCGGCCATGTTTCAGAAGTCTCCTGTGCTGTGCGAACCTGCGCGAAAAAAAGGTAGAGCGTGCGTCCGGCGCGCCGGGCCGTCAGGGTCCGGGGGAACGCGAAATGCGCCGGACATTCTAGAGCATTTGACAGAAAAAGACCCCTTGGTGCAGCTCTTCGAGTCCTACCAGGGTAGAGGGTCAAAAATGCGAAACATTCTTATGTCAAATGCTCTAGCGCGGCCGAACTAAAGACAATGGCACCGGCAGCGGTCACGGCGCCGCGCACGCCGGGGAGGATACTGGGACCATGTCAAGCGAACTTCGGCACACCGAACGCCTCGTGAACGGGGTGCGGCTGCACTGCGTGGAGGCCGGCCCCGAACAGGGCCCCCCGGTCATCTTGCTGCACGGCTTTCCCGAGTTCTGGCGCGGCTGGGACCGCCAGATCGGGCCGCTCGCCCGCGCGGGGTTCCGGGTGGTGGTGCCCGACCAACGCGGCTACAACATCAGCGAAAAGCCGCAGGGCGTGGAGTCGTACCACATCGATACGCTGGTGGCCGACGTGGCGGCGCTCATCCACGACCTCGGGCACGAGCGCGCCCATATCGTCGGGCACGACTGGGGCGGCGTGATTGCCTGGGCGGTCGCCATCTCGCGGCCCGCCGTGGTGGACAAACTGGTGATTCTCAACGCCCCGCACCCCGGCGCCTTCGGACGGGAAATGCGCCGTCCCGAGCAGAGAAAGCGCTCGTGGTACGTGGGCTTTTTCCAGCTCCCCTGGCTGCCCGAGCGCCTGCTGGTGCCCTTTGGACGCAAGGGCCTGGGCGGAGCGCGGCCCGGCAGCTACAGCGCCGAGGACATGCACCACTACGAAACCGCCTGGACACAGCCCGGCGCGGCCACCGCCATGATCAACTATTACCGCGCCCTGATCCGCTTCGGGAACGTCAAGGGCCGGCAGGTTCACGCCCCCACCCTGCTGCTGTGGGGCGAAAAGGATTCGGCTCTGGTGCCCGAGCTCGCCGACAACCTCGGCAAGTGGGTGCCCAACCTGAAAACCGTCAAGTTTCCCCACGCCACCCACTGGGTCATGCGTGACGAAACGCTGCGGGTGAATCAAGAGCTACTGGCATTTCTGGAATAGCCGCAGCGCATTTTGTTTGCTTCCACGCGGCTCGTGCCTCTCTAACGGCTCGCCGCCCCCCTGGCCGAGGCCACCAGCCGCAGATGCAACGAGTAGCTTTGTGGCCCCGACCGGTGCTCGTAGCGGGCAAACAGCTCGTCGAGTTCGTGTTGAAAGGCGAGGGCGTCGGCGTGGGTCAGGCGCAGGTTCGCCCAGCGGTCAATCAGCACCAGGTCGTCTTTGCCGCCCCAGGGCTGACCGGGCGAGTGAGCGAGAAACGCGCCGTAGGTCTCGCCGTGAATCACGATCTGGGTGCCGCCGATGTCGGGCAGGTCGGCAAAGGCCCGAGCGATGTCGGCGCGCAGTTGGCGTTCCATCGGCTCACCGATGCGCGCCAGCACCTCGTCAACGGGCAACACGGCGTGCGGAATGTAGAAGGAGGGGGAGGTCAGGCCATAGAGCCGCACGGGCCGCCCCGCCCTTTTTTTGGTGTCCTGCACGTCCAGCACGCCGAGCGCCTGCCAGCGGCGCACCCGGCGCAGCGTGCGGTAGAGCGGTTCCCCTCGCTGCGCGGCCCACTGCGCGGGACTCAGCGGCCCCTGGCGAAAAGGCCCCAGTTCGCCGCTCACGATGCCGCCCAGCAGCGCCAGCGCCGCGCCCTCGGACTGGACGAGTACGCTACTTGCATTTTGCTCTGGCATGGCAAGTAGCCTAGCCCGACACTCTGGGCATGACCACCCCACCTCCGGCCCCACCCGCGCAGATCGTTCTGCAAAACACTCGCCCGCTGACCTTCAAGCTCGCGGACGGCTATGCGCTGACCGGCGAACTCAGCCTCCCGCCGGGGGCCAAGCCGGGTCAGAAGTTCCGCACCGTAATTCTGCTGCACGGGAGCGGCCCCAACGACCTCAACGAAACGCTGCCCGAACAGGTGAGCGGCGTGCCCGGCGGCAGCAAGGTCTTTTTGCAACTCGCCCGGCAGCTCAACGAGGCGGGCTTCGCGGTGGTGCGCTACAACAAGCGCGGCGTGCTGGGCGCTGGCCCCCGCATCGACCCGGCGGCCCGCCCCGAACAGGCCACCGTCTCGCAGTTTTCCGCCGACGCGCTGGGCGTGCTCCAGACCGTGCGGACTTTGCCCGAGGTCAACCCCGGTGAGGTCTTTTTGCTCGGTCATTCGGAAGGCACCATGCTCGCCGCCCGCATCGCCCGCGAGCACCCGGAGCTGGTGCGCGGGCTGGTGCTCATCGGCACGGTGGGCTACACCTTCCGCGAAACGCTGCATTTCCAGCTCGTCGACCGGCCCCTCGCGCAGGTTCACGAGCTGATGGACGCCGACCACGACGGCTTCCTGACGATTGCCGAGCTGACCGCCGGCTTCGAGCGCTTCGGGCTCGACCTCGCCGATCAAGCGTCCGCCTTCGGCGTGGTGCAAAAGGACAAGACGTGGACCTTTCTTCCCGAGATGAAGGCCGACGCCGGGGGCCGCGTCCGGATTGACGGCCCCATCAAGGACCGGCTGGAGGCGGCGTTTGCCCCGTACCCCAACCTGCCGGATTTCGGCCCCGCTGCCGCCCGCTACTTCAAGGATGCCGATGCCTACGGCTCGGTCACGCAGAACCTGCCCGGCTACGGCGGCCCGGTGCTGATGCTGCACGGCGCCGCCGATCCGCAGACCATCCTCCCCGGCGCGAAATTGGCGCAGGCCGCCGCCGAAAAAGCGGGCAACAAGCGCGTGAAGCTCATCGTCTATCCGGGCCTGGGGCACTCGCTCTCGCCGCTCAAAGACGGCAGGCCGACTCTGGGCTGGATGGACGCCCAGCCGCTCAACGACCTGACGACGTGGCTCAAAGCGCAGAAGTAACGGGCTGAAAGAGAAGGGCAGCGAAGGGGTGGAGCGCGGCGGGAACGGTGTCCCGGGCACTCCACCCCCTCCCTTTTGTCGGCTCAGCGGTAGCGGTCGTTGTCGCGCAGGTGCTCCGCATACGTGTGGTTCACGTAGATTTTGCCGCCCGCGTGCAGGAAGTACAGGGCGTCGCGCCCATCCGCCATTTTGCGCTGCGGGTTGACGATGCTCAGGAGCGCGGCCTCGCCGGGGTTGTTGATGGGGCCAGCGGGCAACCCCTGGCGGGTGTAGGTGGAATAAGGCGTATCCACCTTGAAGTCCCCCGCCGAGCGGTCGAGTTCCGGCAGGTCCTTGCCCAGCCCATAGGCCACGGTGGGGTCGCTGCCGAGCGGAATGCCGTCGCGCAGGCGGTTGAGGAAGACCCCGGCAATGACCGGCATCTCTTCGTTGTTGGCGGCCTCGGCCTGCACCATGCTCGCCAGCGTCACCCAGTCGCGCACGTCGAGGCCGAGCGCCTTCGCCTTGGCGACGTTGCCCGGCGTGAACTCGGTTTCCATGCGCTCCACCATCTTCTTCACCACGTCAGTGGCGCTGTCCTTGGGGCGGAACTCGTAGGTGGCGGGAAACACGAAGCCTTCGAGGTTCTTCTGCTTGCCCCGGGCGTAGCGGCTGAGCGACGCGTCGTTGAGCGCCGCCGTGATGGCCGCCGCGTCGAAGCCCGCCTTCTGGAAAATCTCGGGCAGGTCCTTGATGCGCCGGCCCTCGGGCACGGTCACGTTGACCACCGGAACGCGGGCGGGGCCGTCCAGCGTCTTGACGACCTCATCCACCGTCATCTGACCGTTGAGGTCGTAGGCGCCTTCCTTGAGCCGCGCCGCCGCGCCGCTTTGCTGCATGGCGTAGCGCAGGATGCGGGCGTTTTTGACGATCTTCTTGTTTTCGAGTTCGCGGGCGATTTGCGGCACGGTCTCGCCGGGCGTGACTTCCAGCGTGTAGGGGGCGCCGCCCGCCGGGCCGAAGAGGCTGCGGAAATAGGCAAAGGCGCCGAGCACGGCCAGCAGGCCCAGCACGATCAAGCCGAGCAGCAGTTTGGCCCAGAGCGGCAGGCCACGGCGGGAATTCAGGGTCGTCATGCGTTTACCTCAGGAGAGTCTTGGGAAGGGTCAGGGGCAGCTGCGGGGTCAGGGGTCAACAGATCGGCGCCCACGCTCGCCAGCCGCCGGGTGAGGTCAGGGTCAGCGGGCGGGCGAGCCCCGAAGCGCGAGACCACCCAGCCGCCCACCTGCACGGCGACGCGGGCGGCGCGCTCGGCGTCGTGGTGCCGCAGCCACTGCGACAGGAAAGCGCCCCCGAAGGCGTCCCCGGCCCCGGTGGCGTCCACCAGCGGGTCGCGGGTGGCGGGCACCTGCACGCGGGCGGTCTGCGGGCCTTCGATCAGGGCACCGTCCTCGTCCATCTTCAGGGCAATCAGGGCGCGGGGGTAGCGGGCCCGCAGCCAGGTGAGCGCCGCTTCGTTGTCGCGCTCGCCGCTCATGGCGCGGGCCTCGTCGTCGTTGGGAAACATCACGTCGAAGGGCAGCGCGTCCACGATGTTCAGGAAGGCTTCGCGCCCAAGTTGCTGAATCATCTGAAAGCTGCCGGGGTCCAAGCTGAGGGTGGCGCCCCCCGCCTTGGCGATGCGGGCCGCTTCGAGCGCGGCGGCGCGGGGCGGGTCACGAAACAGGCTCCAGGCGGTCAGGTGCAGGTGTCCGGCACTGGAGAGCACGTCGCGTGGCAGCTCCTCCGGCAGCAGTTCCCAGTCGGCGCCCTGCCCGGTCAGCATGGCGCGCTGGCCCCGGCGGTCAATCAGGGCGAGGATGACGCCGGTGGGGTGCGCGGCGCTTGCCAGCACCTCGGCGCGCACCCCCTCGGCGCGCAGTTCGGCGGTCGCCAGTTCGCCGAAGCGGTCCTGGCCGATTTTGCCGACGAAGGTGGTCGGGGCGCCGAGCCGCGCGGCCCACACGGCCAGGTTGGCGGCGCTGCCCCCGCCGGAGAGTTCCAGGCGCCCGGTGGTGTCGCCGCCCGGCAGCAGCAGGGTGTCGGGTTTGGCCAGTACGTCCCAGGCGAGGTCACCCAGGGACACCAGCGGCGGCGGCAAGGCCGGAAAAGAGGCGTCTGTCATGCGTAAGGCTCAGGATAGCAAGGGGCCAGGAGAGTAAGGGGGCTGCCGCACTCGGCCCAGCTCAGGCCTCCCGCTCCCGCACCGGGGTCTGCATCTCGCGCAGTGCGAGCAGGCTCAGCCCCAGCGCGAGCAGGTCCAGCGCGGCGTGGACGCCATACATCACCACGTCCTGCGTCCGGAAGCCCTCGCTCACGCCGCCCAGCGGCACGGTGTTGATGACCCCGATGGCAAGGGCGAGCGGCGCGGCCACGTTGAGCCACTCGCCCAGGCGCCGGCGCCCCAGCGCGTTCGCCGGGTCGGTCGCGTAGCGGGCGAGCGTGCCGTACACCGCGTTCTTGGCGAAGATGTACCCGAACGACAGGGTTTGCAGCGCCGTCAGCGCCACCGGGTTGACCTCCGCCGTCACGTTGCCGCTCAGCGCCAGCAGCCCGATGAGCCACAAAGACAGCCGCAGCGCCGTGAGCCAGGGAAAGAAAATCCGCAGCGCCCTGAGCGTGCCGTCGGTGTCCGGCGTGCCCTGGCCGAGCAGATAACGCCCGAAAATGACCGCCCACCACGCCCCCACCAGCGCGGCGAGCAGCGAGCGCAGGCCGGTGACGACCGTGCCTTCATTCAGCCCCGGCAGCAGCGTATACGCGGTCAGCCCCAAGCTGGCGGCCACGTAGAGCCACTGCGCGGTGAGAGCCGGGAGGCGCCAGCGGTTGCCGGAAGCCCCTGCCGGCGCGGTCACAGGCCCAGCTTGGCGGTCAGGCGCTCGCGGACGACTTCGGGTTTGGCCTTGCCGCCCATCGCCTTCATGACTGGGCCGAACAGCGCGTTCATCGCCTTGGCGTTGCCACCGCGCACCTTCTCTACAGTCGCGGGGTCGGCCTCCATCGCGGCGTCAATGGCGGCGTCAATCGCCCCGGTGTCAGTCACCACGCTCAGCCCGCGCTCCTGCACCAGCTGCGCGGGGTCGTGGCCCGCCAGCACGTCGGGCAGCAGGTCTTTGGCAATCTTGCCACTGATGGTTCCGGCGTCAATCAGGCCGACCAGCGCAGCGAGGTGTGCGGGCTGGAGGTCGCTGTCCTCAACTCCCTTTTCCTGCGCGGCGAGTGCCCCGGCCACGTCGGTGAGCAGCCAGTTGGCGAGCTTCTGGGCATCCGGTTTCTGGGTGTCGGAGCCGCTTTTGAGAGCCTCGTCGTAGAACTTCGAAAGGCTGACGCTCAGGCTCAGGGTCTGCGCGTCGCTCTCGCGTACGCCCGCTGCCCGGTAACGCTCCAGCTTTTGCGCGGGCAGTTCGGGCATCCGGGCGCGCACCTCGGCAATCCACTCGGGGGTGATGTCGAGCGGCGGCAGGTCGGGCTCGGGGAAGTAGCGGTAGTCGGCCTCGCCTTCCTTGGTCCGCATCAGGAAGGTCTTCTGGCCGCCCTCGTCCCAGCCGAGCGTGTCCTGGGTGATGATGCCGCCCGCGTCCAGCACCTTCGCCTGCCGCGCGGCCTCGTACTCGATGGCGCGGGCCACCGAGCGAAAGGAGTTGAGGTTCTTGACTTCCACCTTGGTGCCCCAAGGCTCGCCGGGCTTGTGAATGGAAATATTCACGTCGCAGCGCATCTTGCCTTCCTCCGGGGTCGCGTCGGACACGCCGAGCGACTGCGCAATGGCCTGCACGCTTTCCAGAAAGGCGCGGGCCTGCTCGGGGCCGGTGATGTCGGCTTCCGTGACCATTTCAATCAGCGCCGAGCCCGCCCGGTTGAGGTCGAGCAGCGAGTAGGGCGCGTAGGTCGGGTGCACGAGCTTGCCCGCGTCGTCTTCAAGGTGCGCCCGCTTGATGCGGATGCGCTCGGGGCCGCCCTCTCCCGGCACGTCCAGATACCCGTCACGCGCAATCGGGCGATCGTACTGCGAGAGCTGAAAGTTCTTGGGGGCGTCGGGGTAAAAGTAGTTCTTGCGGTGAAACTGCGTAAAACCCGACACGTCGCAGCCCAGCCCCAGACCGAACATCATGGCGAGTTCCACCGCCCGGCGGTTGAGGGTGGGCAGCGTGCCCGGCAGGCCCAGGGTCAAGGGGTCGGTGAATTCGTTCGGCCCCGCGCCGTGGTAGTCGGCGGGGCAGGCGCTGAAGATTTTGGACCGGGTGTTCAGTTGCAGGTGCACTTCGAGCCCGATGACCGCCTGATACGTCATGGGAAAAAGGATAGCGCCCTGACCGCTGCGCATCTGGAGGGCGGGCAGACAGCGGCAGCGGGGCAAACAGGACAACAGGACACACGCCCGCACAAACCGACTTCAGGCCGCTTCTCACGAGATTGTAAGGGGGGCCCTTATTCGTCAGGGTGGGGGCGGCCGGCGGCGGAGACGAACTGTTAGACTTCTCATATGCCGCGCATTCTGGTCGTGGACGACGACGCCGCCATTGTCAAGCTCATCAGCGTCATTCTCAGCCGCGCCGGGCACGAGGTGCGGAGCTGTTCGCATCCGGTGGAAGCGCTGGACCTGCTCAAAGTGTTTACCCCTGACCTGATCATCAGCGACGTGGTGATGCCGTACATGACTGGCCTGGAATTTCTGGAACAGGTGCGCGACCACGAGAACCTTTCGGCGATGCCGTTCATCTTGCTCTCGAGCCACGCCGAGCGGACCGATGTGCGCCGGGGCATGAACCTCGGCGCCGACGACTACCTGCCCAAGCCCTTTACGCCGCAGGGCCTGACCACCGCTGTGGACGCCCGGTTGCGCCGGGTGGGCCTGACCGCGCAGGCCGAAAGCGGCACCCAGGCCAAGGGGCTCGGCACCGCGCAGGTGCTGTGGCAGGGGCAGCAGGTGTCGTGGGTGTCGCGCAAGGCGCTCGAACTGTTTTTCTACCTGCTCGAACACAAGGAAGTCACCAGCTGGGAAGCCGCCGAGGCGCTGTGGCCCGAAAAAGACGAGTCGCGGGCGAGCAGCCTCTTTCACACCACGCTGCACCGCCTGCGCAAGAGCCTGAACAACGAGGCCGTGACCAGCCAGAACCGCAAGTACGCGCTCGCCGCTGGCCTGAACCCCGAGTACGACGTGCAACGCTACGAACTGCTCGCCGGACAGGCCGAAGCGGGCAGTCTGGGCTACGAGGAGCTCAAGGAACTCGTCGGGCAGTACGGCACGTTCCTGCCCGGCGCCGACAGCCCCTGGGTGGACGACGTGCGCTCGCGGCTCGAACAGACCCAGATGAACCTGCTCGGCCTCGCCGCCCGCGCCGCGAGCCTGGCCGGCAAGCCCAAGGAGGCCGCGCAATACCACCAGCGCGCGCTCACGCTCGACCCCCTCAGCGAACAGGACTGGAAGGGCCTGCAAGCGTCGCTCGACACCCTCGGCGACCCCCGCGCCCGCATGGCCGAACAGCGCGAGGCGTGGTGGGCGATGGATTTCGACTGAGGGAAGAGAAAAAAGAAACGGCGCCAAGGTCAACTCACCTTGGCGCCTTTTTTCCTGCCTTAGAGCAGTTCTCCGAATGACGCGTGCGTCGGAACAGCACCGCCACCCGCTCCATTCTCTGCTTCGCAGCTTTGCAAGTCCGTTCTGCTCCGTGTTTTGCACTCGCTCCGCTCGCCAAAAAGCTGTGCCATCTTTTTGTCAAAGGCTCTACAGGAACGGATTGCTCCGCTTCTCCCGTCCAATCGTCGTGAAGCCGCCGTGGCCGGGGTAGACGTAGGTGTCGTCCGGCAGGCTCAGCAGTTCGCGCTCGATGCCCGCGATGAGCTGCGGGTGGTTGCCGCCCGGCAGGTCGGTGCGCCCGATGCCCCCGGCAAAGAGGGTGTCGCCCGCAATCACGAAGCCGTCGCCCACGAACACCACATGCCCCGGCGCGTGCCCCGGCAGCTCACGGGCGGTCAGGGTGAGGTCGCCTGCCGTGAAGGTCTGGTCCTGGGCAATCTGCTGGTCGGGGTCGGCGGGCTGCACGAAGGGCAGGTTCCAGCGCCCCGCCGACGCCGCGCCGAGGTGATAGGTGGCGAGGTCGTCCGCGTGGAGGTGAACCGGCACGCCGAGCGCCTCGCGCACCGGCTGCACCGCGCCGATGTGGTCGAAGTGCGCGTGGGTGAGCAAAATCGCCTGCACGTCCACCCCCGCCGCGCGCACGAGGTCCAGAATGCGCGCCGCTTCGTCGCCGGGGTCAATCAAGAAGCCCTGGTTGTCCGAGCCCGCCACGAGCAGCGCGTTTTCCTGAAGGGGGCCGGTGGGGAGCGACCACAGACGAACGGAACCGTGGGTGCGGGGAGCAGGCAGCGTCATGAGCGCAGCATAGCGGGGCGACTCCGCTTGCCCCTCTGGCCCCCATGCCCGATGATGACGCCATGCAACACACCCGCACCTGGACGGACGTGTACGGCTCGCCCCGCGCCAGCTTCGAGGGCCGCGCCGGGGGCCACCGCTGGCTGGTCGCCGCGCCGCCCGAACTCGCCGCTGCGCTGCCCGCCGCCCTCGCGGCAGTGGACGGCAAGGGCACCTTCGAGCTGCTCGTCCACGACGGACTGACCCCGCTGCTCGGCGCGCTGGAAGAAGGCGAACACCGGGGCGTGCTGGTGGTGGCCGAGCGGGCCCTCGCAGGTGGCCCAGCGGTGGAGGTGCCCGCGCGGGTGGTGGACGACCTCAGCGGCGCGCCCTACCAGGAAGGCGGCCCGTTTCCCGCCTGGACCGGCGCCGGGACCGTAATGGGGGAACAGGGCGAGTGCGCGGCAGCGAGCGCGGCAGCCTCGCTCGGCGTGCCGGTGGTCGTCACCGACCCGGCGGGCGTGGCTCAGGCGCTGACCGCCTGGCTGGACGCGACGCCGCACGGACGCTGACCCACTGACCCTGATGACCCTGCCCCGCCACAATCTTTCCGAACGGCCAAGAGGCACAAACGGGCGGAGACTTACAATTTGAACCATGCAGATTCTCTCCAAGGTGGTGGTGCTGATCGGCCTGGTGGTCATCGTGGCCAGCCTGTTCTATCTCGCGAAGAACTACATCGACATCAACCAGCTGCACGCCATCGCCTACGCCAACAAGAGCAACGAGGGCCCCAACCCCGTCAACAACGTCATGCTCATGACCGCGCTCGCCGTCGCGGGCGGCTTTCTCACCGGCCTCGGCCTGAGCATGCCCAAGCGCTGAGCCACCGGCCAAATAGAAAACCCCTCCGGCTGGGAGGGGCTTTTTTATGGTGCAGCGGGGGTCAGCTCAGCGCCCTGACCAGTTCCGCCTTGCTCATGCGGCTGCGGCCCGCGATGCCTTTTTCCTTGGCGCGGTTGTAGAGCTCGTCGCGGGTCAGGTCGCTCAGCGCGGCGTCCGGGTTGCCGGTGCCCTGGGTGCGCTTGTTCGGGGTGCGGCCCTCTTCGCGGCGGGATTTGTTGACGGTGCGGGCGGCGATTTCCTCGGCGCGGTCTGGCGACTCGCCGCGCTTGACCTCACTGTCCTTGACGTGCTCGTACTGACGTTCGTCTTTGTTGCTCCAGGCTTTGGGCATGGCGCACCTCCGGCGTTAACGTAAGCCTCGCGGCCCCGCGCCAGAAAGTCGGACTTTCTTTATTCCCCGCCGACCACCGCCTGCACCCGGCCCACCTGCCCGCTCGTCAGCCGGACCTTGATGCCGTGCGGGTGCGAGGGCGAGCGCGTGAGCAGCGCCGCGACCACGCCACGGGTCAGCTTGCCGGTGGGCTGGTCCTGCTTTTGCACGATGTCCACGGTCAGGCCGGGCCGAATCTGGGAGCGGAGGGGCGGCATGTTGCCAGCCTACCCGTTGCCCCGGACGAACAGAGCGAACTGCACGGCCCCCGCCCGCCGGGCGTGAACGATGGCGCCGCCGGGCAAGGCAGTCTCCACCGCGCTCAGGTCAGGAAAGGTCAGCCCACCGAGCCGGGCGAGGAGCCCTTGCAGCGGCCCGCCCGTGCGCGGCACGAACATCAGCCACAGCTTGCCACCGGGACGCAGCAGCCGCGCGCACTCGCCGAGCAGCCGCGCGGGGTCGGCGGTTTCGTTCAACGTCGCCCCAACGACCACGCCGTCGAAGCTCGCCGTGCGCCAGCCGGTCTCTTCCACGTTCGTCTGCACCCACTCGATCTGGGGCCGGGGTTCCCGCCGCGCCGCCGCGTGCAGCATGGCGGGGCTGAGGTCAGCGGCCACCACCCGGCAGCCCGCCCGCGCCAGCACCCCGGCGTAAAACCCGGTGCTGGTGCCCACGTCCAGCCAGCGTTCCCCAGCATGAGGGCGGCACAGCCCGAGAAACAGCCGCGCTTCCCGCGCCAGCCCGAACGGTTCTCCGGCCAGCCACGTCAGCGAACGGGCGCGCCACAGGGGATACCCCCAGGCGGTCAGGGGAAAGAAATTGCTGCGTTGAGCGGGAGTCAGGTTCATAAGTCACCTTGACATCGAAAAGGGGCGGAGGGCCGCAAAAGCAAAAAGCCGCCCGGATGGACGGCCTCTGCGGAGAGGTTCGGGGCTCAGGCGTTGGCGTCGAGGGCCAGGGTATTCTGCTTGCGGTACTCACGGTTTTCGGCCCCCACACCCAGGATGAAGAAGGTGGGCGCCCACTGACCGACGAACAGGGCGTCGCGCTTGGAGTCGTCGTCGCTGGCAGTGAAGTAACGGTAGGCGCTATAGCCGATGGAGGCGTAGCCCAGCAGAATCATCAGGTCGGACATCTTCAGTTTCATGGGGTGCTCCTTTGTCCACCTCGGGTTCCGAAGTGGCAGTGCCTCAGCATGACCCGCAGAAACCCTGACCGGATGGCAGCCGTCCTTAGTATTTCTAACGGGAAGGGCCGCAAAAGTGCGTCTCTGTAAGCAAAACTACAGCTCCGGTCAAACGGTGACCTGCTCCGGCGTCAGGTGGTCGTGCCGGTTGACCCAGCCCACCAGCGGGCCGAACTCGGGCGGGTCCTGCGGGCCGGGCAGGGTGAGCAGGGTGGTCGAGGTGTTGGCGACGCGGAAAAACGCCGTGCCGTGGCTGATGAGCTCGCGCAGCAGAAACTGGGTGAAGTGGCCGTGGGTGACGAGCCCCACCGTGTCCTGAGGGCCGTGCGCCGCGCGCAGTTCACCCACCACGCGGGCCGCGCGGGCCAGATAAGCCGCGTGGTCCTCGGGCTCGAAACCGCCTTCCCAGGCCGCCTCCGCTGCGAGGTCGGCGGGCCAGAGCAGCGCGGGATTCTCAGTCAGCAGCTCGGCGTGGGTGCGGCCCGGCACCGGCCGGGGCACCCCGGCCTCGTCGCGCAGGAAGAGGCCCTGGGTCTCGTGAGCGTGCGTGAGGCCCTGCACGCCGAGCCCCAGCACCGCCGCGAGTGGCGCCGCCGTCTGCACCGCGCGGGTGGTCAGGCTGCAATACAGGTGGGTCAGGCCGCGCAGGGTCTCGTCGGTGCGGGCGAACTCGGCGAGCGCCCGTGCCTGCGCGTGGCCGAGTTCGGTCAGGGGCGGGTCGGCGGAGCGGCCCTCGCTGCCTCCGGTCTGGGCGTAGAGCAGGTTGTTGGTGGACTGCGCGTGCCGAATGAGCAGGAGGTTCACGCCCGGATTGTAGAGGGCAGGCAAAGCAAAACCCCCGCCAGTTTCCCGGCGGGGGCGTACTTCACTCAGTGGACTCGACTCAGGAGTGGGTGTCAGCCCTTGTTCTTGGGCTGCCACTTCTTGCGGCCCGTCTCGGCGTTGACTTCGCCGGTCTGGGAGGCAGAGGGCTCGGGGGTGGCGGGCTGGGTCGTGACCGGGGCCGCGTCGGGGGCGGAGGTCGCCTCGGGGCCTTCTTCCAGCCCGTTGACGCCGACTTCGTCGAGCACGACGTGTTCGGTGATGGGCGCGGCGGGGGCAGCAGGAGCGGGCGCCGCTTCGGCTTTCGCCTTGGGGTTCCACTTCTTGCGCTCACCGCTCTGGGCGGGGGCACTGGCCTGCTGGACCGGAGGCTGGGGCAGCGGATCCTGAATATCGCCTTGCACGGGGGCAGGAGCGACGGCAGGCTGAGGAGCAACTTCCTGCACCGCTTCCTGAACCGGGGCCGACCCTTCCGCCGCTGCCGGAGTTTTCGCCTTGGGGTTCCAGGCCTTGCGTCCCGTGGCGCCCGTTTCGGCGGGGGCGGCAGATGCCGTGGCCTGAGCTGCCGGCGCCGGGTTCACGTCGTCGCGCATGGGGGCGGGCGCCACAGGGGCAGCGTCCTCGGGCTTCGCCTTCGGATTCCAGGCTTTGCGGGCGGGGGCGGCACCTTCAGCGGCAGGGGCATGAGCAGGAACGGCAGGCTGCGCGGCGGGCGCGGTGCCCACGTCGTCGGCCTTCGCTTTGGGGTTCCAGGCCTTGCGGGTGCCGGTAGCTTCGGGGGCCGGAGCTGCGGGTGCGGCTTCGATAACCGTCGCGGTGGAGGCCACATCATCCGCGCTCGCCTTGGGCTTCCAGCTCTTGCGGGCGGGAGCGGCCCCCTCGGCAGTGGAGGCGGCAGGGGCGGGCGCCGGAGCCGCCGCGCTCACGTCGTCGCCGCCCTTGGGCTTCCACGACTTGCGGGCCGCCGGAACAGGCGTGCCTTCGCCGCTGGGTGCAGGGCTGGGGGCCGCCGCCTGAGCCTCGGGCTGGGTGCCGGCGTTCGCCACCGGGCTGCCGGGCTGGGCGTTTTCCACGTCGGCGCTGGTGGTGCCCACCACGTCGTCGCGCGGGGCGTCGGCGGAGGGGGCGTCGCCGGTGCGTTCCATCGGCAGCGCCGCGTTGGGCACTTCGACTTCGGGCGAGGGCGCCACGGCAGGTTCGACCCACTCGCCACTGGCGCGCTGCACGCTTTCGAGCATCAGCTCGGCCACGTCTTTCACGATGATGTCGTCGCGCTTTTGCTTCTCGGGCGTGGAGTTCATCATGGATTTGCAGAAGGGGCAGCCCACCGCCAGCACCTTGCCGGTGCGTTCAAATTCGGCGCTCGCCTCGGCGGCGGTGTCGAGCCGCGCCTGCAATTCGCGGAAGCGGTTGTCGGAGACGCGCTCGCGGCCTTCTTCCTCTTCCTTCCAAAACTGAGCGCCGCCCGCACCGCAGCAGAACGAGTTCTCGCGCTGGCGTTCGATGTCCAGAATTTGCCCAGCCATCTGCGAAATCAGCTGGCGGGGCGCCTCATACACGCCGTTGTGGCGGCCCAGGTAGCAGGGGTCGTGGTAGACCACGTTGTCGTGCAGCTGCGCGGTCGGCAGCTTGCCCGCCGCCACGAGTTGCTCGAGGTATTCGGTGTGGTGAATGGTGCGGTAGTCGCCGCCGATCTGCCGGTACTCGTTGCCGATGGCGTTCATGCAGTGCGGGCAGGTCGCCACGATCAGCTTGGGCGCCACCTGATTGAGCGTTTCCACGTTTTCCTGCGCGAGTTGCTGGTACAAGAATTCGTTCCCGGCGCGCCGGGCGCTGTCCCCGGTGCAGGCTTCCTTCTTGCCCAGCACGGCGTAGTTCACGCCCGCCTTGTCGAGCAGTTGCACGAAGGAGCGGGCCACCTTCTGAGCGCCGGGGTCGTAGCTCGCGGCGCAGCCCACCCAGTAGATCACGTCGGGTTCGGGGTTTTCGTCGATAGTGGGGACTTTCAGGCCCTCGGCCCACTCCATACGCTTGTCGCGCGAGATGCCCCAGGGGTTGCTGGCGCGTTCCATGCCGCGGAAGGCGGTCTGGAGCTGCGGCGGGAACTCGCCCTGCACCATCACCAGGTTGCGGCGGATGTCCACGATGTCGAGCATCTGCTCGTCCTGCACCGGGCACACCTGCATGCAGGCGCCGCAGGTGGTGCAGGCCCACACCGATTCCTCGTTGATGGCGTATTCCAGCAGCGGACGGGCGGTGCTTTCGCCGGCTTCGAACGGCACGGGCCTGAGCACGAAGGGGTTGTGCTGCGCCGCGATCACGTTCAGTTCCATGCGCTTGTTGATTTCCAGCGCGGCGGGCGAGAGGGCCTTGCCGGTGGCGTTCGCCGGGCACACGTCCTGACAGCGGTTGCACTGAATACAGGCGTAGGCGTCGAGCAACCGGGGCCATTCCAGGTCTTCCAGTTTTTCCACGCCCAGCTTGGGTTCCTCGGCCTCCATCGCTTCTTCCAGGCCCTTCATGGGGGGCAGGGTGCCGCTGTTGACGGGGCGCTTGAGCGCGTAGTTGACCGGCGCCATGAAGATGTGGATGTGCTTGGAGAAGGGGAAGTAGCTCAGGAACAGCAGAATGCTGCCCAGCGCCCCCCAGAAGCCGAAGAGGCGCCAGCCCTGCAAGGCCGAGTCGCTCAGGCCGCCGAACAGCGCGCTGCCCACCGCCGAGGAGAACGGCTGGAAGGCGTCGTAGTGCCCCGCGTCCAGCCGGGCTTCCTGCACCATCTTGGCGGCGTTGCCGATAATGCGGCTCCCGACGTGGAAGGTGATGAAGGCCGAGACGATCAGCGAGTCGCGCTTGATGTAGTTGTCTTTGACGAGGGGATGCAGCAGCGTCTTGTCGGTAAAGCGGAAGTCGCGCCGGCTCTTGCCCCACAGGCGGCGAATGACCAGCCCGATCACGCCGATCAGCACGCCGAGGCTCAGGATGTCGGCCAGGACGTTGTAGAGCGCGCCTAGCGGAGTGGCACTGCTGATGTGCAAGAAGGGAAGGTAGCCTTCCAGCCCGTCCACGACGTTGACGAGCAAGTAGTAGGTAAAGCCGTAGAAGATAAAGGCGTGCAGGACGCTAATCCAGGGCCGCTTGCGGAAGGTGCGTTCCTGGGTCAGCGAGGTGACCAGCGCGTAGCCGATGCGCTGCGGGGCGTCGTTCCAGCGCCACTCGCTGGCAGGGACGCCCCGGCGAATCCGCAAAAACAGCCGGTAAAAGCCGTAAGCGCCGACAGCGCCGGTCACCAGAGCGAAGATGAAAAAGGCGATTTGATGGGCAAGGGGGAGCAACTCGGGAACCTCCGGGGGAAGCGCAGGGGCGCGGCGCAGCGGGGCAGGCGGAATATTGAACTCAGTACAAAGACTCGGGAGAGTATACCGAGTTGGCGGCTCCCTATAGCATAGGCCAGCCGCCGCTGACCCGCGTCTCATGCAGAGGCCCAAATCCACCGCGATTCCATGCCTGCCTACACTGCTCCCATGCCCCTGGGATGCCTCGCCTCACTGTTCGGCCTGCGGGACGCCGCGCCCGCGCCGGCTTCTTCCTCACCTCCATCTCCTCTGGCCGGCGAAAAACGGGTGCCGACTTCGCTGCCCGTCTCGGCGCGGCGCTACTTCTTTTCCGCCGACGAGAACGCTTTTTTTCGCGCTCTGGAAGACGCGCTGCGCGGCACGAGCTACCGGGCCTTTCCCAATGTGCGGCTCAACGACCTCTTTACCATCGACGACCCCGCCCAGCGCGGCGCGGTGCTGGGGCGGCTGCGCGACAAGCACGTGGATTTCATCATCGTGGACGCCGCCGACCACTTCCGGCCCCGGCTGGCCATCGAGCTCGACGGCAAGTCGCACCAGAAAGCCGAGCAGCAGTACCGCGACTCGGTCAAGGACGTGATTTTCCGCTCCGGGGGCCTCACGCTGCTGCGGCTGCCTTCGCGCCGCTACTCGGTGGCGGAACTCAGAAACGAACTCAGACGCGCTGGCCTCAAGTCGGGCAACTGACGTACACTGCGCCCCGAACCACAATTCGAGGGAGGTCTTTATCTTGAAACGTACCCTGCTCCCCGCCCTGCTGCTCGCCTCGTTCGCTGCCGCGCAAACCGCCGCGCCCGCAGCTCCCTCGCCTACGCCGGCGCCCGCCAGCGCGACCCGACTGCTGCCGCCTATCAGCGACGAGCCGATTTTTGTGGCGTACCCGCCCGACAAGTACAGCGTGGGTTTCGACCACGTGCTGCTCGAAGGCAGCGTCAAGCCCGGCGCGACCTTCAGCCTCGGCGGACAGCCGGTGGACGTGGGCGCCGACGGCCTGTTTATCGAGTGGGTGCCGCTGACCCCCGGCGAGAATGTGCTGAAGCTCGAAACCACCCTCGGCGGCGTGACCAGCACCAAAGAACTGCGCGTGACCAGCCGCCCGCAGACAGTCCTGAGGGGCGCGGCACAAATCGTGGCCGACAGCGTGCTGCCCGACGAGAACCGGGTGGCCTACCTGCAACCGGCGAACCTGGAAACGCGCGGCGTGCCGGTCGGCTTCAGCGGCACGCCCGGTGGGAAGGCGAGCTACAAGGTCGGCGACCTCGGCCCCTTTCCCCTGGCTGAAACGTCGCCCGGCGAGTACGAGGGCACCTTCCTGCTGCCCGCCCAACTCGCCGCTGCGCCCGTGTCCTTCACGCTGACCGGCGCGGACGGCACCACGGCCACCGCCGAGAGCACCGGCAAACTCAGCGTGACTGGCACCGGCCCCCGCGTGGCCGAGGTCACCGCCACCGTCGCTGGGCGCGGCCTGCAAGCCGCCGGGCAGGTGTGGCGCAACGGCGCGGGCCGCAACTTCGTGGTCTACCCCCGCCCCGGCGCCCGGACCATCGTGGTGGGCGAGGAAGGGGGCACCTACACCGTGCAGGTGTCGGATGGCCTGACGCTCAACGCGCCGAAGAGCTCCCTGACGCTGCGCCCGGAAGGCACGCCCCTTCCCCGCGCCGTGTTCGCCAACATCAATGTGAAAAACAGCGGCACCCACAGCGAAGTGCAGGTGCTGCTCCCCGAGCGCGTGCCCTTTACCGTCGAGCAGCAGGCCGGACAGGGCGGCAGCCTCGACCTGCGGCTGTTCCACGCGGTGTCCGACGTGGAGTACATCGTCTCCGACGTCCCGACGGGCGCGGTGCGCGACGTGCGCTGGGTGCAGGACGCCGACGGCGTGGTCCGCCTGCACGTGGACCTGAACGGGGCGCCCTGGGGCTACGACGCGACCTACGGCGCCGACGACTCCGCCGAGCGCAACACCCTGACCCTGCGGGTGCGGAATGCTCCGGCCATCAACGCCCGCCAGCCGCTTGCCGGACGCACCATCGTCCTCGACCCCGGTCACGGCGGCGACGAGTTCGGCGGAGCGGGACCGCTGCGGGTGCCGGAGAAGAACCTCACGCTGCCGCTGACGCTACGCCTTGCCGAGTTGCTGCGCGAGAAGGGCGCCAACGTGATTCTGACCCGTGAGGCCGACACCACCGTGCCTATCTACAACCGCCCACTGCTCGCCGAGGCGAAGAACGCCGAGCTGCTCGTCAGCATCCACGCCAACGCGCTGCCTGACGGCGTGGACCCCCGGACCAAGCGCGGCAGCGGCGTGTACTTTTACAATCCACAGGCCCGCGCCCTGGCCGACGCGGTGCAGGGTGCCCTGGTGGAAAAACTGCCCGACGTGGGCAACGACGGCGTGCATTACCAGAACCTCGCGCTGACCCGGCCCACCACGCAGCTTTCCATCCTGATCGAGACGGCCTTCCTGACCGACAAGAGCAACCTCCGCACCCTGATGAGCGACACGGGCCGCGAGCGACTGGCGCAGGCCATTGCGCTGGGGCTGGAGCGCTTTTACCGGGACGCGGCGCTGAAACAGCGGTAATACGGTTTCAAATTGAGTCCCGGACATGTCCAGGCGCAATTTTGCGCGGAGCGCATGGAAAAATACGGTTTTAAGGAGATAGACGGACATCCGGCGCCTTTCCGGATGTTCGGGAATCGGATTAAAGCCGTATAATACCCGATTCCGGACAGTTTTGGCCTTCAGCACAGGGGCGGGAAGTGGCGCATGGCCTCTTTTCCTGCCCCGTGACCCTGTCAGCGCCCGCGCCCCGTAAACTGCCCGAATGGATTTGAAGGCCCAACTCAAAGCAGCCGTCGAGCAGGCCGCGCACCAGATGGGAATGCCCGTCGACGCCGCCATTCAGGAAACGCCCGCCAATAAACCCGGCGACTACGGCACGCCCGCCGCCTTCCAGATGGCGAAGGCGGCCGGGGGCAACCCCGCCCAGATCGCCGCGCAGCTCGCGCAGACGGTGGTGCTGCCCGCCGGCATCCGCAGGGTGGAGGCCACGGGGCCGTTCCTGAACTTTTTCCTCGACGCGGGCGCTTTCGTGCGCGGCGTGGTCGAGCGTCCCTTCGAGCTGCCCAAGCGCGAGGGCAAGGTCGTCATCGAGCACACCTCGGTCAACCCCAACAAAGAGCTGCACGTCGGGCACCTGCGTAACGTGGTGCTGGGCGACTCCATGGCGCGGATTCTGCGGGCGGCGGGGCACACCGTCGAGGTACAGAACTACATCGACGACACCGGGCGACAGGCCGCCGAGTCGCTGTTCGCCACCCAGCATTACGGCCGCGTCTGGGACGGCGTGCAGAAGTACGACCAGTGGCTCGGTGAAGGCTACGTGCAGCTCAACGCCGACCCCCAGAAGCCCGAGCTGGAAAGCGGCATCATGGAGATCATGCACAAGCTCGAAGCCGGGGAGCTGCGGCCCCTGGTCGAGCAGACGGTGAAGGCGCAGCTTCAGACCTGCTTTCGCCTCGGCGCGCGCTACGACCTGCTGAACTGGGAATCCGACGTGGTGGGCAGCGGGTTTCTGGCGCAGGCCATGAACATTCTGGAAGGCAGCAGGTACACCTCGCGCCCCACCGAGGGCAAGTACGCCGGGGCGTTCATCATGGACGTGTCGGAATTTATGCCGGGGCTGGAAGAACCGAACGTGGTCCTCGTGCGCTCGGGCGGCACCGCCATGTACGCCGCCAAGGACATCGGCTACCAGTTCTGGAAATTCGGCCTGTTCGAGGGGATGAAATTCAAGCCCTTCATGCAGGACCCCGAAGGCAACACCATCTGGACGAGTGCCCCGGACGGCCAGCCCGACGATGAGCGGCGCTTCGGGCACGCGCAGGAGGTCATCAACGTGATCGACTCGCGCCAGGACCACCCGCAGACGGTGGTGCGTTCGGCGCTGGGTGTGGCGGGCGAGCAGGAGAAGGAGGAGCGCAGCATCCACCTCTCCTACGCCTTCGTGACGCTGGAAGGCCAGACCATCAGCGGGCGCAAGGGCATCGCGGTCAGTGCCGACGACGCGATGGACGAGGCCCAGAAGCGCGCGCTGAGCGTCTTGCAGGGCATCAATCCCGACCTGGCCGCGCGCGAGGACGCCGCCGAAATCGCCCGGCGCATCGGCCTGGGCGCCATCCGCTTCGCCATGCTCAAGGCCGAGCCGACCCGCAAAATCGACTTCCGCTGGGAGCAGGCGCTGGCGCTGAACGGGGACACCGCGCCCTACGTGCAGTACGCCGCCGTGCGCGCCGCCAACATCCTGAAAAAGGCCGAGGAAGCCGGTTATGCCACCGACGGCACCGGGGCCGACTGGGACGCGCTGCCCGACATCGACCTCGTGCTCGCCAAGCAGATCGCCAAGCTGCCCGAAGTCGCCGCGCAGGCCGCCCGCATCCACTCGCCGCACGTGGTGGCGCAGTACGCGCTCGATCTCGCCACATCCTTCAACGCGTGGTACAACGCCAAAACCAAGCAGGGCAAACCCGCCACCAACGTCCTGCAATCGGAAGAAGGGTTGCGGGAAGCGCGGCTGGCGCTGATCGTGCGGCTGCGCAAAGCCTTCGAGGACACCCTGGACCTCATCGGCATCGAGATTCCGGCGGCGATGTAAACCGGCTGCGATGGGATCCCCCGGTTCTGGGGATTCCATCCGAACGGAGTGAGAAGCAGTAAAAAGGATTTCGGGAAATGGTCCCGCCTCCGGTGCCGTTCCGGAGGTGGGGGAATTGGACGAAATCCGTATAAACCCATTAAAAGCGAGGGGACAGAGAAGTCGGTTTCTCTGCCCCCTCGCCTTTAGCTTTTCGACGTCTCCGTCTGAGCCCGCTGCACCGCCGGAGCCGGGAGACCAGGCGGAAATTCCTTGTGCTGGCGGGCAATGGCGCGCTGCTCCAGGCCCTGATAAAAGCCGACCAGCCGGGCAATCATCTGCGGTGAGAAGCGGTTGCCGCCGAGGTGGGGCCCGTCGAGGCGCACGATCTCGCTCACGCCCTGTTCGGCCTTGGGAATCAGCAGTTCGGCATTCTTGCGCGAGGACACCACCGTGTCGGTGGGGCTGTAGGCCAGAAACAGCGGCAGCGGCGCCACCGGAGCCAGGCGCTGCGCGAGGGGCAGGGGGTCGAGGGTGGGGGTGGGCGGCACGGTCAGGCCATACGCCTTGCCGATTTCACGCTGGCGCGACAGGGCGCTGCCCCACGCGCCACGCAGGCTGACCCAGGCGTCAATAAGAGCTACGCCCCGGACGGTATAGGGCGAATCGGGCAGGGCGCTGCGCAGCGAGAGGAGCCCGCCCATGCTCAGGCCCAGGGCGTAGGTCCGGCTGTTCCAGCGAAATCGGCTGGTGGCCTCACGGTGAACCTGCGCGACTTCCCGCAGCGCTGCCGGACTGCCCCAGGTGTTTACGCCGCCGTCGCCGCTGAGCAGCACCGCGAAATCGGCGGCCAGCAGCGCCTGCGAGATTTTGCCGACCTGGGCACTGTCGCGCAGTCGGGCGGCGTCCTGGGCGCGGGGGTGCGACACCACCACCAGCGGGCAACTGCGCACCTGGCAATCGGCGGGCACTTGCAGCAGCGAGGGCGACCTGGGGTTCCCCAGCCGCGTCCAGCGCAGCGCCGCGTTTGGGCGCGAGGCCGACGGCGTAGCGACCGTGGCGACCAGGGGCTTCACCGCCGCTGTGCCCGCCGCCTGAGCGTGCGCCGCCAGCGGACCGAAACCCACCAGCAGCGCGAGCACACGGGCCAGCGCACGCCGGAAGGCGGTCAGGGGGGTAGAGGAAAGGAAGTCAGTCACAGGGGCCTGGTCACGGGAGGGGGCGAGCACTGCCCCGCAGTATGCCGCCGCGCCGGGCAGGACAGATGAACCCTGAACGGAACACCGGCAGCGGTGCCCTTCCCCCGTATCGCTCACCAGGGCGCAACCCCCACGCCGCCGCAGTTGCCCGCAGGCCAGCCCTCTATCATGGCGCCCATGAACGATCAACCCCGCATTCACCTGGGAGCCCTGCTGCGAACCGCCGACGACGCGCACGCCGAGGGCGAACTCGACCACCTCCAGTACCTTCAGGGCAAGCAGCCGCAAACCCTGCGTTTTGCCGAGCCTGCCGCTTTTGAGGTGGACATCAACTCGCTTGGCGGCGACGAGATGTACCTGCAAGGCCAGTTTTCGCCCACGCTGGTCATGGAATGTGCCCGCTGCCTGCGCGAGGTGCAGGTGCCGCTCGACATCGACCTCGGCACGCTGATGCGCTACGAACCCTCCGCCGAGGAGCCTTACATCGAAGAAGCCGAAACTGGCGAGGAAGTCCTCGTCTTCGGCAATCCCGACCTTGACCTCAGCGCGTACCTGGCCGAAAGCACCCTGCTCGCCGCGCCGCTGAGCGTGCTGCACGACCCCGCGTGCAAGGGCCTGTGTCAGGTCTGCGGCCACGACCTCAACGAAGGCCCCTGCGAACACAGCGCCCAGGTGCCCATCGAGGAGCAGGTCGTCGAACTCGGTTCGCCCGAGGGGAGCAGCCACGCCAAGCAAAACCCCTTCGCGCGCCTGAAAGACCTGGAGCTGCCCGACGAATGAGCGACCCGCAAGGCGACGCCCCGCAGCTCACCCATTTCGTCGGCGGCCAGCCGCGCATGGTAGACGTGTCGGCCAAGGCGCCCACCACCCGCACCGCCCGCGCCGAAGCGTGGGTGCTGCTCCCGCCCGAGTCGCGGGCCGCGCTGCTCGCCGGGCAAACGCCCAAAGGCGACCCCCTGAGCGTGGCGCGCCTCGCCGGGCTCGCAGGCAGCAAGCGCACCGCCGACCTGATTTTTCTGTGCCACCCGATTCCGGTCACGAGTGCCGAGGTGGACGTGACGCTGAAAGACGCGGGCATCCACATCACCGCCCTCGTCAAAACCACTGCCCCCACTGGCGTCGAGATGGAAGCGCTCACCGCCGTCACGGTGGCCGCGCTCAACGTCTACGACATGCTCAAGGCGACGAGCAAGGCCATCGAGGTCAGCGGCGTGCGGCTGCTGTCCAAGACCGGCGGCAAAAGCGGCGACTACCAGGCCGCCGAGCGTCCGCCCCAGCCTTAATCCCTAATTTGTCTAGATAATTTCCGGCGACCGTTCTCCCACCGCCGGGAACTTTGCAGGCGGATTTGACGTAAAGGAAGGGACGAGGAGGGACCGACGATGGGCGCACGGCAAGAGGGGGGGTGGAACACACCAGAATGGACGCAGGTTCTGACACCGGAGCTGCGGGCGCTGCTGCACCGTGAGGCGGACGTCGACCTGAGCGCGGACGAACAGGCCGCCCTGGACGCCGCCTGCCTTGACCCGCAGGTGCAGGAGGCGCGGCGCTCACTGCACCGGGCCATCTCGCTGCTGACCGGCCCCAATCCGCCTGCTCCCCGCAGTGTGGCCGACGCGGTGCTGGCCGATCTTCGCCTGGGGAAACAGCTCACCGCGCCGACGCTGGCACCTGAACTCGCTCACCAATTGGCTGCCGAAACGAGCAGTGAAATTGCCAGCAGTGCCACCCTGCGCGGTGTTCTTGCTCCGCCAGCCCTCCCACGTTCACTCGCGGCCAGTGTCTCGCAGGACATCGCGCTGGCCCGGCAACTGGGGGCCGCACCTCTGCCTTCAGTTGCTTCGGTGGCACCTGCCGTCCTCAGCGACCTGCGGGCCGCCGCGCTGTTGCAGACGCCGCCTCCAATGCTACGTCCTGTCGCCGCATCTTTAGCTGCCGAGATTGCCAGCGACGCCCGCACGCGAAATGTGTTGCAGCAGGCGCCGGTGCCCCCGCCGCCCCGCTCGCTGGCGGCATCTTTGGCGGGCCGCATCGCGCAGGAGGGGCAGCAGGCCGAGGCTGTTGTTTCCGCACCACCTTCACTGGAAGTGACGCCACCAGCCCAAGTCCCAGCTTCCAGATCCGTCTCTGCCTCCCACAGCCGCCACGCTCCGCTGCTGCTCGTCGGTGGGCTGCTGACCGGACTCACCCTGCTGACGGTCACGGCGGCGTGGCCCAACCTGGCGGCGGGCGCCCTGGTCATGCAGACGGTGCTGGAGCACGTGGCACCCGTCGCTGGCCTGGGCCTGTTGCTGCTGCTGCTCACGAGTGCGCTGGTCACCTGGATGCCCACGCCCGCCGTGCGGCGCTTCGGGGCCGGGGCCTTCGTGCTGGCCGGCGCGCTGTCGCTGCCGCCGCTCGCCAGCCTGGTCAACGGCGAACCCGGCCTGAGCTTCGGCCACCCGGTGGAGGTTCATGGACCCGTCGAGGGCAATATCGTCGCCATCGGCGGAGACGTGGTGCTGGCGCCCGACGCCGCTGTCAATGGCCGGGTGGTCACTCTGCTGGGCGACATCAAACAGGCGCCCGGCGCCCAGGTCAGCGGCGAAATGAGCGCGGTGCTGGGCCGCACCCCCGGCGAGGCCGCTGAGGTCGGGGCGTTGCCGGCGCCGCAGGGGGTGCGGCTGGCAACGGCGGCGGCCTTCCGGCCCCTGCTCGGTTGGCTGGGCGCCGCCGCGTGGCCGCAGATTTTCGTGACGCTCACGGCGGGCCTGCTGCTGCTGCTCTTCGTGGCAGGCACAGCCCCAGATCTCGCCCGGCAGCAACGGCACGCGCCGATGCGGACGCTGGCGCTCGGCGTGCTGCTGCTCGCGGCGCTGCTGTTGCCGGCACTAGCGCTGGCCTTTGCGGGTCTGCTCGGCCCGGCGCTGCTGGTGCTTGCGCTGGCGGGGCTGCTGATCGCCACTGGCCTGAGCGTCAGCGTCTACGACCTGGGCCGCGCCCTCGCCTGCCGCCTGCGCCTGCCAGTGCCCGATACGGTCGGCGCTTTCCTGGGCATCAGCCTCTTTGCGGGCAGCTTGAGCTGGAGTCCGCTGGCCTTCGCGCTCGCCCTCGTCGGCGGCGCCTGGGGAGCGGGAACCTTGGTGCTGCAACGGCGAGAAGCCGAGCACCGGCAGGTCTTACCGCTGACCTGACACGCCTCCTCACAGAACGGCGCCCCCTCGACGGAAAGGTCAGCGAGGGGGCGCCATTTTTGAATCTCCCAAGAACAAAACCCCGGCGACGGGGCCGGAGTTGTGCGGAAATCAGTTCAGGATGCGTTTGAGATGCAGGTAGATCTCGTACCAGTCCTGCTTGTCGCGCGGGCGCTTGCCACGCAACTCGATGCGCGAGAGGGTCCGCACCCAGTCGGGCGTGATCTGCGGGCCCAGCGTGGGGTCGGCGATCAGGTCCGCGAGGCCCTTGGGCAGGGCGCCGTCGGTGGATTCACCGTAGAACTCGACCCCTTCGAGCAGGTCGTGAACCGTGATGTTGTACGCCCCGGCGAGGGTCTGGAGGGTTTCGAGGCTGGGGTTGGTGCGCCCGCGCTCCAGGTCGCTCAGGTACGGCACGCTGATGTCGGCAACCTCGGCCACGTCCTTGAGCCGCAGCCCACGTTCGCTGCGCAATTCACGAAGTCGTTCGTGCAGTTTCAATGTCATTCACCTCCTGGGCTGCGGCGGACCACCCGTCACCCGTCGGGGATGCCCGAGAGACAGATGATGTGGAACCCGCCTGGCGTTTGCTTGTGGGCAGAATCAGGCACCCTTGGTCGGAGTGTAACACCGCTCCTTGCTACGGTCAATACAGAATGAGGGCAGTCAACTTGCCTTATTCCTGTTTCGAAACCAGAAATTGGCCGCTGCTGTGGCTATTGCCAGCGTTCGTGGCCTTCCGACTGCTCGCCCAGCAGCAAAGGACGCAGTTCGCCGAGCAGATAGAGGCTCCCGCAGATAAGGACGAGGTCATCGTCAGACCGCAGTACTGCTAGCGCCTCGGCGGGCGTCTGGGTCAACTCCAATGGCACGCCTGGAAACAGAGCCGCGAGCTGCGCCGGGTCGGCGGCCCGGGGACTGAGCGCAGCCCGCGTCAGGATGACCCGTGAGGCGAGGGGCAGCAGTTCTGCGGCGACCCCGCCCAGGTCCTTGTCTTCCGCTGCCCCGAAGATGATGGGCAACTGGGCACGGCCACTCGCCGCCAGCAATGGACGCAGCGCCTGCGCGAGTGCCTGTGCTCCCGCCGGGTTATGGGCCCCGTCTAGCAGTACCCGCCGCCCTTGCCAGGGGACAACCTCCAACCGCCCCGGCCAGCGGGTCTGCGCGGCTCCTTGCCGGATGGCTTCATTAAAGACGCCCAGCCGCGCCGCCGCCACTGCCGCGAGCGCCGCGTTGAGGCCCCCATGTTCGCCCAGCAGCGGGGTCTGCACTTGCGCCGCACCGCCGGGCCACTGCACGTCGACCGCCGTACCTTGCCAGCCCAGGCTGCGGGTCTGCGCCGTCCAGTCCCGACCCAGCGCCCAGAGATCGGCGCCCCGCTGCTCCAGCACGGGCAGCACGGCGGGCGCGGCAGCCGTCACGGCAGGTCGCCCGGCCCGCAGAATGCCCGCCTTCTCCGCCGCGATCTGCTCGACGGTGCCGCCCAGGATGGCGGTGTGGTCGAGTGCCACATTGGTAATCACGCTCAGCCGGGGCTCCAGCGCGTTGGTGGCGTCCAGCCGTCCTCCCAACCCGACTTCCATCACGGCGATTTCTACTCCGGCCTCGGCGAACAGCACACACCCCAGCGCAGTGACCACCTCAAAAAAAGACGCCTCCACCGCTTCGCTCACCGGGCGCACGCGGGCCAGCGCTGCCGTGACCTGCGCCGACGAGACTTCCTCCCCGTCCACCACGAAACGCTCGCTCAGCCGGGTCAGATGCGGGCTGGTGAAGAGGCCGGTGCGTCTGCGGTCCGCCCGCAGCATGGCGGCCAGCGTGGCGGCGGTGCTGCCCTTGCCGTTGGTTCCGCCGACCAGCACGGCCCCGAACTGCCGCTGCGGGTCGCCGAGCCGGGCCAGCAGCTCGCGCACCCGGTCCAGGCCGGGGTGCACTCCGAACCGCTGCCGGGCGAACAGCCATTCCACATTCGTGTCCTGCGTCACGCGCGGAGCATACCGCCGCTCTGGACTGTGCAAGTAAATAGGGAGACGAGGTGCTCCCCGTCTCCCCTGTTGAAAGAGCCCGCTCAGGCTTCGGGCGCGAAGTATTTTTCCAGCGTCGGCACGATCTGCTTCTTGCGGCTGATGCGGTTGCCCAGATCGGCTACCTGTCCCTCAGCTTCGGCGCCGAAGGCTTCGCGCAGCACTTTGGCCTCGGTGGCGCCCAGCACCAGCGTGCGGTTGGTTTCGTTCAGGATGTCCACCACGCTCAGCAACATGCCCGAGAGGGTGTCCTCGGCCTTGACCTGATCCATCGCTGCGAGGAGTTCCTGCTGCCGCCCGAACACGTAGGCCGGGTTGGTCGTCTCGATCACGCCGATGCCCCAGTTTTGCGGCTGCACAGGGTCCCCGAAGGGAAAGACCTTGTAGTCCATCCGCAGCAGAGTCTCGGCGGGCGTGTTGCCCAGATCGCTCTTGGCGGCGAACATGGCCAGTGCGTAGGCCTCCACGTCGTTTACCCCGGCCACCGGGGCCAGGAACGCCACCGCGTCGCGGTCGTCCTGGGTGGTGGTCGGGCTGCGGAAGTGCAGGGTGTCACTCAGAATGGCGCTCAGCATCAGCTTGGCGTCCTGGGGTTCCACGCTCAGGCCAGCCTCGCGGTGCAGCTTCAGCAGGATGGTGCCCGTGCAGCCTACCGGCTCGAAGCGCAGGTAGGGCGGGTTGATGGTCGTCAGGTCGCCCAGCTTGTGGTGATCCACCACGCGGGTCACGTCGAGTTCGCCGAGGGCGGGCAGCGACTGCGCGCTTTCGTTGTGGTCCACCAGCGCCACCTTGCTGCCGGCGGGCAGTTCGGTCAGGAGTGGCGGCGCTTCCAGGCCCAGTTCACGCAGCACATAGGCCGTCTCAAAGTTCGGTTCGCCCAGCCGGTAAGCCTGGGCCTCGGTGCCCTGCCGCGTCAGCAGCCGGGCGTAGACCATCGCCGCCGAAATGGCGTCGGTATCGGGGTTGAGGTGTCCAAAAACAGCGAGCATGGCGTCAGTCTACCGACTTTGGCCGCGCCGCACCGGAACTAACTACAGAACAACAAAAACCCCCGCCGAAGCGGGGGCCGTTGCCCGGCAATGCCGGGAACTAGGGGCTTTAGAAGTTGACCTTGTAGCTGATCTTGAAGGTCTGGCCGCGAGCGGGCTGGCCGTTGTTGATGCCGCTGCCGTACTCGACGCCGTTGAGATCCTTCTGGCTCAGGGTGTAGGTGCCGTAGCTGAAGATCAGGTCCTGGTAGGCGCCTTCCACGTACACGCCGTTCAGGTTGGTCCGGCGGTTGTTGTTGGCGTCGCTGAAGTAGCCCTGGGTGCCGTCGCCGTCGAAGGGGGTGTACTGACGGTTCTGAGCCATATAGCCGTCATAGCGCACGCCGATCTTGGTCTGGGGCAGCAGGAAGTCGTTCAGGACCACGCCCGCGCCGTACTTGGTCGCGTTGGCGTTGTAGTTCCCAGCGGCCACACGGTTGTCGGCGGTGTAGTAGCCCACCTGACCGTTGAACTGGGGACGGAAGGGCACGTTTTCCAGGGGATCGGTGCGCACAATCAGGCCGACCGCGCCACGGGTCCCGGCAGGACGGCTGTCGAGCTGGGTGTTGGTGGTCGAGAACGAGCCCGCGAGGCGCACGTTCGCCACGCCGACCTTGCGGTCGTAACGGGCGTCACCGTAGGTCACCGAGCCGCTGAAATCGCCCGTCGTCGCGGTGGCGGTGGTGGGCACGTACACGCGCGAGTAGCCCACGCGGAAGAACAGGTCCTTGACCAGGGCGTTGGCGTTGTCGCCCGCGTGGCCCGCTTCGACCCCGTAGGAGGTGAAGCAGGTGGCGGTGCGGCTCTGGTCGAGGTTGACCGCCGGGTTGAGCACGCCGCCCACACCGTCGATGTCCCGGGTACCGGTGCCGAAGTTGTTGTCGGCGCAGCGCAGACCGGTGCGGTAGGCATTGTTTCCCACGCCGGGCTCGAAGCTGGAAGCCAGGTAGCCGCGGCCCAGCAGACCACGGTCGGTGGTCGAGCGCACACCGTTGACGTTCACGTCGCGGTAGTAAGCGCCCACGAACAGGCCCAGGCCGGGGGTCACGTCCGCCTGCACGGCGTAGCGGCGCACCTTGGCGTCGCCGATGATCTGGGTGCCGGCGGCGTCACGGTAGATCTGGGGACGGTTGCTGTCCAGGGTGTTGTACGTGCCACGCAGCGAGAAGATGCTGTAGGCCACCTTGGCCGAGCCGCCCGCTTCGGTCATGCGGTTGGCATTGTCGCCGTTGGCGCCGGTGCTGGTGTCGTAGTAGCCGCCGATGGCCACGGGACCGAGGTTGGCCGCTGCCTTCACGCCGAAGCCCATTTGACCGATCTTGGTGTTGGTTGCAACGACGGTGCCGTCAGCGTTGCGGTCAGACGTGCCGTCGTTATTGGCGTCGGTGTAGGCCTGACGGTCGAGGTTGGCAAAGGGAGCCGTCACGCCGGTGTCGGGGTTGTAGGCGATGTTCTGGGCCGAGGTGCGGCTGTACGAGCCGTAGCCATACTCGCTGATGCCAGCCACGTTGTTGTAGCCCGCGTCGATCTTGCGGTAGTTCAGGTCGTACAGCGACACGCCGAAGGTGTCGTTGCCGAACTTGGCGGCGGGCGTGTTCAGGTCGAACGCCAGGTTGTCCTTGCGGGTCGCCACGCGGGCGTAGAACGCGTTGCTGGTCTGAACGGCAGCATTGGCCGTGTTGGGGCGCACGCGGCTGGTGGCGTACTCGCTGTGCAGTTCCACACCGAAGGCCTTGCCGTGCAGGTCGGCGCCGTAGGTGGTGACGTCGGAAGGCGTGCTGGTGGTGTTCTGAGCTGCGCCGAACATGTCGCGGCCTTCCTGCGCGTAGTGGATGCCCGCCGTCAGGGTGCCGACGGGGGTGATCTGCGCACGCACGCCGCGGTAGTACACGCCGTAGCCGGCTTCGGCGGTGCCGTCGAGACCGCTGCGGCTGCCGTACACGCCCTTGATCTGGGGCTTCCAGGCGCCGATCACGGGCACGTTGCTGCCGTCCACGGTCACGGTGAAGCCGTCGCCACGGCCATCGTAGTTGTTGTCGAAGACGTAGTCGCTGAAGTAGAACTTCTGCTGCTGGCCCAAGGTCACGATAACGGGGTTGTTGCCCACGCTGAACTGGGTGGTGGCGTTCTTGAAGCGGAAGAACACGGGGCGGTAGACGTTCCCAGCGGGATCGCGGAGGATGGCCGCCGTGCCGCCGCTGCCGAGGTACGTGCCGCGGCCAGTCGCCTCGCCGTCGTCCTTCTTGCCGTTGCCGTTGGTGTCGACGTAAGCGTCGCTCGGCAGGCCGGTGACCAGACCGAAGTTCAGGTCAATCTGGTTGACCTGGAGACGGCCCGCGGTGCTGAACAGGCTGCCACCGGTGCCGCTGGTGACCTGGCTGAACTGGCCGCTGGTGTCGAAGCCCAGGCTAATACCGATGTCGGTGCTGCCTTCCTTGTAGCGGGCCAGGTTGTTGAAGCCGAAGCCGTTGCGACCCTTGGTGGTATCGATGACCTTCCCGGTGGGGACCTTGTAATCGGCGGGGTTCAGGCCGTCGAAGGTCGCCGTGGAGCCGTCGGTGAAGTACACCGTGTAGCTCACGCCGTCCGCGAAGCCGTACAGGCCCGCCGCACCCGCGACCACGGGGTCAGAGGCGTTGCCGAAGTCACCGAAGTCACGGCGCTGAGCACCGGTGTCGGTGTCGATGCCGCCGCTGGTGAAGGCGTTGTTGGCCACGGTGCCGTCCGCGTTCAGGGGGAACAGGCGGTCAACGTCGAAGTTGCGGCTGGTGCGGCTCACGCTGTAGCCGATGGTCAGGCTGGGCTTGACGCTAAACGCGTTGCGCTCCAGGGCAGCGATGCGGCCCGTCAGCGAGTTGTTGACGGTTTCGACGCGAGTTTCGACGGTGGTCACGCGGCCACCGAGGGCGTCGAAGTCGCTGCGCTGGACGAAGTCGGCCTGCGCGGCTTCCACGGCGCTGACGCGGTCTTGCAGGTCCAGGATGTCCTGGTTGAGCAGCACGGTCAGGTCGTTGAGGGCAGCGATGCTGCTGGCGTTGTCGTCGACATCGGCACGCAGCGCGTCGTACTCGTCCACACGGGCGGTCAGGTCGTCGATCTGGCCCTGGAGGGCTTCGGTCGCGCCCTGCTCGCCGCCAGCAGCCGCCACTTCTTCGATGCGGGCTTCCAGGCGGGCAAAGTCGTCCTTGCTGACGGCGTTCGCTTCGAGGTCGCTGACGCGCACGCCCAGGGCGGCCAGGTCGGCGGCCAGTTCCTGAATGGCGTTTTGCAGCGCGGTCATGTCCTCGGCGGTCATGCCAGCGGGGGTTTCGCCGTCGCGCATCTGGTCGAGCAGACGGGCGATGATGATGGCGGCTTCGTAGCGGGTCAGGTTCTGGGTGCCACGGAACGTGCCGTCGGGGTAGCCCAGGATGACGCCGCGGCTCACTAGACGGTCAATGGCGTCCTTCGCCCAGTGGCCGGCAGGAACGTCGGTCAGGGCGGGAACCTGGGGTGCACTCACCGGTGCGGCGGTCTGGGCGGCAGCGAGGCCGAACGACAGCGCCGTGGTAAGAGCGATCAGACTTTTCTTCATAGGGAACCCCCAATCTCAGTGCGCGTCGAGCAGCGTTTCCAGCACGCAGGATGTTGATGGGGCGAGTTGCCATGTTTCCTCTCCCAGGAGAAGTTGGGCCTTACTCCGCCTTCTTCGCGCAACCCACCCTTCGCAGCCTGTGGCTACAGAAGAGGGCAGATCGTGCAGATGATACAAGCATGAAGATGGGCGGGTCAACCCTAAGAGCGAGCTAAATACCGTCAAATAAACTGTTTTCGCCCCTTCTCCGTCAGTTGACCATCAGATTTTCTTCTCATTTTCAACTTTGACCGTTTAAGTGACGCCGAAAAGGCCGCAGCGAGTCCGTCTTATTAAATTTCGGACTGGGTACTGCGCTCAAACGCACTGGTGAACCAGCCTGGGACATTGCCGTGAAAATAACGCTCGCTCCAGTCTGCTGCCCAGGGATGGAACTGCTGCCCATTGATCGCCACTCGCATTCGCTCGACCAACCGGTGCAGATACCGCAGGTTATGCAGCGACAACATGCGCGGAGCCAGCATTTCTTCCGCTCTCAGCAGATGCGCCAGGTAAGCGCGGGTGTAATGACGGCAGGCGTAGCAGTCACATTCCGCGTCGATGGGCTGGAGCTGGGTGCGCGGCGCACTGGAGTTGAGGTTGAGCCGTCCGTCGTCCGTCAGCGCGTAGCCGAAGCGCCCGGTCCGTGTCGGATACACACAGTCGAACATGTCGATTCCCAGTGCCACTCCTGCCACAAGGTCTTCGGGGTGGCCCACACCCATCAAATAACGCGGCTTATTTTCGGGAAGACGGCCGGCTGTAAACGCCACCGCCGGATACATCTCTTCCTTGCTTTCCCCGACCGCCAGGCCGCCGACCGCGAACCCAGGCGTGGCGAAAGGCAGGGTGGCCTCTAAACTCTTGAGACGTAAATCCTCATGCACGCCACCCTGCACGATGGCGAAGAGGGCCTGGTCATCTTTAGTCTTCACCGCGTGGCAGCGCTCGAGCCAGCGCACCGTGCGGTCCAGGCTCGCCTCGATGTAAGGCCGCTCGGCAGGATAGGGAGGGCACTCGTCAAAGGCCATGATGACGTCTGCTCCCAGGGCCTCCTGCACCTGAATGCTGCGCTCCGGCGTCAGCTCGACGCGACTGCCATCAAGGTGGTTCTTGAACACGACCCCTTCCTCACTGATTTTGCGCATGTGCCCCAGGCTCATGACCTGAAAACCGCCTGAGTCAGTCAGAAAGGGGCCTGGGTAGGCGGTGAATCCCGGCAAACCACCATGCGCCTTGACCAGCTGCTCTCCTGGCCGCAGCATCAGGTGATAGGTATTGGCCAGGATCATCTGCGAACCGATTTCCAGCAGTTCCTGTGGGCTGATGCCCTTTACGGTGCCCTGGGTGCCGACGGGCATAAACATAGGTGTGGTGACCGCTCCGCGCGGCGTCTGGAACGTCGCCGTGCGGGCACGTCCATCACGCTGCTTGATTTCAAATTCAAACACAGCTGTTATTGTGCCGCACTGGTTCATAGAAATGCGGCAAGCCAACAAAAAAGCCCCTCCACCTCGGAAGAGGCGAAGGGGGGATGATGGAGCGGGAGACGAGATTCGAACTCGCGACATCTACCTTGGCAAGGTAGTGCTC